>ENA-OQVM01003253-OQVM01003253.1-marine-metagenome-genome-assembly--contig:-NODE-3253-length-17830-cov-11.330479_pt1 | contig 17830 bp, 16 predicted proteins | sample MGYA00237776_ERZ505498 | MGnify/ENA primary metagenome ERZ505498 (study PRJEB26159, sample SAMN06265151) | marine metagenome | isolation source: Helgoland LTER site | place: Germany:Helgoland, sampling... | reverse complement strand
AATCTCAGTTGGCATCTTGCTTAAAAAATAAATTTCCTCAGGGAATAAGCTGATATTAAAAACTGAACTTAAAAATTGTCTTAAATTTTCCACATAAAGAGAGAAAGTTACACCCAAAAAAATTCCAAAGATAGTTGCTGATGTACCGATGATAACACCAATTAGAAAAAAAATTTTTACAATAGACTTATTTAATACGCCAATTGATTTAAGAATTGCAATGTCTCTAGTTTTATTTTTAACTAATATGGTTAATCCTGAAATAATATTAAAGGCAGCTACAATAATAATTAAAGACAAAATGATAAACATAACATTTCGTTCAACTTTTAATGCTGAAAACAAAGAACTATTCATATCAGCCCAACTATAAACGAATTCATCTTTAAAGATCTTTTGAACAATTTTTTTTTGAGGTTCTATATTATTTGGGTTTTTTAAATAAATTTCCAAGTTTCTGTCTTTAAATTCAAAACCAAAAAAATCATCCAAAGTATCCAGGTTAATAAGAGCTATGTTATTATCAAAATCAGCTAAGCCACTATTGAAAATTGAAGTTATAGTGAATGTTTTTTGTTTAGGCATGCTGCCAATTATGGTCTCAACACCTGATGGTGACATTAGTGTAATATCATCACCAATTTTAAGATTTAAACTAAAACTTAATTCATTACCTATTGATATAGAATTTTTATTTAATTTTGATCTATTTCCTTTAAAATTTTTATTTTTAATAATTTCTAACTTTGAAAAATCACTCCCTAGATAACCTCTTAAAATAATTCCTTTAGTTGTATTATTTTTTAATACAATTGCTTCACCTGAGTTGCTTAAAATAATTTGTTTTGAAATTAATTTTAAATTATTGTTATTTAGTTTGTCTAGATTAATTGAATTATCATAAGACTTGACTGTTATATGCGAATTAAATCCTACAATCTTATTAATTAATTCAGTTCTAAAACCATTCATAACTGACATCACAACAATTAAAACTGCAACACCGAGACTTATTCCAATAAATGAAAAAATAGATATAACATTTAGAAAGCCATCATTTTTTCTAGCTTTCAAAAATCTTAAAGTAATTTCTTTTTCTAAAGTAGAAATCAATTCGTAACTTTTTGTTTTGTTATAATTTCAATAATTTTATCTAAAGATAAATTTTGTGTATCACCACCAGTTTCTTTAAATTCTAAAAGATCTCCATCTGACTTTTTGCCAATAATAATTTGATATGGGGCACCAATTAAATTCATTTTTTTTATTTTCGATGAAAAATTTTCATCAGTGTCATCAATAATTGCATCAATTTTATGTTTGATTAATTCATTGTTGATGTTGTTGGCTTTTTCTAATGCAGAAGTATCATTTTTATTAACCATGGGTATTAAGGCTATATCGTATGGAGCAACTGACAGTGGCCATTTCATGATTTCATTTTTATCATCATATTTAGCCTCTATAATAGCCCCCACTAATCTCGACACACCAATTCCATAAGATCCCATTTTTACAAAGTCTTTTTTACCTCCAGGAAGATCAACAGCAGCTTCCATGGCTTTAGAATATTTGTCACCAAAATAGAATATATGACCTACTTCAATACCTTTTGTTATTAATCTATTTTCTTCAGAAACTATTTTTTCAAATTCATCTTTGTTAAATTTCTCATCAGTTACAGAATAAAATTGTTCATATTTTTTACGCATTTGTTCTAATGAAGATTTTTCTAAATTAGTACCGTCACTATTTAAATCAAAGATTCTTTTATCAGTAAAAATTTTACTTTCACCTGTGTCAGCTAAAATTATAAACTCATGTGATAAATTTCCCCCTATAGGACCTGTGTCAGCAGCCATAGGAATAGCGGTTAATGATAACCTTTTAAAAGTTCTTAAATAAGATAGAAAAAATTTATTATAAGAATAAAATGCATCTTCATCTGTTACATCAAATGAATATGCATCTTTCATATAAAATTCCCTACCTCTCATAATTCCAAATCGAGGTCTAATCTCATCTCTAAATTTCCATTGTATGTGGTAAAGAAGTTGCGGCAATGACTTATAAGACTTAAATGAAGATCTAAAAATCTCAGTAACTTGCTCTTCATTGGTTGGTCCATAAAGCATCTCTCTATCTTGACGATCTTTAATTCTGAGCATTTCCTCACCATAATCATCATATCTGCCACTTTCTTTCCAAATTTCACTTGATTGAATTGTTGGCATTAAAATTTCTTGTGCACCAATTTTATTTTGTTCTTGTCTAACTATAGATTCAATTTTTTTCATGACTTTAAATCCAAGCGGTAACCAAGAGTAAATACCAGCTGAAGCTTGTTTAATCATTCCAACTCTTAACATAAGTTGATGAGATTTAATCTTGGCCTCAGAAGGATTATTTTTTAAAATTGGAATAAAAGATTTTGATAAAAGCATCTTAATTAATAATATTTCTTAAATTTAAATATTCAAATTTTATTAATAGATAAATTAATACAAAAATAACAGTTGTAATACCTGTACAATATAAGAATTTTTTTAGCATTTTGGGGTTATCTGGTGACCCAGGATCTTCTCCGTCAATTTTAACTGTTTTTGTTCTTTTTACATCTATTGGCAATATAACGAAAAATACAATCCACCATATTATTATGTAGATTATTGCTAAGCCTGTGATGCTCATTAAATTCTTACTAAGTTAATATTTGTAAAAGGTTTTTTTCCAGTTTTTTCTTTTGAAAATTTTCTACATGCAATTTTAAGAGCATCAATCAAATTATGCTCTTGTTGTTTACTTCCTAATTTGAAAGTTCTTGTAATTTCTTCAATTGCATCCTCTAAACCATAAACAAATTCTTCAGTATCATCAACTGGGATACCTCTAAACGTTAAAACAGGTCTTTTGTGAATATTGCCCTTTGGTGTAATTAAAATTGTAGCTTCAATATATCCATTAGCACTTAAGTTTTTTCTATCCTTAATTGATTGAGCATCCTCAATTACACTAATGTTGCCATCAACATAAAGTCTACCACTAGGTGCTTTATCGTATACCGCAGGTTTGCCTGGATATAGCTTTACAATGTCACCATTTTCTACTTGAACAGGGTTCGGGACATTCATTTCTTTAGCAAATTTAATATGTTCAATCATATGTCTGTGTTCACCATGTACTGGAATAACACATTGTGGTTTTACCCATTCATACATTTCTCTTAAATCATCTCTATTTGGATGTCCTGAAACATGAACAAATTCATTTTCTTCAGATATAACTTCAATACCATCTTTAACCAATTGATTTTGCAAATTATATAATTTTTTTTCGTTACCAGGAATAATTTTAGATGAAAATATTACAGTATCATCCTTTTCGATAAATACATCTGGATGAGTATATTTTGCAATTCTCATCAATGCTGCCATTGGTTCACCTTGGCTACCTGTACAAAGATAAACTATTTTTTCTCTTGCAATATTTTTTGCCTCACGTGGATCAATTGGTTCAATAACATCTTTTAAATAACCACATTGTCGAGCAGCTTTAAATATTCTGTGCATTGATCTACCAACTAAAGATATTTGTCTTCCAGTTTTTTCAGCACAATAAAAAGCAGTTTCTAATCTAGCAACATTTGATGCAAAAGAAGCAATGATAATTCTCTTTTTTAAGCTACTCATAATATTTAGCATACTTTTTCTAACATCTAATTCAGAACCTGCTTTACCTAAACTAAAAACATTAGTTGAGTCGCATATCATTGCGAGAACACCTTCGTTACCTATTTCTTTCAATCTATTTGAGTTTATCTTTCCACCGATTAAAGGCTCTGGATCAATTTTCCAATCACCTGTATGCAAAATTACACCAGCTGGAGTTTCTATTCTTAAACCATTTGGTTCAAGAATTGAGTGAGTTAATGTAATGTATTCGATTTTAAATGGATTTAAATCTATGGTTCCATTTAATTGAACTATTTTAAGATGTCTTGTTATATCAATATGTTTTTCTTTAAATTTTTCTTTAATTAAAACAGCGGTAAAAGGGGTTGCAAATATTTTACATTCGAGTTGAGGCCAGAGATGAGCAATAGCACCTATATGATCCTCATGAGCATGGGTCAAAACAATTCCTAAAAGATCTTCTTTTCTATCAACTATAAATCCAGGATCTGGATAAATTAGATCAATACCCGGCAAGGTGTCATCAGCAAAAGTAACACCAATATCAACCATAATCCATTTATGTTCACCTGGCTTACCATAAGCGAACAAATTCATGTTCATGCCTATCTCACCAGATCCACCTAGTGGACAAAATAATAATTCATCTTTCATTTTATTTAATTAGTTTTGAGATTTTTATAAGACCGTTAATTGTAATATCTTTATTGTGATTAACTTTCGTTTTTATTGAATTTTTAAATAAATTAGAAAATCCTCCAGTAATAATAACTTTAAAAGATTTTCTAGTCTCTTTCTTAATTAAATTAATGATATTGTCAATTAAACCTGCATATCCCCAAAAAAAACCAGACCTAACAGCAGAGATTGTATCATTACCAATCACATTTTTAATTTTTTTTAGATCAATTTTTGGAATAAGAGTAGCTTTATCAGAAAGAGTGTTTAGTGAAAGCCTTACGCCTGGAGCAATAATACCTCCAAAATAAGTATTTTTTATCAAAACATCAAAAGTTGTCGCTGTTCCAAAATCCAAAACTATGAAATTATTCTTGTTATTCATTAAGCTAACAGCATTAGTTAATCTATCAGAGCCTACTTGTTTGTAATTTGCTTTAATTCTTATTAAAGATTTTAAATTTAAATCTTTTACCTCATAACACTTAAGCTTTGTTTTTTTTGATAAATATTTTTTAATAATATTGAATGACTTTGGAACTACACTACAAAATAGTATCTTCTTAATTTTTTTATAATCAATTTTAAAATTAGCAAATAATTTGTCTAATTTAGAGTGATTTATATCCTTACTTGAAAGTATTAATTTTTTAATAATTCTATTATTTATAGAAATTAAAAAAATTTTAGTTTCCGTATTGCCTATGTCACCAAGTATATACATTAATTAATTATTTAATTTTTATTCACTTTATACATTTTTGAAAAATTTGTTTCAAAAATTAGTTTTAATTTATTCTCTATTTCTCTTTTATTAAAATGTTTATTAGTTAAATCATAAAGGTTAGTGGTTGGATAATTCTTAATTTTTGGACTTTTTCTAATATTTATACCGATACCAACAATCAAAAATTTACTATCAAAAATAGAAACTATTTCTTGCAATATTCCACTTATCTTTTTTTTTTGAATTAATAAATCGTTTGGTTTTTTGATTATAATTTTTTTTTTATAATAATTAGTTAATAATTTTTTAACTAGTAAACAATTAAATTTTGTTAATCTTGATATTGATAAATTTATATTTTTTAGTTCATAAAAAAAACTTACAAATAAATTACCTTTGTGAGAAATCCATTTTTTTCCGTATTGACCCCTACCCATTGTTTGAGTATCAGATATCACCATTCCATATTTAAAATTTGAATTTTTGATTATTCTAATTGCTGTGTTATTTGTGCTTTTAACTTTTTTAAATTTAAATTGTTTAAATTTCATCAGATAATATTAATTCTTGATACCACTTCAATTAATTGACTTGGAAAAATGAAGTATAAAAGAATTAATATTGTAGAAAATGTAAGTGAAAATTTTAACCATAGACTGTGATCGCTGTCATATTTTTCTTTTTCTTTATCAAAATAAATTATCTTAATAATTCTCAAATAATAAAAAGCAGCAATAACGGTAGATAGCAATCCAACAATAGCCAAGAAATACATTGATTGTTCAATTACAGCCGTAAAAATATAAAATTTTGCAAAGAAACCAGCAAGAGGAGGTATTCCAGCTAAAGAAAACAATATTATTAACAATGACAAAGATAATAATGGATGGTTTTTCGATAATCCTGATAAATCTTCAATATTTTCATAATATTCATTATTCCTTTTTAGCATAAGCAAACATGAGAATAGAGCCAAATTCATAATCACATAAATAGTTATATAAATTATAGAGCTCTGGATTCCTTCATTAGAGCCTGTGGCTAATCCAGCCAAGGTATATCCAATGTGTCCGATTGAACTATAAGCGATAAGTCTTTTAATGTTAGTTTGTCCTATAGCTGCTACAGCACCAAAAAGCATAGAAGCTATAGATAAGAAAATTATGATCATTTGCCATTGATCAATTAAATTTAAAAAAGGCACATATAAAAATCTTATAAATACAGTTAATGCCGCAATCTTTGGAACCATTGTAAAAAATAATGTAACTGAGGTTGGTGATCCTTCGTAAACGTCTGGAGCCCACATATGAAATGGAACAGCTGAAATTTTAAATGCTAGACCAACCAAAATAAATACAATTCCAAATGTTAAAACATATTCGCTTGAATTAAGTTGGGATGAAATTACATCAAAATTTGTTGATCCAGAAAAACCATAAATTAATGAACAGCCATATAAAAGTAATCCTGAAGATAAAGCACTTAGTACAAAGTATTTTAAACCTGCTTCTGATGATTTTAATTGATCCCTATTAAACGTTGCTAGTACATAAAGTGCTAGAGATTGAAGTTCAAGACCCATATAAAACACCATTAGATCATTTGAACTAATCATAACCATCATACCTAATACAGCACTCAACATTAAAATAGGATATTCAATTTTAAAAATCTTAAATGTTTTAAGGTAACTAGATGATATTACTAAAACTAAAAATGCTCCCACAAGAGTAATAATTTTCATCAAAGAAGCCATATAATCAATGACAACACTGTTACTAAATAAAGTTATACGGTTAATGCTCGAGGTTTCATTTAATGTAATTATTGCTGTAATTAAAAGTACTAATAATGAAATATTAAATACTAATTTAGAGCTATCTTTTTTGAAAACGCCCAAAACTAATAAAAACATAATTGATAAAGAGATAAAGATTTCAGGTAGTACAAAATTAAGATTTTCCATTTTATTTATTTATCAGATTGGCGTTATACATATTTATTAAATCATTTACAGAAACTTCAATTGTATTGATTAATGGGTCTGGATAAAATCCAAAGAATAAAGTTGGGATAGCTAAACACGTTAAAATAAAATATTCAGATTTGTTTAAATCAACCATTTTTGTTAAATCTGGATTAGTTAGTTTTCCAAAAACTACTCTTTTATATAGCCATAACATATAAGCAGCTCCTAGAATTACTCCTAAACTTGCAATAACAGCTACTAAAAAATTATCTTTAAAAACTCCCATTAAAATTAAAAACTCACCAATAAATCCACTTGTTCCAGGAAGTCCAAGTGCTGCTAGAGTAAATAACATAAACAAAATAGAGTATTTTGGAATAATTGTTACAATTCCCCCATATGAACTAATTAATCTTGAATGCATACGATCATATACAACACCTACGCAAAGAAATAACGCTGCTGAAACCAAACCATGACTTATCATTTGTATTATACTTCCCTCAATACCTTGTTGCTGAATTGTAAATATTCCTAAGGTTACAAAACCCATATGAGCAACAGATGAGTATGCAATTAATTTTTTCATGTCTTCCTGCATTAGAGCAATTAAAGATGTAAATACGATCGCAATTACACTTAAGGTGTATATTAAAGGTGTAAATATTTCTGATGCAATTGGAAAAAGACCAAGTGAAAATCTTATAAAACCATAACCAGCCATCTTAAGCAATATCGCAGCAAGTAATACAGATCCTGCTGTAGGAGCTTCAACGTGAGCATCTGGTAACCAAGTATGTACTGGCCACATAGGTGTTTTTACAGCAAATGAACTAAAAAAAGCTAGCCATAAAAGGTTTTGATATTTTGCATCTATACCAAGTTCATAAAGTTTTATTACATCTGTTGTACCTGAAATCCAATATATAGAGATAATTGCAACTAACATTAAAACTGAACCAAGCAAAGTGTACAAAAAGAATTTAAATGCAGAGTAAACTCTTTTAGGCCCACCCCAAATACCAATAATTAAAAACATAGGAATTAAGCCAGCTTCAAAAAATAAATAAAATACAACTAAATCAAGTGCACAAAAAACTCCAATCATGAAGCTTTCCATGATTAATATTGCAATTAAAAAATCTCTTAATCTAACTTTTATAGTGTTGTTAACTGAGATAATACAAAGAGGAGTTATAAATGTAGTTAAGATTATGAATAAAATTGAAATTCCATCAACTCCTACTTTATAATTTATAAATCCATTAATCCATTCTCTATCTTCAATAAATTGAAAGCTTGATGTCGATTGATCAAATGAAATCCATAAATAAATAGAAATTAAAAAATTTACTATAGTAGTAAATAATGAAACATATTTTGCAGTTAGATTATTTCCATCTTTATCCTTGGTAAAAAATAAGAATAATGCACCAATTATAGGCAATAGAATTAATGATGAAAGAATTGGAAAGTTCATTGCTTACTTGATAATTAAAAAGGTTAATAAAGCAGAAAAGCCTAAAAGCATTACAAAAGCATATTGGTAAATAAAGCCACTTTGGAATTTGTTAGCTTTAATTGAACATTTTTTTATAAATGAAGAAATACCATCAGGTCCAAAACCATCTATCAATTTACCATCACAAAATTTCCACAAGAAAAGACCTATTTTTTTACATGGTTTGATAAATATTACCTCATATAGTTCATCAAAATACCACTTATTGATTAAAAAATTATATAAAGGTTTGTTATTATTGGCTATTTGATCTGGTAATTGTTTATTTTTTACGAAAAAATAATAAGCAATTGGTATAGATAATAGAACAAGACAAGGTGTTAAAAGTAAGAACCATGTTGGTGGATGATCTGTGCTTAGAGGTTCTAAAAATTTAATTGATTGAGACCAAAAATTGTTTTCATCGCCATGTCCTATAAATAAATCCTTAAATAAAAATCCTGCAAAAATTGCTCCTATTGCTAAGATTACAAGTGGTATCAACATTACCAAAGGTGACTCGTGAGTCTCCTTAATATCTATTTCTTTATTATTATATTGCCCATGGAATGTTTTAAAAATTAATCTCCAAGAATATATGGAAGTTAAAAATGCAGTAAAAATTCCTATACCAGCAGCGTAATAACCCGTTGTATTACCTCTTAAATATGCAAATTCAATAATTGCATCTTTCGAATAAAATCCTGATAAAAATGGAAAGCCTGTCAAAGCAAGTGTTCCAATAATCATTAAAGCATATGTGTAAGGTAATTTTTTCCATACACCTCCCATATGATTGATATTTTGCTCATCTTTAAAAGCGTGAATTACAGAACCAGATCCTAAAAATAATAAAGCTTTAAAAAATGCATGTGTAAATAAGTGAAACATTGCAACATTGTAAGCACCTACACCAGCTGCAAAAAACATATATCCTAACTGGCTACAGGTTGAGTATGCAATAATTTTTTTTATATCAGTTTGAACCAAAGCAACGGTCGCAGCAAAAAAAGCTGTCGTCATGCCAACGATAGTGATTAAGTTTAATATCAGTGGTGAATATTCATAAATCGGTGAACATCTTACAACTAAAAATACTCCAGCAGTAACCATTGTAGCAGCATGAATTAATGCAGATACAGGTGTTGGTCCCTCCATTGCATCTGGCAACCAAGTATGAAGTAAAATTTGGGCTGATTTACCCATAGCACCAATAAATAATAACAAGCAAATTAAATCTATTGCTTTAATTTCAAAACCAAGAAAAGATAAATTTTTGTCCACAACAGTTGGAATCTGTTGGAACACCTCTGAATAATTTACTGTTCCAAATAGATAAAAAATTAAAAATATTCCTAATGCAAAACCAAAATCACCTACTCTATTTACTACAAACGCTTTAATTGCAGCAGCATTTGCACTTTCTTTTTTAAACCAAAAACCAATTAAAAAGTATGAGCATAAACCAACACCTTCCCATCCAAAAAACAACTGAATGAAATTATCTGAAGTAACCAACATTAACATTGCAAATGTGAACAATGATAGATAAGCCATAAATCTTGGCTTGTGTGGGTCGTGAGACATGTAGCCAATAGAATAAATATGCACTAAAGATGAGACCGATGTAACAACGACAAGCATTACAGCTGATAGTGGGTCAATCAACATAGACCAATTTACATCGAGGGATCCTGAATTTATCCACGTTGCTATTACAATATTTTCTTCATATTGGTTAACTATTACTTGATAAAGAACAAAAATAGATAGAAGAGCTGAAATAGAGACTAAACCACTTGTTACATATTCAGAATTTCTATCACCAATATATTTGCCAAAAAAACCAGCTATTATTGATGCTACAAGAGGAAGAAATAAAATTGAAATTTCCATAATCAACCTTTTAATTTATCTATTTCTTCCACTCTGATAGTTCCAGAGTTACGATAATAAACTACAATAATTGCTAGCCCAATAGCAGCTTCAGCAGCAGCTACTGTTAAGATAAATAAAGTAAAAACTTGTCCTGCAAGATCTCCAAGAAAAATAGAAAATGCAACCAAATTTATATTAACTGCAAGCAAAATTAACTCTATGCTCATCAATATAACAATAATATTTTTTCTATTAAGAAAAATACCAATAATACCTATTGAAAAAATAACTGCTCCTAAAGTTAAATAATGCCCCAAACCAATTTCAGTCATCAATTTTAACTCCTTTATCATTTTCAACTTCTAAAACCTCAACACCTTCTGATCTTTCTCTAGAAATTTGCTTTAAATAACTTTGAGTTTTAACTCCTGAACGTTTTCTAAATGTTAATACAATAGCTCCAATCATTGCTACTAATAAAATCATTCCACTTAATTGAAATACATGAATGTAATCAGTGTATAATACTTGCCCTAAAGAATGAGTATTGCTTATACTAAAATTATTTAGTGAGTTGTTTATATCAAATAAATCAGGTTTATATTTCCAACCACCTATAACTATTATCAATTCAAAAAATATAATTACACTAATAATTAAACCTACCGGAATATGTCGTGAGCTTGCTTCTGATGCAAACCACTGGTTTTTTTGTTGAGCAACATTTAACATCATCACTACAAACAAAAATAATACTGCTACGGCACCAACATAAACAATTAACATTATCATGCCTAAAAATTCAGCACCTATCATTATAAAAAGACAAGAGATACTTATAAAATCTAAGATAAGAAAAAAAACAGAATGAACAGTGTTCTTAGAAACTGTAACCATTATTGCTGAAATTACAGCTATAATTGAAAACGTGTAGAAAAAAATTGAATGAGCAATCATAAACTTATCTGTATGGGTTATCGGCTTTAATGTTAGCTGCTAAAACATTCTCCCATCTATCTCCATTATCTAAAAGTTTTTCTTTAGTGTAATAAAGTTCTTCTCTTGTTTCTGTAGAAAATTCAAAATTTGGACCCTGAACAATAGCATCAACTGGACATGCTTCTTCACATAAACCACAATAAATACATTTCATCATATCAATGTCATACCTAGTAGTTTTTCTACTACCATCTTCTCTTGCAGCAGACTCTATTGTAATTGCTTGAGCGGGACATACTGCTTCACATAACTTACAAGCAATGCATCTCTCCTCACCATCAGGATATCTTCTCAATGCATGCTCTCCTCTAAATCGAGGACTAATTTTTCCTTTTTCAAATGGATAATTTATTGTTTTTTTTGATTTAAATATCTCTTTGATCGCAATAAATAAACCTCCAGCAAAGTCAGTCATAAATATTGTTTTAAAAAATCTTGATAATTTCATAATTAATTTGTTGGTAATAGGTTGAAATAAAATAAGTAACTAGCTGTTAACACCACCCAAGTTAAAGATAAAGGTAAAAAAACTTTCCATCCAAGTCTCATTAATTGATCGTATCTATAACGTGGAACAATAGCTTTTACTAAAGCAAACAATATGAATAGAAATAATATTTTTAATATAAGCCATATTGCACCTGGTACTAATGTAAATGGATAAATGTCTATTGGAGACATCCATCCGCCTAAAAACAAAATGGCTCCCATTGCACACATTAATAATATATTGGCATACTCACCTAACCAAAACATTGCATACATCATTCCAGAATATTCAGTTTGATAACCTGCAACTAATTCTGCTTCTGCTTCAGGTAAATCAAAAGGCGGTCTATTAGTTTCAGCTAGTGCTGAAATAAAAAAAATAACAAACATTGGAAATAATGGAATAACAAACCATAAATTTTTTTGGGCTAAAACAATGTCGTTAAGATTTAGTGATCCCACACATAACAAAACGTTAATTATTATAACGCCTATAGAAACTTCATAAGAAACCATTTGAGCCGCAGATCTTATAGCTCCAAGAAATGGATATTTTGAATTTGATGCCCAGCCTCCCATAATAATTCCATAAACTCCTAAAGAAGAAACAGCAAACAAATATAAAATTCCAACATTTATATCTGCTAGAACTTGTGTTGCACTAAAAGGTATAACTGCCCAAGCAATTAAAGCTAAAGTCATAGTAACAATTGGTGCTAAAACAAAAATTACTTTGTTTGAACTAGATGGAATAATAATTTCTTTAAATATATATTTTAAAGCATCAGCAAGTGATTGAAGCAAACCAAATGGTCCAACAACATTTGGGCCCTGTCTTTTTTGTACAAATGCCCAAACTCTTCTATCAAGCCAAACTATCATGGCAACAGAAACAAGAACTGGAACTAACAAAAATAGTATTTTGTAAACTTCTTGAAAAACTATACTCAAATACTCCATATTAACCTTCTGTACCTGTTGATTTTAAATTCAACTTTGAATTATTGCAATCGACCATAGTTTTTGATGATCTAGCTATTACATTTGAAAAATAATAATCTTTAACAACAATATTTAAAGTTTCACTTTTAAATTCATTTTCATCAGTTTTGGTATTTTCTTCACCCACATTAATTTGTTTTTCTTTTTCCAAATTCAGATAATTCAACATGCTACTTTCTAACTCGTCTTTATCATTAAACAATTTTCTATTATTCATTAGTTCAGCAAGCTCATTGATAATTTGCCAATCTTCTTTTGCATCACCAGGAGGATATGAGGCTTTATAGGCTTTTTGAATTTTACCTTCTAAGTTAGTAAAATAGCCATCTTGTTCCGTATATGCAGAACCTGGTAAAATAATGTCTGCTATTTCAGCACCTTTATCTCCATGGCTGCCTTGATAAATTATAAATTCATCTTTTTTATCAAAATTTAAATTATCTTGTCCCAATAAGTAGACAATATCAAATTTATGATTTTGTAAATCTTTCAATAAATTATTGTCTTCATTTACTAAGCCAAGATCATAATTACCAACTGTAGCTGCGTCACAGGACAAAACATTGAGCGGATTCCATTCTTCACTCACTTTTTCATTCTTAATAAGGAATTCTTTTATTTTATTAAAAAAATACTTTGCAGAATTTATATTTAATAAAGACTCTCCTAAAACTATCATTGGTTTATTTGCACCAATAATTTGTTTTGATATATTGTGATTTCCATCAAAAATATCTTTTAATGTTTGGGTTTGCCCATCCAAACTTTCATAAGGATAAGTTAAATCACCTAAATCATTTAAAGAAACTATTTGAGTATTATTATTTAAGTATGATTTTCTAATTCTTGCATTCAATATTGTTGCTTCAAATCTTGGATTTGTTCCAATTAAAAAAATAAAATCAGCATCTTCAATTCCATTAATTGTTGAATTGAATAAATAGTTTTCTCTTTTGCTTGTATCTGTAAATCGATTGTCTGATCTAGACTCATAATTTTGTATATCCAAAGTACGGTCAAAAAATTCTTTAAAAATATATCCTGTTTCCATGTTTGTTAGATCACCAACAAAGCCACACACTTTATCTTTTGAAGTATTATCTAATTTTGATTTTATAATTTTGTAAACTTCCTCCCATGAAGCTTTCTCAAATTTTCCATTATATTTGATAAAAGGTGTATCTAATCTTTGATTTAGTAAACCGTCACAAGCATATCTTGTTTTATCAGAGATCCATTCTTCATTTATATCTTCGTTAATAATAGGTAATATCCTTTTTACTTCCCAATCATATGTATCAACTCTTATATTTGATCCAATAGCATCCATAACATCTATAGTCTCTGTCTTTTTAAGTTCCCAAGGTCTTGCTTCAAATACATATGGTTTTGATGTCAAAGCACCAACTGGACATAAATCTACTACATTAGCTGATAGTTCTGATTGCATTGATTGTTCTAAATATGTTGTGATTTGCATATCTTCACCTCTACCAATCGCCCCAAGCTCTGGCACACCTGCTACTTCAGTTGCAAATCTTACACAACGTGTACAATGAATACATCTTGTCATTTGAGTTTTTATTAAAGGTCCCATGTTTTTTTCAGGAACTGATCTTTTATTTTCTTTAAATCTCGATTTATCTACACCATAAAACATTGATTGATCTTGAAGATCACATTCTCCACCTTGGTCACAAACTGGACAATCTAATGGGTGATTAGCAAGCAAAAACTCCATCACTCCTTTTCTAGCCTTTTCAACAAAAGCTGTATTTGTCTTAATATTCATACCTTCTGCTGCTGGCATTGCACATGAAGCAACTGGTTTAGGAGATTTTTCCATTTCAACTAAACACATTCTGCAATTTCCAGCTATTGAAAGTTTTTCATGATAACAAAATCTTGGAATTTCAACTCCAGCTTTTTCACATGCCTGAAGAACTGTTAAACCATCTTCGACTTCTACTTCAATATCATTTACTTTAAGTTTAAGCATTTTTTTTATCCAATAAGTGTTGATCAACTAAATAAGGAATATTATTTTTTTTCTCATAAATAGGATCTAAATTATTTCTATCTTCAATTTCTTTTTTAAAATGTCTTAATAATCCTTGAACAGGCCATGAAGAACCTTCTCCAAATGCACAAATAGTGTGGCCAGCTATTTGATTAGTTACATCACCCAACATATCAACTTCATCTCTTGTTGCCTCTCCTTTTGCCATACGCTCAAGCATTCTCCACATCCAACCGGATCCTTCTCTACATGGTGTACATTGTCCACAACTTTCGTGTTTATAGAACCTCGCAATTCTTGCCATACATTTAATAATGTCTTGGTCTTTATTTATTACGACTATACCAGCCGTTCCCAGTCCACTTTTTTCAGCCATTAAGGAATCAAAATCCATAGTTAATGTTTCACATTTTTCTTTAGGTATTAACGGCATCGATGAACCGCCAGGTATTACAGCTTGTAAATTATTCCAACCACCAATTACTCCACCCGCATGAACTTCTATCAACTCTTTTAAAGGAATATTCATTTCTTCCTCAACATTGCATGGGTTGTTTACGTTTCCTGAAATACAAAAAATTTTAGTACCAGTGTTTTTTTCTCTACCAAGTGAAGCAAACCATTTTCCACCTCTTCTTAGAATGGTTGGAACAACAGCTATGGTTTCAACGTTATTAATAATTGTTGGACATCCATATAAACCTATTAAAGCTGGGAAAGGTGGTTTTAATCTAGGTTGACCTTTTTTTCCCTCAATACTTTCTAATAATGCTGTTTCTTCACCACAAATATATGCACCTGCACCATAGTGAATATAAATATCTAAATCCCATCCAGTACCAGCTGCATTTTTACCAATTAATTTTTTTTCATATGCCTCATCAATTGCTGCTTGAAGTTTTTGTCCGTCTACAAAATATTCACCTCTAATATAAATGTAACAAACGTGGGCTTGAACTGCATAAGCTGCTAACAAACAACCTTCGATTAATTTATGAGGTTCAAACCTTAAAATATCTCTATCTTTACAAGTGCCAGGTTCTGATTCATCACCATTGATAACTAAATAATGTGGTCTTGATCCAACTTCTTTAGGTGCAAAAGACCATTTTAATCCCGTAGGAAAACCTGCTCCACCTCTGCCCCTAAGTTGCGAGTCTTTAATCTCATTAATAATCCAATCTCTTCCTTTATCTGTTAATTCTTTCGTATTAACCCAATCACCTCTTTTTTGAGATGAAGAAACATCTGATCCCATGTCATTGTACAGGTTTTGAAAAATTCTATCCTGATCTTTAAGCATTTTTATAATCCATTAATGTTTTTCTATTATTTTCTGGTTCATTATTAACACGTCCTCTATAAGAACCTGGTTTTGGTGTTTCACCATTTAAAATTTTATCTAATATTTCTAAAGTTTTTTCTTTATCAAGATCTTCATAATAATCATCATTGATCTGCATCATAGGAGCATTTACACAAGCTCCAAGACATTCCACTTCCATCCATGAGCAGTTCTTGTTATTTGATAATTCATTCTCATTTTCAGAAATTTTTTCTTTACATGCTTCAACTAGTTTGCTGGCACCTCTAATCATACATGGTGTTGTTGTGCACACTTGAACAAAGTATTTTCCTACAGGAGATAGATTGTACATAGTGTAAAAAGTGGCAACTTCATAAACTTTTATGTAAGGCATCTCTAAAAATTTTGCGATGTATTTCATTGCTGCTAAAGGTATCCAATTATTATTTTGTCTTTGAGCTATATAAAGTAATGCCATAACAGCACTTTGCTGTTTACCCTCAGGATATTTAGAGACAATAGATTTGGCGGCTTCTAAAGAAGATGAGTTAAACTCAAAACTTTCAGGCTGATCCTTTGCAGGTCTTCTTAAACTCATCTATCAACCTCTCCAAAAACTATATCCATTGAACCTAATACAGCAGGTACATCAGCTAACATGTGTCCTTTTATTAAATAATCCATTGACTGAAGGTGTGAAAATCCTGGTGCTCTAATTTTACACTTATATGGTTTGCTTGAACCATCAGAAATTAAATAAACACCAAACTCTCCTTTTGGAGCTTCTACAGCAGTATAAACTTCTCCTTTAGGAGTGCAGTATCCTTCTGTAAATAATTTAAAATGGTGTATTAAAGACTCCATTTCAACTTTCATATTATCTCTGCTGGGTGGAGCTACTTTAGCATCATCAACCATTGTTGGTCCTGGATTATTATGAAGCCATTGAGCGCATTGTTGGATAATCTTATTTGATTGCCTTAATTCTTCCATTCTTACTAGGTATCTATCGTATGAGTCACCTGTCTTACCGACTGGAATATCAAAATTCATTTTATCATATACTTCATAAGGTTGTTTTTTTCTAAGATCCCAGTCTATGCCTGATCCACGTAACATTGGTCCAGTAAACCCTAATTCAATTGCTCGTTCAGGCTCAACTACTCCGATTCCAACCGTTCTTTGTTTCCAGATTCTATTATCAGTCAAAAGATTTTCATACTCATCTATGCAGCTTAGGCCTTGAATTGCTTTCTATTTTGGACGGCGATAACCTGCTTAGCGGTATCTAAGATCTTGCGGATTTCTGCACTTCTCTTTCCTCGGCCCGTTTCGTCATAAAAGTTGCCACCCATGGTGTTTGAAGCATCTTACTGCTTGCTGAGAGCATAAGAAGCTGGCTTTTGGTTCAGGCCAGCTAACTTCTTAGTGCTCGTCCCCATCAGGGAGGCGCCTGCGAAGCCGAGGCTCGACGTCTGGTTCCCGTATCGCATGACTGCTACCTACATCTTCTTTCGGTAGGTCCTGTCCTAATCTCTAGACTGCCTAATGTCTTGAAGACTGTTG
>ENA-OQVM01003249-OQVM01003249.1-marine-metagenome-genome-assembly--contig:-NODE-3249-length-17841-cov-91.937401_pt1 | contig 17841 bp, 16 predicted proteins | sample MGYA00237776_ERZ505498 | MGnify/ENA primary metagenome ERZ505498 (study PRJEB26159, sample SAMN06265151) | marine metagenome | isolation source: Helgoland LTER site | place: Germany:Helgoland, sampling... | reverse complement strand
CTAAAATTAGCCAATTAAAAAAACTAGACTTAGTCTATCAAATCATAGACACGCAAGCTGCAGATCCTTCTAAGGCAGCAAAAGTATTGGTAGCTCCTAAAAAAGAGGAATCTATAAAAATAGAAAAGCCAAAAAGAAAACGTGTTATTAAAAATTCTCAAACGATTGCAAGACCGGTAGATGCAGAAAAACCTCAAATTATTGAAGAACCTACAGTTGAAATAGCAAAAGCTGAGCCTATTGTTACTGAAAGACCAAAACCTAATCCAAGACCGAGAAAACCTCTTGTAAAAAAGGATGTTCCGGTTAATGAGCAGAAGAATGAAGTAGTTTCTAAGCCAAAGGAAGAAAAGCAAGAACAAAAACCTGCAAATCAACCTAACAAACCGCAACAAAATAGAAACAACCCACCACAAAGCAATAAAAATAAAAACAACAACCAAAATAGAGACAAAGCCAACAACAGTAGAAGTAATGGCAACAAGTCTACAAACAGGTATAAAGATCCAGATTTTGAGTTTGATGGTATTATAGAGAGTGAAGGTGTATTAGAAATGATGCCCGATGGCTATGGTTTCTTGCGCTCTTCAGATTATAACTATTTATCGTCTCCAGATGATATTTACGTTTCTCAATCTCAGATTAAATTATTTGGTTTAAAAACTGGTGACACCGTATTAGGAAATGTTCGTCCACCAAAAGAGGGTGAAAGGTACTTTCCTTTAATTAGAGTGTCAAAAATTAATGGTTTAAATCCTAATATTGTTAGAGATAGGGTGTCTTTTGAGCACTTAACACCATTATTCCCTCAAGAAAAATTTAATTTAGCAGAAAAAGGCAGTTCTTTATCTACAAGAATTATCGATTTGTTTTCTCCTTTAGGAAAAGGGCAACGTGGTATGATTGTAGCGCAACCTAAAACTGGTAAAACCATGTTATTAAAGGATGTGGCAAATGCTATTGCAGCAAATCATCCAGAGGTATATCAAATTGTTTTATTGATAGATGAGCGTCCTGAAGAAGTTACAGACATGAAACGTAACGTGCGTGGAGAAGTGGTTGCATCTACTTTTGATGAACCAGCAGACAAGCACGTTAAAGTAGCAAACATTGTTTTAGAAAAAGCAAAACGCTTGGTAGAGTGTGGCCATGATGTTGTTATCTTATTAGATTCTATTACACGTTTAGCAAGAGCTTATAATACCGTTGCACCTGCATCGGGTAAAATACTTTCTGGTGGTATTGATGCAAATGCATTACACAAGCCAAAACGTTTCTTTGGTGCTGCAAGAAATATAGAAAATGGTGGTTCTTTAACCATTATTGCTACCGCCCTTACAGAAACTGGTTCTAAAATGGACGAAGTAATCTTCGAAGAATTTAAAGGAACAGGGAATATGGAGCTTCAGTTAGATAGAAATATTTCTAATAGAAGAATTTATCCTGCAATTGATCTTATCAAATCTTCAACTAGAAGAGATGATTTATTACTGGATGCTAAAACTGTGCAAAGAATGTGGGTTTTACGTAAATACTTAGCAGATATGAACCCTATAGAAGCAATGGAATTTATTAACGATAGAATTAAATTTTCTAAAAATAATGATGAATTCTTAATCTCTATGAACGGTTAAAAAAATAAATACTTATAAACAATAATTTATAAACCTTTTTGAGAAATCAAAAAGGTTTATTATTTAAGGCTATTTTATAAGTATTTAAAGGAACTTTTGTTACTTCGACTATATCCTCATAAGACCTAAAATTTCCTTTTACAAACTGCAATAAAACTAAAACATTAAGACATAAAAAATCCGTTCAACATTGATTGAACGGATTTTATTATTTAGTAAACTAATAGGTCTTAGTTAGAAACATACATATTAGCTCTATTATCTTCTACATCTGAAGCTTTTTTAATTGCTTCGTATATTTTTGAAGTCATACCTTTTCTAGCTGAAGATATTCTCTTTCTATTTACTTCGTAATTTGGCAAAGCAGTTGGTAATTCTCTTTTATTCAAAACAAAAGAAAATACTCCTTTATTACCTACCAAACTATTATATACCTTCTCTAGCTCTGCACTATACATGGCACCCACAACTTTAGGTTCTGCACCAACACCAGATAATGAAGAATTTTTTAAATTTACATTATTTGCGGTTCTTACTGTTGTATTGTTTGCTTTTGCAATTTCCTGTAAAGAACTTCCTTTTAATTTATCTGCAATTAAAACAGCCTTCTTTTCATTTAATAAAATAGGTCTTACACGGCTAATTGCTTTTTCAACAGACATTAAGCCTTTTTCGGTTTTTGCAGTTACTACAGCAACAACATAACTTCCTTCTAAATCAAAACGATTAAAAGCTCCTGTATCTGAATCTCCTTTAAAAGCCCAAGAAACAATTTGTCTTTCATTTCCTAAACCAGGTACATTTTCATCTAAAACCTTTAAACCTACTGCAGATTTTAACGTATAATTATTTTCTTTAGCTAGCTCGCTGTAATCATCTGTTTTAGATATCGCTAAAGCAAATTGCTCTGCTTTCTGAAAGAAATCACTCTCTGTAGCTTCTGAAGGCTCTATTTTAATTCCAAAAGTTGCTAGTTTTAAAACGGTTTGATTATTCCTTGTAGCATCTACTCTAATAACGTGGTAACCAAAAGGTGTTTCTACAATACCTACAGAACCTTTTTTATTAGTAAAAGAATAATCTCTAAAAGCTGGTGTCATAGAATTATAATTAAACCAATCTAGATCACCTCCTTTTGCTCCAGAACCTATGTCTGAAGATAAAGTTTTTGCCAAAGCAGCAAATTTACTTCGACTTCTCTTTACAACTGAAAGAACACTGTCTGCTAATTTTTCTGCTTGTTCTTTTGTTCTTGTTACGTTTTGTGCAGCCCTTTGCGAACCAACAAAAGAAATTAAAATATGACTTGCCTTTACTGAATCTGGCATTTTAGCAACCTCCGTTATTTTAGAAATCTTAAAGAACCCTTGATCTTTATAAGGTCCAAAAACATCTCCTTTGTTTCCTGCAAAAATTTCATTCGCTACTGTTTGGTTAACAGATGTATTAAACTTATAGCCTAAATCTAAATTAACATCAGAACCATTTTCATCTAAAAATTCTTTATAATCTGAAGTATATCTGAAACCAACTATTGCATCATTATTTCTATCTACACCATTTTCTATTAAATTCGCTACATTTTGTTTTATTGCATCCTCATCTTCTGGAGTTGCCGTAACATCAAACTTAACATAAGATAAATCTCTTGTAGCTTCTACTTGAAACTCATTTTCATTATCTTCAATATAAGCAGCTACTTCAGACTTCTTAATTCTTACTAAACTATCTGCAACACTGCTATAAGGCAAATACACAAACTGACCACTTAATTTTGTGTTCTCAATTAAATATTCAGTCTCTCCTTCTTTTAAAGAGGCTCCCAAACCTGCAGTAACTAATTTATTGTAGGTATTGGTTTCTGCATTATCTCTAATTTGGTTCATGTAATTAGACCAAGCAGACCACAATTGTTTGTTATTCTCTTTAGTATCGGCTAAAAATTGTTTAAACTTTAACTCATCAAATAAACCTGCCTCATTTTGAAACTGTGGATTGTTTTGTACAGAAGATGTATTTATTACCTCATTCCAAACATCTTGCTCACCAATGGTAATTCCTGCTTCGTTTAACTGATTTTTATAAATTTTCTTTCTTAAAATATTACTCCAAACGGCTTTTGCTGCTTGCATTTCAGAAACTTTACTTCCAGATTGTTGCTTATATTGGTCTAAAGCTTGTGCAAATTCTTGGGTAGAAATTGCTTCTCCATTAACTTCTCCTACCTCATTTACTTTGCTTGAATTAAAAAAATCTCCTAAAGTAGAAGGATCTAATACAAAAGCAAAAAGTGCTAAACCTATTATGATAATTAAGAACATTGAACGTTCTCTAATTTTTGATAAAATTGCCATACATTTAAATTTATTAGGAGGCGAATATACGATTAGGGTTTTAATATTGCAACCTCTTTTTAAACTAAACAGTAAGTAATTTGGTAATTTTTATTAAAAGGAAAGAAATTCTATTTACGAATCTTCTAAATCTGTAACTTTAAGGGAAACAATATCTATTTTTGAGCCACTGGTATTCAAAATTGTGATTTCAAAACCTTCTAAATCTACAATCTCGTTCTCTTCTGGTATATTTTCTGTGTATTCTATAATAAAACCTCCTAAAGTTTCGTAGGCCTCAGATTTAGGGATACTTAACCCGTATTCTTCATTTAAATAGTCGACCTCTAATCTTGCAGAAAAATTAAAAGTAGTTTCATTTATTTTTTCTTCTAAAAATGCTTGCGAATCGTGTTCATCTTCTATTTCACCAAACAACTCTTCTACAATATCTTCTACAGTTATCATTCCTGAAGTTCCGCCATATTCATCTACAACTACAGCTACACTTTTACGTTTCCTCATTAAAATGTTTAGAACATTATTAATCATCATAGATTCTGGTACAATTTCTACCGAAAGTAAAATAGATTTTATAGTTTTTGGCTTTTTGAAAAGTTCAAAAGCACTAATATAACCAACTACATCATCCATCGATGATTTATAAACCAATACCTTAGACAAACCTGTTTCTATAAATATACGCTCTAAATTAATTACTTTTTCATGAATTTCTACTGCGGTAATTTCAGTTCTAGGCACCATTACTTCTCTTGCCTTTACATTATGAAACTCTAAAGCGTTTTGAAAAATTTGAATTTCCGAATCTACCTCATCTGCAGCATTACTTGTTTCTAACTGCTCTAAAATATAATTACCCAGCTCTTCTTTACTGAAAGCCACTTGTTGTTTATCTGCACTTGTTTTAAAGAAAATACGAAGGAAAAAATCTGAAATAGCCGTAATGAAATCTGAAATGAAATGAAATAAAACATAAAATACGTAAGCGGGTACTGCAAATATCTTAAGCACTTCATTTGCATAAATTCTAAAAATAGCTTTTGGTAAGAATTCTGCAGTTATCAATATTATAATTGTAGAAATTATAGTTTGTATTAATAAGATAGAGAATTCATTAAAAGCCTCCAAAGGTAAAATTCCTAATAAAAATTTACCCATATAGTAACTATAAATTACTAATGATATATTATTGCCCACCAACATCGTGGTAATAAATTTTGAAGATTTTTGGGTAATTCTGTTTAGAATCCGAGGAATAAACCCCTCCCTCTTTTTTTCTAACTCTATGTGTAGCTTATTTGCAGAAACGAATGCAATTTCCATTCCCGAAAAAAAGGCGGAAAGTATAATTGATAAAAATATTATAATAAGTTCAATTTCCATTCAGAAACTAATAAACTATTTATTTAGGTTATTTCTTTTTTCGACTTTTTTTCTAAAATGTCTTTTAAAGAAGAATACTAAGATAATAAAAAATGCAAAGCCTAAAAATAAATAAGACCTACTTCTCACATCGTTCCAACGAGTAATACCTTCAACTAAACATATTAACGCTACTATTAAGTATCCGTACTGAAAAAATTTCCAAATTCTATTCATGATTCTATTCTTTTGTTTCTATTCTACCTGTTGTCTTTTTTGCCAAATGTTTACTTAAATCTTCTTTACATTCAAAACCCACACCAATTATTGTATCATTTCCTTTATACATTACAAACGCTTTCTCAGACACAAAATATTTTGTCTTTTGATCCCAAAACAATTGGTCTGTTTCTAGTCTAGATGTATCTGTATGATTTACGACAACCACATTTCCCTTAATTTCCGAGACTTCTGTTTTTACATAAGATTGCGCATAATCGCCAATAATAGTAACAGAATCTTTCCCTTTATTAGTAAAATTTATAATTTTTATTCCTTTAGGAAACTCGTTATAAGGATGCTTTTTTCGATTACTAAAATCTAATAATAACGGTGTTATTAATTTAGATGTTATCTGTCCAGAGTCTTTATAAACATGATAGGCTTCTTTAGCTTTACCTATTGGTAGATTTTTTTCTTCTAAAAAATTACGAACTTCTTCCGTGCTATTAGAACAAGAAAAAAGCATTGCAGTAAAATAAATTACTGCAATGCTTTTTGATAGTATTTTTTTGTTATTTTTCAAATAACTATATATTTGGTATGGTTACGGTTTCACCGATCCAACATTTGATTGTGAATTTTCCTCCCGGAACTGCAGTTGCATTAAATATGTCTTTTTGACTTGGCACATTTGCTCTGTATGTGTTAATATATTTTCTTGCTCTAGAGGAAATACTTGGATCTACAGCCGAAGCTCTTCTTGCCATGTTCAATGCAGCAACATATACCATTCTTTTTTCGAATAAGTTTTCACCACATTTATTTACACTAGATTGATATAACGTAGCTATAAATAAATAAGCCCTACCCGAACTTGGATTAAATCTTAAAGCTTCTCTAGCTAAACTTCTAGCTTTGCTATATTGTCCTCTATCTTTCGCTGCCTGAGCAAACTTTAATTTGTACTTTGCTTTCTTTAAAGGATCTGTTTCTAATTCGAAAGATTTAGTCCTCATCGCGTTAGCTCCAGCACTATCGCCGTTATCTTCTAAAACATTTGCTAAAAAAGAATATGCTTCTGGTGAGGGTGAAGCTTCTGCATACGCCCTTACTAATTTTTCAAATAACGGCTCTCCCTGACAACCTTTGTTAAACATTCTAGAAACTGATCTCTTTAGCCAAACTGCATTTGATTTATTAACTTCAAAATCTCTTTCATATAATGGAATTAAACGAACACAAGTAGCTATTTCAGAAATAATTGCATCCAAACCACCTTCTACTGTACCTAGAGCTTTTGAATTAACTGTATACGCTCTTTTTAATTGTTTACCTCTTTTATCTAAAACTAAAGTCGTATCGCTATACTTCACTAATTTTTTAGCATAGCCCTCTAATTTAATGTTTACATTTTCTAAAACATCATCATAGGTATCAAAAACCTTTTGCGGATTTGTATCTTTATTTCTATCGGTTATTCCTTGAAAATAAATGTACAAATTCTTAACACCCATTTTAGTTGGATCTATAGCATATCCTTTTTCTAAAATTTTAAAAACTTCATCATCTGAAGCTAATTTATTCTCAAATAAATAGGTAGCATAGTCACTGTGAACTTTCGCAGGGTTTTTGGATGGGTAGTACTGCAGTCTTTGTTCATATACTCTTTTTGATAAAACAGGATCTTTTCTAACATCCTCTGCTAAAGTAGCACCAAACTTATAAATATTAACAGATAAATCTTTACAATTGTCCATTAAATAGATCCAATTCACATATGCTTCATCGAACTTTTTAGATTGATAATCTCCCTTAAATAAATTGTATTTAATAGTACATTCTCTATTTGCATCCTGAGCATTTGTTTCTACTGTTGTTATAAATAACATTGCAGCTAATAAAAACGTAATTTTCTTCATTGTAATAGTTTTATAAATAAATTAAATTAATCAATCTTTCTTTTTCTGAACCATCCTTGCTGACCAGAAGCTGTCAAAGACAAACTAAGTCTAACATTCAAATAATTTTCTTCAATTAGATTATTAGAAGTTGTACCTCTTTTACCGTACTCTAATGCTAAATTAACAGTAGATAACTGTTTTAATGGTAATCCTAATCCAAAAGACATGCCAAAGTCGTCTATTGAAGTAAAATCTGTACCTGTCCCAGCCCCATCGACTGCCAATCCGATTTTTTCAAATCGTAAACCAGCTCTATAGGTAACTCTTTCCCAGTAACTAGATATAGAATTTATTTTAGGTAAATAAAAACCCCCTAAAGATATTCTATTTGATTTCTCGTAGTTATAAGAAGAATTTGTAATATTCGTGAAACCTTCAGGTTGCAAAGCATCTTGATTCTGATACTCCACACCTATATGCCATTTGTCATGTTTACCAAGACCAATACCCATAATAGATTTCATTGGTAATTTATATTTACCAGAAATCTCATTAGCATAGATTGTATCTCTTGCTATATCAGTTGCTCCTGAACCTATTAATGAATATAAATACTCATTACCGGTAGTGTTTAGATCATTACCTAATTTTACGGTTGCACCTGCATTGAAATAAAGGTTACTCTTAAACATTTTCTGATACTGAGTACCTAAAGTAATTGCCCCTCCTCTAATAACGCTCTCTTCTTTATATTTTGAAGCTAAACTTACATTGGCTCTTTGGTTGGTAATACTGTTTTCTATTCTACCAAAACTATAATCTGCTTCTATACCAAGGGCCAAAGATTTTGAAATTTGTATTCCAAAAGTACCATAAACTCTATTTACACCGCCTTCTCCGGAGTATAAGGTTATCGCCGATAGGTTTTCATCTTCATCAAAATCATTGTTAGATAATGAATAGCCAACAGAGGATAAAGGTTGTAAACCGAAAGAGAAACCTGCTTTCTTACCTAGCGGAAAACCTAAAGCAATGTAGTTTAGACTTGTAGAAACAGAGTTTTGCTTAGTATCTGCAGTTTTTAAAGTTAAATCATTATTTAAAATCCCTAGAGAATACGTTGTTTCTCTCAGAAAAGCAATTGCCGCAGGATTTGTAAAGTTTAAATACTTATAATGGTTAAAAGCAACTCCAATTCCACCCATTGCTGAATTTTCTGAAGTTCTTGGAGAATATTGTTCTCCAATTCCAAAAAAAGAATATGGTGAAGAGCTTGTACCTTGCGCAAACAAACTACTAGTTAATGTAATTAATAAAAAAACTATTAAAACTTTTTTAATCATTTGTGCTGGTTAAATTTTAATATTTCATTTAATCCTTGTAGGAGAAAATTTTGATTGGCAAATATGCCACTTTTTAATTGTTTTGACAAGAAATTTGTGTCTCCTCCTGTTAAAACAACTGTTAAATCTAAATATCTAAGGTAATAGTCTTCGATAATGCCATTTATCTCATTTTTTACGCCATTTAAAACACCAGAAATAATACTCTCTTCTGTATTTTTTCCAATAAAATCATCCAATTCTAAAGCTTCTATTAGTGGTAAATTTGCAGTAAATTTATTTAAAGCTTTATATCGCATTTTTATACCAGGGGAAATTGCACCTCCCAAGTAAGTAGCATTAACATCTACAAAATCAAAAGTAATACAGGTTCCTGCATCAATAATTAAGACATTGGTCTTTGGGAATTGTTTTACTGCGGCAGCAACTAATGCTATTCTGTCTACTCCTAAAGTATCTGGGGTTTTATATAAATTATTAAAAGACACTTTCAAAGAAGCAGAAATAACTATAAAATTAAAGCTTTCATTCAATTGCACCATCTTTCTCTCTGAAATTGCACCAACATTTGATATGATTCCACCAGAAATTGCATACTTTTTTACGATTTTTTTAATTTCAGAAACAATTATTTTTTTATCAAAAATAAGTAGTTCTATCAGTTTATCTTCCTCAAAAACAGCAGCTTTAACCCTAGTGTTTCCAATATCAATTGCTAAGTTCATTTGCCAAATTTAGATAAAAAATAAAAATAGATTACTTTTTTTTAAGTTTTCTTTAGCAGATATGAAAAAACATTTTATATTTGCATCCGCTAAGGCAATGGTACCTTAGCTCAGTTGGTAGAGCAAAGGACTGAAAATCCTTGTGTCCCTGGTTCGATTCCTGGAGGTACCACAAAATTATCCCGTAACTCATTTATAAACAATGATTTACGGGTTTTTTGGTTTTTAGAGTTGCTCCAAAGGTTGCTCGGGAGGTATAAAAAGATAATTGTAAACTGGTTATATTTTTAAGTAAAGTTACTGGTTACTTAAGTAAAATATGAAACAAAGAATAAAACATTTTGCCACAAAGTAAAACGTTTCTTTATACGTCATCATTAAATATTTTAGTAACTGATGCTACCATTTCATTAGTTTCTGAATAGGTGATTTGATAGCAGTTTAATGTAGCAAACCACTCTAAAAAAGTAGCAGCGTTCTCTTTTTTTGGAGATAACCAAGAATCAGGTACCAACTGCTCGAAAGCCTTTTGTTTAGATATTTTAGAAAATGATAATGCAACGTCTTTTTGGTATTTTATAAATACCAAATCCTTGCAAGCAAGGTGGGTTTGAGTATCTGTATAATTTGGCGGTAAATAACGAACTCTCTTATTCAATCTTATTAAATGATATTCCTTTGTATCATTTAATAAAGGATACAAGGGTGCTAATGTTTGTAAACTACTGTTTTTAACAGAAATGGCTGCAGGAAAGTGATATACTTCTTTATTTGTAGCTGCAACTGGCACAAAATCATCAGCATCCCTTTTCATTGTATAAGTTTTTCCATCTATTTGCAATAGTTTATGGAGTGTACTTCCTAAAGAACTAATGTTCAATAACTGAGATTGCGGCAACATTTGAACCTGGAGCTATTGTAGATCCAGCTGGAAGCCATATCTCAAATTTATGAGGGAATGCCGTTATTTCCTTTTCTGATGTATTATTACCTGCAGACCCAGTTTGAATTCCACCTATGTAGACATTAGTACTATTAATTGAAATTATTTGATCTAGTGTTCCTGCAATCGTATTTCCAGCTATAACTGCCTCAACTTTCCATATTTTATTTGCTGGAACAGTAGATGATGCTGTGATTAGTTTTGAATCTATTGTTGAATTATCATACTCCACAATGTTTATAAAAGAAATATTTGAAACGGTGCTAATAGTTGTGTTTTCAGGAATATAAATACTATTCTGACCCAGAAAAGCTTGTGAATTGATTCCGTGCCAATTGTCTGTATTTGTGCTTCCAACACTTGTGCTACCAAGGTACATATTTACACCATTTATAGCTACTATGAAATCACTTTGACCTCTTAATGATATTGATGGTAGAAAGCTGCTTATTTTCCATGTCTTCCCCGAAGGAACTATTCCAGAGGTAATTAATGAAGTACTTTGAATTCCGGTTTGAGGACCTGGTGTTGTTATTATTGACCACTCTGTACCGTCATAAAAATAAAATCCATTTGGTGTCGTGGTTTGATAAACCATTAACCCTGTTGCTGGAGAGCTAATCGCATCACGCTGGGTCTCTGTCATTCTTGGTATTAACAACCCTTTTGTGGTAGAGGTAATATCTAATGCAGACGAAGCGTCTGGAGTTGTTGTACCTACACCTACTTGAGCAGATGTTGTTGCAGTTAATAATACTGCTACTAAAAATGTGAATAATTGTTTCATTGGTGTATTTTTTAATAGTGTGTTTTTTCTTTTTTTAGTTTGTTTTTTCTTGAATTAAATACCTATTTACCCAAGCATCCATTTGATTTACTGAGTTAAGTCTTAATATGATTTCTCTTTTACTATCCAATAAAAACATTGTTGGTGTAGAAAAAATATAATAATCTTTAACAATTTTACTTTCCCATTTTTTACCATCCGAATAACTTGGAAACGGTAATGATTCGGCAAAATCAATAAAAGAATTTCTACCTTCTTCTATAGCTACAAAAATTACTTCTATACCTTTTGACTTCCATTTATCGTAGCGTTTCGCAATTTCAGGTAGTTCTTCATTGCACTTTGGACACCAACTTGCGCCAAAAACAACGACCGTATAATTTGATTTAATATCGGATAATTTAGTGAGCGTGATCTTTGGATTTACAAAGTTTGTTTTGTCAAAAACCATATCAGCCGCAATGTTTCCTTTTTTCATGGCGCGGTATGTTTCTAACTGATTGGCAAGGTCATCAGTAATAGTACAACTGCCTTCATTTAAAACTTTTAATGCCAAATATTCTGAAGCTTGAAACAAACTGTGCCTTTCTAATAAGTCAAATAAATAATCGGTTAATTGGTTAAATATTTTTTCGTTGGTTGATAGTTTTGTAAATATGGCATCTATAGAAATTTTCATTTCTTCAAATACATTATCAAGTGGATTGCCACTATTTTCTAACAACCAAAAATGACTTTCTATAGCGTCTTTAAATAAGCCACTTTTGTATAATCTTGTATCGGCATAGTCCAAATTTCTAAAAGCTTTAATCATTTCAGGGATTCCTTCTGGCCGGTATTGTACCACAGTGGATACTGAGCTCACGAGTTTTCGAGTAGGCAAAAACCATTTTACATAACTTTCATTTGGCAGTGCATCTAAAAAAGCAGCATCTTCATTTTTTATGCGAAGTTTTTCTTTTTTGATGGCATTAACTGGGTGTTTTTGAACTGCAAATAACGTATCTGTTGCATATATTTTCTCTAAATACAACCATGCACTTAATGCCTGCTCTCGCTTTGGGTGTTCATTAGCAAATTGCTCAAAATATTGGTTTTCTTGTCCTTTTTTTATTTTAATAGTTTCGAAATTACTCAATGATTCACCCGCTAATTCAATTTCTTCTCCACTTAATATAACAAATAAGGGTTTGTTATCAACTGCCATTAAATAACCTACACCATAATCTGTTTTAGAATACGATAATTCGAATTTACCGTTTACATCGGTGGTGGTCAAAGAAATCGGATAGGTCTTCAACCCATTAAAACCCTCTAATTTTATGGTTTGATTGGGTGTTTTTGAAAATTGACCTTTAATAGATTGTGCTGACAATCCATTGAAAAATAAAATAAAAATAAATACTAAAAGTTGTTTCATCCTAAAGAAAAATTAAACGTAGTATTTGTAAGGAACTCAATGAATGTAAGCTTATTAAAACTCCCTACTATTTACAGATACGAAGTTAAAGTATCAAAGCGCTGGACTAATCAAAATATCAATCCTTGAGGCAACGGACAGAGAATCCGAATCCTCGCTGGAAATTGAACCAGTTGCCATTGGTATTATAGAAAAAGAGCATGCGCGAATTTGTATTGTTAACCGTGCTGCTCCAATAGCGGCCGTATTCACCGACATTTAGAAAAGCACCATTAAAGTTGCGGTAGCCTGCAGCAGGCATTTTAAGAGGAGAACCAAAAGCCCCTGCGTTGTTAGAACTGCTCCAACTTAAACGTTCCGCATTTAATTCTGTCTCTGTAGGCAAACGATAACCGCTTGGGCATGGATTATTTACCCCATTTACCCCTTGCCAAAGGTTTGTGTTCTGAGGACTGCGCCAGTCTCGAGGCTGGGGATGTGCATAAATAAAGTTTCCATTAACCGGTTGATCAGTACTACTTAATGTTGTTGTTGTAGTTGATGTGCGGCACTGATGACCATCACTGCCCCGGCCCCATTGGTATAAATCTCCGTAACTATCGGCATCGGTGCTACTTGTAGCCACTTGTGAGGCACCCAAATTTCTATCCATCCAGGTTTTTCCAGTATCTGGATTCGTGACATCCACAATAACTGTAGCTCCAGATGCGCAAAACACAGAACCGGCTGGGTATATTGGGTCGTTTACATCGCTCCCATTCATCTTTTTCCAACTGGATGTAAATCTAATCTGAAGTTCACCTTCACCAGATGCACAATCCGTACAAAAAATAATGAGCCCTTGAGTTGGTGAATTAATCGCATCACGCTGGGTAGCCGTCATACGAGGTAGTAATACTCCTTTTGCGGTAGAGGTGACATCTAATACAGACGAAGCGTCTGGTGTTGTCGTGCCTATAACCACTTGAGCATATGCATTTGCAGTTAACAGTATTACTACTAAAAATGTGAAAATTTGTTTCATTGGTTTGTTTCGCTTTTTATAGTGTGTTTAATCTTTTAGTAATTGTTTTATTACCATTTTTAAAAAATAAAAATCATCCGCTTACGCGGCACTAATTAAATTAATAAATAATTAAATAACTAAAAAGCCCGAACAGCACGCACATCTCTCGTGGCGCTCTTACTGAAGTTGGTCTGAAAACCATCGATGAACCTCTGCATCCACGCGTTATCGTTATCGTTCTCCGTAGAACTCCAGTAGTAACTACTACCAAAATCACTACCACTATTTGATGCAGCTGTAGTGTTTATAGTTGCCCTATTTAAATACATTTTATTTAACTCATCTTTTGAAGGTAAAAACCAATCGGTATATCCTCCTCCAGTATATGCCCTTGCCAGTCCTGCTGCATAAGATGTTTCGGTTGCGCCTTGTTCATTTATAATTGCATCTGTATTGGCACTTCCTGTGCCTATAGCTGTCCCTGTTGCTCCTGTAGTAACATTAATGCCGTTATACCATCGTATACCAGAACTCTGGTCTGCTACTGCCGCAATCAAACCGTGGGTTTCTCCTGCAACATAACCAATATCTCCACTTACAAATATGTAAAAAACAACACCGCCTCCGTAAAAATCACCTACCTGAGGTGCCTGTGGTGTAATTGAGCTTGAAGCAGCACTTGCCAAACTTGTTCCAATGGCATTGGTAGCCGTCACTGTAAAAGTATAAGCTGTACCATTCGTTAAACCTGATACTATTATATCACCACTTCCTGCTTGACTTAATGTTCCTGTAATACCTCCTGGGCTTGAGGTAGCTACGTATGAAGTAATCGCTGAACCTCCATTGCTTGATGGGGCTGTAAATGAAACTGTGGCTTGTGTATTACCGGCACTGGCAGTTCCTATTGTGGGAGCGTCTGGACGTTTCTCTGTAAAGGATAGTGTACCCCATTCTGTTCCGTCATAAAACATAAATCTACCTCCCTCAAAATCTGTAACAAAGATCTGTAACCCTGCAGCTGGATTTGAAATAGCTTGTCGCTGTGCATTGGTCATTCTTGGCACAAGTAAACCCCCCGTAGTAGAAGTAATATCTAAAGCCGCAGAAGCATCTGGAGTTTCATTATTAATACCTATTTGGGCATAGGTTGTTGCAGTTAGTAATACTGCTGCTAAAAGTGTACATATGTTTTTCATTGATTATTGAGTAAATGATTCATTAAATTTTATCAAAAATAGAACATTACTTTTTAAAAACAACTACAAGAGTGAAATTTAAACCGTATTTAAGCGTAGAGTGAAATCTCTTAACCTATCCAAATCTTGCAAGAAAAAGTTCGATACTTGGAGTGGGGTGTGTACAAATTATCCCCAAGAATAATAATTTATTCTTGGGGATATATTTTTTTACTCGACCGCTTACGCGGCACTTATTAAATTACGCACCCTTACTTATTTTCTTAAAAGGTGTTTGTGAGACCGCTTACGCGGTATAGTTTTAAATAATTAAATTGATAAATAACTAAAAAGCCCGAACAGCACGCACAGAGTCTGTGAAGTTCTTATAGTAGAAGAACTGATAACCAAAGTTGAAAAACTGTTCCCACGCGTTATTGTCATCGCCCTCCGTAGAACTCCAGTAGGAATTACTAAATGCTGTAAACCCAGAGACCCCCTCTAAAATTTCCTTTTTTAAATACATTTGGTTTAACTCCTTTGCACTTGGTAAAAACCATTGTGCTCCTAAAGACCTTGCCGCTAAAGCAGCGGGAGCAGTAGGGCAATCTTGAAGTATATCATTAGTGTTATTAAAACCATCTCCAATTTCAGCACCTAAACCCAAAGGAGTACCTCCATTATTAGGGACATTCAGTACGTTTGGTAAATCTGTACCATAACAACCCCATTCTACAGAAGTTGCTACATCTGAAAATGAACATACCAAACCGTGTTGACCCGTGCTATCTAACCAAAAAACAACACCGCCATTAACAACATCACCAATACTATAAGTCGCAGAAGTAGCAGCTACTTCAGCCCAACTACTACCATTGTAATAGTAAAAACCTACTGTACCATTTGTTTGGTATATCATTAAGCCTGTGGCAGCGGAACTAATAGCATCACGCTGGGCTGCTGTCATTCTTGGAATTAATAAACCCCCCGTAGTAGAAGTAATATCTAATGCCGCAGATGCGTCTGGGTTTTCATTATTAATACCTATTTGAGCATAGGTTGTTGCAGTTAGTAATACTGCTGCTAAAAGAGTACATATGTTTTTCATTGATTATTGAGTAAATAATTAATTAAAGCTGTCTCAAAAATAGAACATTACTTTTTAAATACAACTACAAGAGTTAAATTTAAACCGTATTTAAGCGTAGAGTGAAATCTCTTAACCTCTCCAAATCTTGCAAGAAAAAGTTCGATAATTGGAGTGGGGGGTGTACGAATAAATCGAAAAGCAAGCGAAAACATAAAGCTTGCTTTTTTGTTTTTGTGGGTTTTTGATTTTCAAAGCGACGCTTTGGGGAAAAACAACCGAAGGACGTTAATCCCGCCTTGAGTACAATTTATCCCCAAGAATAATTTATTGTTTTTGGGGATAATTTTTTTTAATTTAGTATTCAGATATTTAACCAATGAAAAAACTACTCTTACTTTCCGCTTTATTAATCTTCGCTTGCACAGGTGATGATTCCTCCAATGATGATGATAATTCCGCTGACCCAATAATTGGAGTCTGGACATACTACTATGGAGAATATTATGATGAATCAACTAATTCTTGGATAATTGAAGCGGAAGAGACACCTGGCGAAAATATTGACAGCCCCTATGTACAAACTTTTTATGAAAGCGGAGAACTTTTATTTGATTTTGATAACGGAGGTGAAACTTTTACTGGCACGTGGCAAAATATGGGCGATAATGTTTATTTAATTAACGTTAATACTGCTTTTCTCGATGGAGATTTTCTTGAAACCCTTGAAGAGGAAAGTAACAATAGAATTCTTTTTTATTGCACCAATAATATTCTAAGATGGGACTTTGGCTGGGGAAATAATCCAGACCCAGAGAATTCCCAACAATATATGTCAAAGCAAGGCTACAATTACCAAAATTGTAATGAAGCACCATATAACGCCAACTAAATATAAAAACTCAAACATCTTAACAATTTATTTGCTTCGTTTTCAAATATTTAACCAATGAAAAAAATACTCTTACTCTCTGCTATATTCATCTTCGCTTGCAGTAGTGAAGATTCCTCCAATGATGATGATAATTCAATTGATGCCGTTCTTGTAGAAAGATTTGAGCTTTCTTTTATAGACAACGACCCAAATTCTTCAACTTTTGGAGAGCAATACCAAAGTGTGTATTTTTACAATTACGACGGCAATAAATTAACTTCTATAGACCTTGAAATTATTTCAGAAGGAATAGATATTCCAGATGCTATTCAAGTCCAGTACAATACCGCTAATCAAATCGCAAATTTATATTTGTATGGAGGTGACATTACCGAATATGAATATGATGAGCAAGGAAGAATGTCCGTTTATACTTACACTGATGTAGACGGTTCTCCCCCAGGACAGCCAAATAGTAGCATTACCAATTTGGTATATAACCAAGACGGAACGGTATCAGCTTTGGATCAAAATGGTTTTGGAACTACTTATACACTTGATGATGATGGTAATATAGTAAGTATAAATACTAATGGCTCTAATGAACCATATTATGTTGCATCCTATGACAACAAAAACAATCCATTTAAAAACGTATTAGGTCATTCGTTCTATATCTGGCTAAATCCGCTTGATATTGGAGGATTTAATAATAATGTGATATCCCTCAATGGAGTCAGTTGGAGTTATAGCTATGATAGCAATAATTATCCACTAACAATATACACTTCTGGGATGTTGGGTTCGGCGGCTCCAAATGATTGGGATTACGCTTCAAATATTAATGCAACAATAACATATACAAACTAAATATAAGTCTCTTAAAAACTTATTTGCTTGGTTTTTATTCTTTCTGTAAACTCTCTCAGCGCTTTACGGTACCATTGACAAAACGAGTTAAACCGTTTTGTACTGTTGTCTACTAGATCTTGGCATGTGACAACA
>ENA-OQVM01003234-OQVM01003234.1-marine-metagenome-genome-assembly--contig:-NODE-3234-length-17917-cov-5.911043_pt1 | contig 17917 bp, 14 predicted proteins | sample MGYA00237776_ERZ505498 | MGnify/ENA primary metagenome ERZ505498 (study PRJEB26159, sample SAMN06265151) | marine metagenome | isolation source: Helgoland LTER site | place: Germany:Helgoland, sampling... | reverse complement strand
CTGACGCGAGATGCACCAAGGCTCGATATTCTCCAGCCAGTGGAAATACACCTTCTTGTCACTTTCAGGCATGATCTTCGTAGCACCTGAGCGCACAGCTTCCAAAGCGGGCTCAACAATTTTGGAGGTCTCAACGAACCATTGATCGGTCAGCATCGGCTCGATTACCACTTTAGAGCGGTCGCCAAAGGGCTGCATGATCGGCTTGGCCTCAACATACCGCACCTGCGTCACCGTCTCGTTGCCATCCTCATCCGTCGCAACGTGATCGACCATCACAGCCAGACCTTCAGCGGAAATATCCGCCACAACCTTCTTACGCGCCTCAAAGCGGTCCATGCCGCGATACTCATCCGGCACAAGGTTCATCGCGGCGATCATCGCCTCGTCAAACTCTTGCTCACCATTGGCAATCGCCTGCGCAATCGCAGCTTCCTCCGCATAGGGTTTGCCATCGGCGCGCATCGCAGCGCGTGTGTCCATAAGGTTATACATGGGTATGCCGCCACGCTTGGCGACTTGGTAGTCGTTGAAATCATGCGCGCCAGTGATCTTGACCGCACCTGATCCGAAATCCTTATCAGGATATTCATCCGTGATGATCGGGATCAGGCGGCGGTGTTCCTTGGGGCCGACGGGAATTTCGCAGAGTTTGCCCACGATGGGTGCATAGCGTTCATCAGACGGGTGCACGGCAACGGCCCCGTCGCCCAGCATTGTTTCCGGGCGCGTGGTCGCGATCGCGATATAGTTGCGTTCTTCGGTGAGGGTGACGTTCCCGTCTTCGTCCTTTTCGACGTAGGTATAGGTGTCGCCCCCCGCCAGCGGGTATTTGAAGTGCCACATGTGGCCGGGCGTTTCGATGTTTTCGACCTCAAGGTCCGAAATCGCCGTTTCAAAGTGCGGGTCCCAGTTGACCAGTCGCTTGCCGCGATAGATCAGCCCGTTGTTGTACATCTCGACAAAGACCTTGATCACCGCGTCGTGGAAATTGCCTTTGGCCACGTCTTCGGGGGCACCGGGGGCACCGGACATCGTGAACGCTTCGCGGGACCAATCACAGGACGCGCCCAGCCGTTTGAGTTGGCTGACGATGGTGCCACCGGATTCAGCCTTCCATTCCCAGACTTTGGCGGTGAACGCTTCGCGGCCCAGCTCGGTGCGCGATGGTTCGTTTTGTTCGGCAAGGCGGCGTTCGACCACCATTTGTGTGGCGATGCCTGCGTGATCTGTGCCGGGCTGCCAGAGCGTGTCGAACCCGCGCATCCGGTGCCAGCGCACCAGAATGTCCTGCAGTGTGTTGTTGAAAGCGTGCCCCATATGCAGCACGCCCGTAACGTTGGGGGGAGGGATCATGATGGAATAGGTTGCCGCACCCGTGCGCGCATTTGCCCCGGCGGCAAAGCAGCCCTTGGCTTCCCAATCGGCGTAAATGCGTGCCTCAACTTCGGCGGCGTCGAATTTTTCCAGTGCCATGATACGTGGCCCCCTTTGTGTGCTGGGCGTGAAATAGCGGGCGCGCCATGTGAAGGAAAGGGGGGTTTTGGGTGCAGGCGGGTTCGGCGGGCTTGCGTTTGGGGGGATTGGGTGGCGTTGCTTGGCGATACTGCATCGCATGGCATAGCGTCGCGGCATCACATGTGGCGTTGATTTTCGTGGGTGGCAGCGGGGCTGTGTGTCTGTGTGCTGTTGCCCGTATTGTACCGTTTGCTGTGCCGTGCGCGTCGCTTCTGGCTCTGGACACTTGGCCTTTTACCGCTAGGTTCGCAGATAATTGATGCCGCAGTTTTTGCAGGAGCCTTCCCCCCATGGACAAGTTTGGAAAAAGCCAACCCGTCACCCGCCGCGAAGATGTTCGGTTTCTGACCGGAGAGGGGCGTTATGTCGACGATATAGCGCCTGCAAATGCGCTGCAGTCGTTTGTGTTCCGCTCGCCTGTGGCGCATGCGACCATCACTGCGCTGGACCTGAGCGATGCCAAGGCCGCAGAGGGTGTGCACGCAGTTTACACCATCGCTGATCTGGAAGCGGCAGGCATGAATGTCGGTATGCAGGGCACCACGGTGCCGAACCGCGACGGGTCCCAAGGGGCCGCGCCCGAACGTCCCATCCTGGCGCGCGACCGGCTGCGTTTTGTTGGTGAGCCGATTGCCATGATTGTGGCCGATACGCTGGCCCAAGCGCGTGATGCGGCGGAATTGATCGTGCTGGACTATGACGACCTGCCCGCCAAGATGGATATGGCCACAGGCGGCCAGCCCCTGCACGGCGAGGCCCCCGATAACGTGGCCTATGATTGGCATTTGGGTGACAAGGCCGCGACGGATGCGGCGTTCGCCAGTGCGGCGCGCGTTGTATCGCTGGATGTGGGCGACAACCGGATCATCGTCAATTCGATGGAGCCGCGCGGCTGTTATGCCGAAACCGAAGGTGACCGCCTGCATGTCGCCATTAACGGGCAGGGCGTGTGGGGGCCAAAGGCGCAGCTTGCCAAGGCGCTGAATGTCGAGGCGGACACGATCCGTGTGACCAATCCTGATACCGGTGGCGGTTTTGGCATGAAGGGGATGATGTATCCCGAATACTTCGTGCTTGCCCACGCGACGCGCGATCTGGGTCGTCCTGTGCGCTGGATGTCGGAACGGACTGAGGCGATGCTAAGTGACAATGCCGGGCGCGATCTGACGTCGCTGACCGAATTGGCCTTTGACGAGAACCACAAGATCATCGGCTATCGCGTCTACACGCAGGCCAACATGGGAGCGTATAATTCGCAATTCGCCCAAGCCATTCAGACCAGCCTGTTTTCCAAGGTACTGATGGGCGTCTACGATGTGCAGGACACCTATTTGCGCTCGGTCGGCTATTACACCAACACCACGCAGGTCGATGCCTATCGCGGTGCCGGACGCCCGGAGGCGATTTATATTCTGGAGCGCGCCATGGATCGTGCGGCGCGTGAATTGGGCGTGGACCCGCTGGAATTGCGACGCATCAATTTCATCAAGCCAGACCAGTTTCCCTATGTCTCTGCCACGGGCGAGACATATGACGTGGGCAATTTCAACAAGGTGCTGGCGCGTGCCGAGGACGAGGCGGATTTGGCGGGCTTTGCCGCGCGCAAGGCGGCGGATGCAAAGGCTGGCCTGCTGCGTGGATTGGGCCTGTGTTACTATATCGAAAGCATCTTGGGCGATCCTTCGGAAACCACCAAGGTGGAATTTACGGACGCGGGCCGTGTGAACATCTTTGTCGGTACCCAATCGAACGGACAGGGTCACGAGACGGTCTATGCCCAGTTCCTAAGCGATCAGACGGGTATTCCGGTCGATCTGATCGACGTGGTGCAGGGCGATTCTGACAGGATCAAGCAGGGCGGCGGCACGGGCGGTTCGCGCTCAGTTACTGTTCAGAACAACGCCACGCTGGGCACGGTGTCGGCCATGACCGAGGCCTTTGTAGCGTTTCTGGCTGATGAAATGGGCGTGCCCGCATCAGAGATCAGTTTTGACGATGAACGGTTCCGCGCTGACGGCTCGAACATGACGCCCACCATGCTCGAAGTTGCCGAGATGGCCCGTGACAAGGACCGTGCCGATCTGATGGTGCATGAACGCCGCGTCATGCTGGATGCGCGCAGCTATCCAAATGGCTGTCACGTGTCCGAAGTTGTGATCGATCCCGAAACCGGCGTCACAACTGTGGATCGCTATACAGTGGTTGACGATTTTGGAAACCTTATCAACCCGATGCTGGCCGAGGGTCAGGTGCACGGCGGTGTCGTGCAGGGCATTGGGCAGGCGCTGACAGAGCACGTGATTTTCGATGAGGATGGCCAACTGCTCACGGCATCGTTCATGGACTATGCCTTGCCCCGCGCCGACGATGTTCCCATGATTGGGTTCACGTCAGAACCGGTGCCGTCCACGGCCAATATTATGGGCATGAAGGGCTGCGGAGAGGCGGGAACGGTCGGTGCGTTGGCTGCGGTGTCCAATGCGGTGCAGGATGCGTTGTGGGATCACGGCGTGCGGCAGGCAGATATGCCATTCACGCCGATGAAGGTCTGGAGCTTGCTGCAGGATGATCGTATCGCGGCTGAATAAAACCATTGCAGGCTGGCTGAAGAGCCGGTTTGGCAAGGGGGCGGCGCAGGTCGCCCCGCCCACGCGCGGTGCTACGACACATGTCATTGTTATCGACGGCACCATGTCGTCCTTTGATCCCGGCGACGAGACAAATGCAGGATTGCTTGCCAAGCTGATGCGCGAGGTGGGGTCGGGCGTTTCGTTGTACTACGAGCCAGGTTTGCAGTGGTCAGAGTGGCACCGCGCGGGCGACGTTCTGTTCGGGCGCGGCATCAATCGCCAGATCAGGCGCGCCTATGGCTATCTTGCGTCGCGTTATCGTCCCGGGGATCGGATTTTTCTGTTTGGCTATTCGCGCGGTGCCTATGCGGTGCGTTCGCTGGCCGGTATCATCGATCGCGTTGGGCTGCTCCGGGCTGACGCGGCCACGGAGCGTAACATTCGCGATGCCTATCGCCATTATGAGTGTTCCCCTGACAGCGACGTCGCCCGCATCTTTGTGCGCAACACCTGCCATTCCGAGATTGAGATTGAGATGATTGGGGTTTGGGACACGGTCAAGTCGCTGGGTTTGAACATGCCCTTTCTGTGGCGTCTGAGTGCACCGCGCCATGCCTTTCACAATCATGCGCTGGGCCAATCGGTGAAGCGCGGTTTTCATGCGCTTGCCCGCGACGAGACCCGCGTCGCCTATGCCCCTGTGATGTGGGAATCGCGCGATGATTGGGACGGGCACCTGGTGCAGATGTGGTTTCGCGGCACCCATGGTGATGTCGGTGGCCATTTGTCGGGATATGCGGCCGCCCGCCCGTTGTCCAATATTCCGATGGTGTGGATGCTAGAGCAGTCCGAGATCTGCGGTTTGCCCCTGCCCGATGGGTGGGCGGCTGCATTCCCCCAAGACCCGAGCGCCCCGTCTGTGGGCACATTTCGTGGTTTTGGTCGCTGGTTTGTGATGCGCAGGCCTCGAAAGGTCGCTTTGGATCCATCAGAGGCTGTGCACCCGTCTGTCGCGCAGGCCGCGCCCGCGCGCAGTTCGTCGCAGTGGCGTGAACGGGGGGCGGACGCTCTTTGAGCGCTGCTCAAACACGCCCCGCCCACCGTCCCTTATTTCAGTTTCATGATGATGCAGGTGGTGGAGCCTGTGGCATAAAGCTTGCCATCTTCGACGCCGCGAATTTCGCCTGTTGCCACCCCGGTTGAGCGGCCTGCGTGATCGACGGTGCCGGTGCAGTCGATGACCATGCCCAAAGGGATCGGCCGGGTGATGTTGATCTTGTATTCCAGGGTTGTGTAGACTGCGCCGGTGGGTACTTTTGTCATCACTGCGCACGCCATCGCGCTGTCGAGCAACGTGCCGTACCAGCCGCCGTGCACCGTTCCCATTGGGTTAGTGACATCAAAACTCGGTGCACCCCGAAAAGTCACAGTGCCGTCCGCCACCGCGTGCAGCGCGTACCCCATTGTGCGTGCGATGGGCGGGCCGGGCAGGGTACCGTCCAGCATCCCTTGCATGAACGCGAGGCCAGACATGGACAGCACGCTGTCGAGATCAAGCAGGTCTGCGGGTTTGGTGGCGATGGGCATTGACGTCTCCGGGCAGTGGATGACGCCGTTGTAGGCTCGATGGCCTGACTGTTCCAGAGGGCGTGCTTGGCTTTGGGGTCGAGAGGGGGCCAGCCCCCTCACCCCCGGAGTTTATTTGGCGAGATGAAGTTGGATCACGCCACGTTGCGGATGTTGGCCGCCGGGACAAGTCCGAGTGCGCGGCAAACTTGCAGGGTCAGGTCAGGCCGGTTCAGCGTGTAGAAGTGCAGCGCGTCCACGCCTCCGCAAATCAGCGTATCGCACAGATCGCTGCAATGCGTCAGCGCATAGAGGTCGGCCCGATTCTCGCGCGTGGCCCGATCAAAGGCTGTGCCGATGTCTGCCGGGATCGCCGTGCCGCAGCGCTGTGCAAAGGATTTGGCGCTGGCCCAGTTGGAGACTGGCAGGATGCCGGGTATGATCGGTGCCTTGATGCCTGCTGCCGCGCAGGCGTCGCGGAAGCGCAGGAATGTGTCAGCCTCAAAGAAGAATTGCGTGATCGCTTCGGTTGCGCCTGCGTCAATCTTGGCTTTGAGCCAGTCGATGTTTTGCGCCATTGATATCGCGTCCGGGTGGCTGTCGGGATAGGCCCCGACGCGGATGTTGAATTGTCCGTCTCTGGCCAATGCGTCGATCAGTTCGATGCTGTTGGCAAACCCGTCTGGATGGGGTTCAAAACCGTCGCCTGTGCTGGCGTCCCCGCGCAGTGCGACGATGTCTGTGATGCCTGCGGCGGCATAGCGCGCGGCAACGCGCATGACGTCCGCGCGGCTTTGGTCTGTGCAGGTCAGATGCGCTGCCACACGCAGGCCGGATGTCTTGCGCAGGGTCTGTGCGGATTCTTGCGTCAGTTCCCGTGTCGACCCACCCGCCCCGTAGGTTACAGAGACAAACCGTGGGTTCAGGGGCGCGAGCGTTTTGACTGTATCCCACAGGTGGAAAGAGGCGTTCAGCGACTTGGGTGGGAAGGTTTCGAAGGACAGGGCGGTCATGATGGACATTCCTTATAGGGTTGCACTGACTATGCCCTGCGCGGTAACTTGAGGCAAATTCATAACTTTCATCATTAACATGAGGTTTGTATGCATATCGAGTTTCGCCACCTGCGCACGATCAAGGCTATTCACGAGGCGGGCGGCTTGGCGCGTGCGGCAGAACAGCTGCATATCACGCAGTCTGCATTGAGCCATCAGGTCAAGGGACTGGAGGATCAGGCGGGCGTCGAGTTGTTTGTGCGTCGCTCAAAACCCTTGAAGCTGTCGGCGGCGGGCATGCGTCTGTTGCGGCTGGCCGAGCAGGTGTTGCCGCAGATCGAGGCGTTGCAATCCGAATTTACCGCCCTGCGCGATGGATCGACGGGCCGCTTGCATATCGCGATTGAGTGTCATGCCTGTTTTGAGTGGTTGTTTCCGGTTCTGGAACAGTTTCGCCGCACGTGGCCGGATGTGGATGTGGATATTCGTCCGGGCCTTGCCTTTGATGCGTTGCCTGCGTTGATGAAGGAAGAGGTTGATTTGGTTGTCTCGTCCGACCCTGAGGACCTGCCGGGTATCGAATTTGTTGAGTTGTTTGATTATGCCCCAGTGTTTGTGGCGGCATCTGTGCATCCGCTGGCGCAAAAAGAATATATTGAAGCGGCAGATTTTCGCGGTGAGACGCTGATCACCTATCCGGTGGAACGCACGCGCCTGGATGTGTTCAGTCAATTGTTGATCCCGGCCAAGGTAGAGCCTGCTGCCGTCCGACAAGCCGAATTGACGGCAGTTATTCTGTTGCTGGTTGCCTCAAATCGCGGCGTTTCAGTGTTGCCAGATTGGGTGGTGCGCGAGGTGAAATATTCCAGTGATTACGTCACCCGCCCGCTGACCAAGGATGGTCTGACCCGCCGGCTTTATGCTGCGGTGCGCACCGAGGAACGCGACAAACCTTATATGCAGCGTCTGATTGAGCTGGCCCGCAGTGAGGCGCGCAAGCTGCAACAGGTGTGATGGGGGCTGATGGATGGAATGCAAGCCACAGGCCGCCTCTGCCTGCGCAGTTGAAGTCGCGGTTTAGATCACTTTGACGATCTGCTTGCCGACATTGCGCCCTTCGAGAAGGCCGATGAAGGCGTCGGGCGCGTTTTCCATCCCTTGCGCGATGTCCTCGACCGTTTTGATATCGCCACTGGCGACTTTGGGTGCGACATCCGTCAAGAAGGCCGGGAAGGCATCCCAGTGGTTAGAGATGATGAACCCGTTGACGCTGAGGTGATTGACCAGGATGCCGCGCCACAGGGCAGGGACGGACATTGTCGCCTCGGCCCCCGCGCCGAGCCCCCCGGCGTTGTACCACGAAATCATGCCGCACACCGGCACCCGACCGTGGGCATTCATCAGCGGCATCACGGCCTCCAGCACCTTGCCCCCGACGTTTTCGAAATAGATGTCCACCCCGTCTGGGCAGGCTTGCCCGAGCGCGCGGCGCAAGCTTGCGGCGTCTGGGTAGGCGCGGTGGTCAAGGCAGGTATCGAACCCAAACGTGTCCACGGCCAGTGCACATTTCTCGGCTCCGCCCGCGATACCCACGGCGCGCAGCCCCAGCGATTTGGCCAGTTGCCCGACCATGGATCCCACGGGTCCTGTGGCGGCAGCGACGACCAGCGTTTCACCCGCTTTGGGGCGGCCAAATTCCTTGAGTGCGTACCAGGCTGTGAACCCGGGCATACCAAGTACACCAAGGCTGGTGGTGATCGAGGCGGCGTTTGGATCGACCTTGCGGCACTGGCGGGCGTCCGCTGTGCCGTGTGTCGTCCAGCCAAACGGGCCGAACGCAATGTCGCCCGCGGCCCAGCCATCGGCATTTGATGCCATCACTTCGCCCACGCTGCCGCCTTGCATGGTGCCCCCGAGCGGTTGGCTGGCTGCATAAGATTTGCCCTCGTCCATCCGTCCGCGCATATACGGATCAAGCGAAAAGTAGTGCACGCGCACCAGTATTTCGCCCGCACCGGGCACCGGGATCGGTGCGGTTTCAAGCGCAAAGTTTGCTGCTGTCGGTGCCCCTGTTGGTCTGCTGGCCAGAGTGATGTGTTGCATGGTGTCGGGCATTGGGGGACCTTTCGGGCAGATTGTGGGGGCTTGGCACATGTGTGGCATGTCTCTGCCCCTTGGCAAGGGGCGTGGGGCGGCGTATAGCCCGCCTCTGATCCCTTACCTCTCTTTTCGGAGCGTCCCAATGGCTGCCAGCGCGAACCTGAACATCATGATGAAAGCCGCGCGCAAGGCGGGCCGCGCCTTGGCCAAGGATTTCCGCGAGGTCGAGAACCTGCAGGTTTCCATGAAGGGCGCTGGCGATTTCGTATCCAAAGCCGACATTGCCGCCGAGGCCATAATCAAGGAAGAGCTGCGCACGGCCCGTCCGACCTATGGTTGGCTGGCCGAAGAGGGCGGCGAGGAACCGGGCGAAGATCCCACGCGTCGCTGGATCGTGGACCCGTTGGATGGCACCACGAATTTCTTGCACGGGCTGCCTCATTGGGCGGTGTCGATCGCACTGGAACACAAAGGCCAAGTCGTTGCGGGCGTCATTTATGACCCGACGAAGGATGAATTGTTCTTTGCCGAAAAGGGGCAGGGCGCGTTCATGAACGAGACCCGTTTGCGTGTGTCGGGTCGTCACAAGATGATCGAGGGTCTGTTTTCGACGGGGTTGCCGTTTGGTGGCCGTGCCGATTTGCCTGAAACGTTAAAGGAATTGGCCCGTCTGATGCCAGTCTGTTCGGGTGTGCGCCGGTTTGGCGCTGCGGCCCTTGACCTCGCCTATGTGGCGGCGGGTCGCTATGACGGGTTTTGGGAACGCCGCCTGAATGCGTGGGACATTGCCGCAGGTCTGTTGATTGTCAAAGAGGCGGGCGGCTTTGTCGAGCCTCTGCGCCCCGGCGGTGACATTCTGGCAGATGGCGAAATTATTTGTGCAAACGAGCCGATGTTCCCTCAGCTCGCTAAGATCATCCGCGCCTGATCACTCGTTTTTCCGATCAGAGGGATGGTTCACGCCGTCCCGCCACTGGATGGGTTCGTGATCTGCGGGGTTCACCCCATCAAGTGTACCCATGTTGACCCCGATCTTGTCAGGGTCAGCCCACTGGTTGTGGAACATGTAGATCCCGCAAACTTTGCAGAAATGGTGTCGCGCCGTTTTGGTGCCCCATTGGTACAGGGTCAGTGCGTCTGCGCCCTGTACGATTTTGACCCCTTCTTTGGGTGCGACCACAGCCGGGGCTGCGCGGCGGCGACAGAACGAACATGTGCAGCGCCCCGCTGTGTCGAGCTCGTCCAACAGTATGACCTCAAGCACAACGGCCCCGCAGTGGCACGACGCTTTCATCGTCTGATCTTGGGGATGCGCGAAGTGTTATAGTGCGCTTCGGGGTGGGGTGGCTGCCCATGGGTGCGTCGCCAGAACTCTGGCCCGCCGCGTCGCACCCAAAGAGGGAGCGTCAGGATCAGCCCAGCCAAGAACCCGCCCGCATGCGCCCAATAGGCGATGCCCCCTCCCTCGATATCAGCGCCAAGGCCGCTTACGAATTGCATCCCGAACCAGACCACAAGCATGATCCATGCCGGGATCGGAAATATGCGGATAAAGATCACGAGGAACAAAAGGATATCCACCCGCGCCTTTGGAAACAGCAACAGATAACTGCCCATGACGCCCGCGATGGCCCCGGATGCGCCGACAGTCGGGATGTCTGAATAGGGTGCCGCGATGACTTGCGCCAGCCCCGCGACGACCCCGGCGGCTAGGTAAAAGATCAGGTAGGGCACATGCCCCATCTCGTCCTCGATATTGTCGCCAAAAATCCACAAGAACAGCATGTTGCCTGCCAGATGCATCCATCCGCCGTGAAGGAACATCGAACTGATCAGTGTCCCAAACCCGTCGCCCGATGTGATCCGTACCGGGATCGCCGCATAGCCAAAGAAGAACGCGTTGAGCGCGCGCGGATCGTTGAACAGGCTTACATAGCTGAGGAAAACGCCGATATTGGCCGCCAACAGCAGGTAAGTCACATATGGGATACGTCCCGAAGGGTTATGATCGCGGATTGGAAACATGCGCGCACAGTTGGGCGGCGCGCGCCCGGCGTCAAGAGGCGTGCGGACGCCGTGACAGCGTCCGTGCCGTTTTCATCTTGAAAAACGCGCCCTTGATCAGCTTGCAGCGCCCAGCAGGGCTGTGTTCCCGCCTGAGGCGGTCACATCGACGCAGACGTGCCGTTCTATGGTTGCATGTGCGCGGTCCGGTTGCCCTGTGATCAGCGGTATGATCGCCCCAGTGCGGGCGGCCAGTGCGCGTTCGATATCGCGGGCGGTCTGCGCATCACCCCACCAGATCACACCGCCGAAGTCCGGCCCTGTTGTTAGCGCGGCCGCACTGATGCAACCCGTGGCTTGCACTTTGACGCCGCCCAGTGCTGTGATGGCGTCGGCTTGGGCGGCGGCGACGCTTTCCCCCGGTCCTGCGCACAGGATGGCGGGGCGCGCTGCTTGGCTCAGCACGTTGGACTCGCCCGTCGGGCCCGGAAGCGGCGTGCTTGATAGGGTCACGCGCGCTTGAGCGGGTAGGGCGGGCAGGGCCGCGTTGTGATCCCATGCACCGTCCGTATGGATGGGAAGAGATTGGCGGAACCGCAGCAGATAATCTGGCCCACCTGCTTTTGGCCCCGTCCCGGACAAGCCGACCCCGCCAAAGGGTTGGCTGCCCACGATCGCGCCAATCTGGTTGCGGTTCACATAGATATTGCCGGCGGTGATCCGATCCGACACGTGTTGTACGCGGTCGTCGATCCGTGTGTGAAGTCCAAAGGTCAGCCCGTAGCCGGTGGCGTTGATGTCGCCGATCACCCGGTCCAATTCGTGGGATTTGAACGTGGCGATGTGCAGGACGGGGCCAAAGATTTCGCGCGTCAGGTCTGATATGCCGCCGACGCGGATCAGGGTCGGTGCGACATAGGTGCCTGTCGTGGGCGTTTTCAGGCTGTGCACGACGCGTCCTTCGGCGCGGGCGGTTGCAATATGAGACTGGATGTCAGCGCGTGCAGCGTCGTCGATGACCGGGCCGATGTCATTGGCCAGTGTCCATGGCGTGCCGATGTTAAGCGCGTCCATCGCCCCGATCAGCATTTCGGTAAAGGCAGGGGCGATGTCGTGTTGCAAATAAAGGCAGCGCAGCGCCGAACAGCGTTGGCCTGCGGATTGAAATGCGCTTTGGATGATGCTGCGCACCGCTTGTTCGGGCAAGGCCGTGCTGTCCACGATCATCGCGTTCAGACCGCCTGTTTCGGCAATCAAGGGTGTGCCGGATGTGCCATGTTCGGCAAGGCTGGTGCGGATGCGCTGTGCCGTCTGTGTCGAGCCGGTAAAGGCGACGCCGTCCGCGCGTCCATCGCACGTCAGTGCCGCACCGATCTGTCCATCGCCGGGCAGCAGTTGCAGTGCGGATCGCGGCACGCCCGCCTCGTACAGGCAGGACACGGCCAGATGCGCGATCAGCGGCGTTTGCTCTGCTGGTTTGGCCAGCACAGCATTGCCTGCTGCAAGGGCCGCGCCGATCTGCCCTGAGAAGATCGCCAGTGGAAAGTTCCATGGCGAGATACAGACGAAAGTGCCTGCGGGCGCGGTATCACCCGCTTGCGTTGCGTAATAGCGCAGGAAATCTACCGCCTCGCGCATTTCGCCAACGGCATCGGCCAGTGTCTTGCCTGCCTCACGCGCCAAGAGTGCAAAGATTTGGCCGTAGCGTGCCTCAAACAGGTCAGCGGCGGCGTTTAGGATGCGAGCGCGGTCCTGGGCAGGGGCCTGCCATGGCTGTGCCGTATCAAAGGCGTGGTGCACACTGTCGGGGGGCGCAGTGATCACGCTGCCTACCACATCTGTCGGGTCGGCGGGGTTCAGGATGTCGCGGCTGGCCCCACTGACCGGGATGACCGTCAGCGGCGCAGCGTGCCATCGATGGGACGCAAACGGGTCGCGTGCCGCATCGATCTGCGCCAACGTTCCGGTGTGCGTGATGTCAAAGCCCATTGAATTGCGGCGGTCGGGCATGAACAGGTTCGGGCCATCCGGGATTTTGATCGCACTGCCGGACAGGGCGGCAAACGGGTCTGCAGCCACCACTTCGGGTGGGACGGTGTTGTCTACGATTTGATTCACAAAGCTGGAATTGGCCCCGTTTTCCAGTAGGCGCCGCACCAGATACGCCAGCAAATCGCGGTGCGCGCCCACGGGCGCATAAATCCGGCATCGGGTGCCGCGATCGCGCAGCACGATGCTGTGCAGCGTCTCGCCCATCCCGTGCAGGCGCTGAAACTCGTAAGGTTGTCCTTTGGCCATATGCAGGATCGCCGCCACTGTGTGCGCGTTGTGTGTGGCGAATTGCGGATAGATGCGATCCGTCATGCCCAGCAATTTGCGCGCATTGGCAATGTAGGACACATCGGTCGCCGCCTTGCGGGTGAACACCGGAAAGCCTGCGACCCCCTCGACCTGTGCGCGTTTGATTTCCGTATCCCAATAGGCCCCTTTGACGAGCCGCACCATGATGCGCCGGTCATGGCGTGCGGCCATATCATAGACCGCGTCGATGGCGCGGCCCGCGCGCGGGCCATAGGCCTGCACGACCACTCCAAACCCGTCCCAGCCCGCAAGGGCGGCATCACCAAGCACGGCATCGATCACTTCAAGGCTCAGGGACAGGCGGTCCGCCTCTTCGGCGTCGATGTTCAGCCCCATGCCCGCCGATTTTGCCAGTATGGCAAGCGCGCGCAGGCGTGGCACCAGATCGCGCAGCACGCAGGCCTCATGGGCGCGCTCATAGCGGGGGTGAAGCGCGGACAGTTTCACCGAAATGCCGGGGTTTTCGCGGATATCATCATGCACACAGGCCCGTGCGATCGCTGATATGGCGCGTGAATAAGACAGATGGTAGCGCCGTGCGTCGGCCTCGGTCAACGCGGCCTCGCCCAGCATGTCATAGGAGTAGGTAAACCCCTTGGCCTCCATTCCTGCAGCACGGTCCATGGCGGCATCGATATTTTCGCCAAGCACGAACTGGCGTCCCATTTCCTTCATTGCGCGCGATACGGCCGCGCGGATCACGGGTTCGCCCATGCGTTTGATTGCCCCGCGCAAGTGTTTGATCGGGCCGGGTTGCGCGTCGTCAAGCACCCGGCCTGTCAGCATCAAGGCCCAAGTGGAGGCGTTGACCAGCGACGAGGTGGAGTGCCCCAAGTGCTTGCCCCAGTTGGACGGCGCGATCTTGTCCTCGATCAGGGCGTCTATGGTGTCGGCATCGGGCACACGCAACAGTGCCTCTGCCAAGCACATCAATGCGATCCCTTCGTCGGTGGAGAGGCCATATTCAGCCAGAAACACTTCCATCAGGCCCGGCGCGGCTGTGGTGCGGATGGCTGTCACAAGCCCTGCTGCATCCGTGCAAATGGCGGTGCGGTCAGCGTCGGATAGTGCAGCCGTCGCTATCAAATCGGCCAGCACTGCATCTGCTGCACCATACATATCCATATCCATATCCATCATTTCTGCGAGGTTGATGCCAGTGTCGTGCGCCATTTTCGGTTCCCATTCCGTTTGGCCCATTATATCAGGATCGTGCAGGTTAAATTCATTGAAGATTGAAGAAATGGCAGAGCAAAAGCGCAAATTTGGCAAAGGTAACGATGCAAAACGACTATCGGGGCTGGATCAGTTCGATCAATCGATTCTGATCGCACTGGCCGAAGATGGTCGGATGACCATTACAGACCTTGCAGAGCGCATCGGTTTGTCAAAATCCCCGACCCAAGCGCGGCTGCGCCGTCTTGAGACCTCAGGGATCATCATGGGCTATCGTGCGTTGCTTGATCCCATTTCGCTGGGACTGGATCATGTTGCCTTTGTCGAGGTGCGCTTGACCGACACGCGCGAGGCGGCCTTGCGCGCCTTTAATACGGCGGTACAGAATATTCCCGAGATCGAGCAGGCCCACATGATCGCAGGCAATTTCGATTACCTGCTCAAGGTGCGCACGCGCGATATGGCGCAATACCGGGCGTTCTTGGGGGATGTGGTGTCAATGCTGCCGCATGTGGCGGCGACATCGACCTTTGTTGCGATGGAAGCCGTCAAAGAGGTTATGTTGCCCGGAATTGAGTGATGATGTGGCGTAGGTGTTGACCTGAGGGCTGCCTGATCCATCATATAACTTATGAAACCACTTTTGATCCTTGCCTTTCTATCGGCACCCGCATGGGCCGACACATGCCCGCCCGTCCCGGATTATGCCGAGGAATTGGCGGATTTGGTCGATGACATTCGCGCCGCTCCCGATGAGCGCAGCGCGCGCCCTATTTCAGGGCAGATGTGGGAGCTGTGGCTGACAGCACCAGATGCTGCATCGCAAGAGGTGTTGGACAAAGGCATGCGCCAGCGCGAGAATTACGACTTTTCCGGATCTGTGGCGTCCTTTGATCGCCTTGTGGAATACTGCCCTGCATATGCCGAAGGGTACAATCAGCGCGCGTTCACCTATTTTCTAAGTCAGGATTTCGCCGCTGCGCTGGTCGATCTGGATGCGGCGCTGGTATTGTCACCTAATCACGTGGGCGCGCAATCTGGGCGTGCCCTCACTTTGATGAACCTCGGGCGCACAGACGAGGCGCGCTTGCAGATGCAGGCTGCGCTGCTCAACAATCCCTGGCTGTCTGAACGCGCACTGCTGGCCAAAGGTGCACCACTTGGTCCAAAGGGTGAGGATATCTGAGCGCGGGCTTGAGTACGTCTGCGGGATTGCCTAACAAGGCGCTGTGCGGGCGTGATGGAATGGTAGACATACCAGACTTAAAATCTGGAGGCCGTATGGCCGTGTGGGTTCGAGTCCCACCGCCCGCACCACAAACTCCCCTTCATGACTCTTTTTTCTTGATTTAATGGGTTTTTTCTGGTCCCCACGACACACCAGAAAGCACACTACGGGGACACCGACATGGCACTGCATACGAAAATTAAGCACATCGACACACTTGCAAATGGTGTGCTGCGGTTTCGCAGGAAGTTCCCGCTAGATGTTGCTGAGGCGTTGGATAAGCCAGCCTTGCAGGTCCACATAAAGAACCGTGATGGCGTTGCATTCCACCGGGAGTATCAAGCGATCTTGCAGGAACATGAACGGATTGTGCGAGAAGTCCGTGAGAAGTTGGGCGGCCTTGATCGGCGTTCACCTACTGAGCGGTGGCATGAAGCATTGCTGAAAGCTGAGGGTCTCGTGGCGGAGACCACAGGACTTGAAGATGACGAGACATTCGCTCGACATACCATCGCACAAGGCCTCGCCCAGCGCGGAAAGATAGACCCGATGCTGCACAAAGCATTAGTGAACCCTGAGGCTGCACCGCCAGAGGTGACGCTCGAAGATGCTGCCCGCCTCTATGCCAAGGACAAGGGATTGACCGAAGACAAGAACTCAATGGTCCGATTAGACCGGACGTTGGGCCGTCTCAGCGCCACCCTTGGGCCTCTTGATAAGTTTCCGTTGAGGGGGTTGCGGAGGGAACATGGCCGCAAGTTCATGGAACACATGCTGACGGTGAAAAAGATCAACGGAGAACCCCTGTCCCTTGGGTCGATGAAGCGGGAAGGTACGATCATTGCCGCAATCATCAATCACGGTCTCAAAGAATGCGACGTTGATCTTGATGTCGGCACGAACCCTTTTGCGTCCCTCCCATGGCCCAAGGAGGACACCCGTTCGGTGGACAAGAAGTTGTCCCTGCCAACTGACGTGGTTGATGCTGTCGGTGAACGCCTGAGCCGGGGGAATACCATTGAGTTGTCGCTGATCTGGAGGCTACTTGTGGGTACGGGGATGCGCCTTCGTGAAGCGTCCGGTCTGACCCGTGATGATCTGGTCCTCGACGGTGAGATACCGCATGTCCTCGTGCGCCCCAACTCAGTCCGGGGTCTCAAGACCAACTCCAGTACCCGCTCAGTACCCCTCGTGGGAGACGCTCTGGTGGCCGCTAGGGAGTCCTCCGTGGCACGGAACGCCCTCAGCGATAAGGAAGTCATGGGCATGACCACGACACAGCACCGCCGTCTGATCAATATCCACAACCTAAATTGACGTCTAAGAAGCTCTGACCGGGGGCAATCCTGAGAGCATGCCCAACCGTGCGGGCGGCACCGACTGGTCTCAGCCAAAATCAGACATTGCCCTCCAGCACGTCGGGCGGAGAGCAGCCGTTCGCTGCGAAGACTATGAACGTCAGCAACAGGGAAATTGAACAAAATCTTTGCTTCTCGAACTTTCACGATTTTGAGGTAGCATCGGGCTCTAGGTGAAGCAGATCCGCCACTTGGCAACTGGACCTGTCGCGGTTTGATGCCGCTCCTTTGATAGCATTTACTGCAACAAAGGAGACTGACTATGGGACTGAAACGGACGGACGAATTCCGCAAGGACGCGGTGCGGATCGCGTTGACCAGCGGGCTGACGCGCAGGCAGGTGGCTGACGATCTGGGTGTCGGCATGTCGACGCTGAACAAGTGGATCACAGCAAGCCGAGAGACGGACGTGGTGTCGAAAGAGGATTTGAGCCTCATCCAAGAGAATGATCGACTACGCCGCGAGAACCGCATTCTCAAGGAGGAAAGGGAAATCTTAAAAAAGGCCACGGTGTTCTTCGCGAGCCAAAAGCCATGAGGTTTAGGTTCATCGAAGAGCACCAATCTGTATTTTCCATTGGGCGGATGTGCCGTGTTATGGATGTCAGCCCGCGCGGTTTACGTGCATTCCGCAACCGCCCTGCCAGTCGCAGGCAGCGGTCCGATCTGGTCACCTTGGCGCACATCAAAGAACAGTCCCGTCTCAGCCTGGGCAGTTATGGTAGGCCACGCATGACGGAAGAACTCAAGGAGATCGGCCTGAAGGTGGGACACCGCTGCGTAGGCCGTTTGATGCGTCAGAACGGCATATCGGTCGTTCGAACGCGCAAACACAAGGTCACGACGGATAGCGACCACACGTTCAACATCGCGCCGAACCTGCTGGATCGTGACTTCAAAGCTGATGCGCCAAACCAGAAGTGGGCCGGTGACATCAGCTATGTCTGGACCCGCGAAGGTTGGTTGTATCTGGCAGTGATCCTGGACCTGCACTCGCGTCGTGTCATCGGCTGGGCTGTCAGCAACCGCATGAAGCGCGAT
>ENA-OQVM01003233-OQVM01003233.1-marine-metagenome-genome-assembly--contig:-NODE-3233-length-17921-cov-81.875028_pt1 | contig 17921 bp, 9 predicted proteins | sample MGYA00237776_ERZ505498 | MGnify/ENA primary metagenome ERZ505498 (study PRJEB26159, sample SAMN06265151) | marine metagenome | isolation source: Helgoland LTER site | place: Germany:Helgoland, sampling... | reverse complement strand
TTGCATATCAAACAAGCCATTTTTCTGACTGGAGTGTTCTTTAGGAGACGAAAAGGTCGTAATGCCATTTTCACTGCATTTGGCAATCTCCGCGCCTGTGGTATACCCTTTGTCGGTTAGGGTGTTCATAGACGGAACTGCTAATAATTCTTTAACCTCAAGCGCCATATCTGCTAAGGCATGCGTATCGTTTACATGCCCTGTTTGTGCATTGGTGAACAGCTTGTGCTTGCTGTCGGATCCTGCTTGTATGTTATAGCCAACGTTTACAATATTACGATGCAGAATAACCGACCTTGCATCAGGGTCAGTAGTGCTCATCTGTCTTTGACCACTATCTTTGAGCTGTTTTTCTAAAGCCTTATAGTTTTGTTTCTTTTGGTTTTGATACTTAATTTTATTCTTGATTTCACAGGAATCCTCTTCAGGTAATTCTGTCGCTTCTAACTGTTGCTCATAGGTCTTGATTTTGGTATTGATGTACGCAATATGTCGATCAATTTTCTTTTGGTTAAAGTTATTTTTCAGACTATTTTGCGCTCTGATTTTAAAAGAGTCAATGGCAATGGTTTGTCCATCAATGAGTTTCCATTCTTTGAGAAGAAGCACAAAATGTTGAAACGCTTTTTTGAAGGCTTTGGCATTATTTTTTCTAAAATAACAAATGGTACGCGGACTCGGTTTGAGCCCTTTGAGCAGCCACCAGACTTCAACATTGACCAAACACGCTTGGTGTAGTTTGTTAGAGGATCGGATGCCATGGCGATAGCCATACATATAAAGTTTGAGCAGCACAGAAGGATGATAAGGGGGTCGACCCGTGGTTTCATGAGTGGTATGTGTAAACCCAAATTGTTCAAGAGGAAGACTTTGGACAAACAGATCTACCAAACGCGCATAAGAGTTTTGATCTACCATAGATTCTAAATCCATCATGGAAAGTTGGAATCTATCAATTTCTTGATCGATATGATGCATAGGTGTTGATTTTGAGGTGTCTACAAGATACAAAAAACAACTATTATTCACAAAAAAAGAACTGTTAAATGATGTGTTTTTGCGCAGTCTGACGGTCTTGTATATGAAAAGTAGCGGATTTTAAACACTAATTTTTCGGATTATAACTGACCTTTATTTTATTATTTATCTTTCGTTTAAGCACTAAAACCGCTATTTTTTATATACGTTGTTGTGTTTTCGTGCTTTATTTTCATTTCGTTTTTAGCGTTGGGGCAAACATACTCTTTGACAAGTTTTGGCTCGTGTGGTTGGCATTTCGAGCGACTTGGCAATGTGTATGACTTTATGCGTTGGCTTTTCATTTAAAGTTCTTTTTCTTTCGTTTCAAGTTTATAATTTCCAAGTCTTAGTAATGCAACAATAAGTAAAAGCATAACCGCTGATGTGTAATTTTTAGTCGTAAAAAAGCAATGTGCAACATTGTTTCTCAAATTCATTCCGCTTGATGTGAACAAAAATTTAAAAAACGCAATATCGTCTTCTGGAATTAATGCTTTTAGCTTTTCATTATCCAATAATTTGTCGAAACCAATCCTTTCTTCTGTTCCGTTTTCTTTAATTTCTATTGTCTGAGCACCAATCATTCTTGATAACTCACGTAATAAACCTTCAAATTTTAATGCCAAGCTGTCTATTGCTAATATGTAGCCTTGTGGATTATGGTTGTTTGTTTTTATATCAATTTCTGTTTGAACGAAAAAACTTTGTATGGATGGTGAAAGCAATTCAATCCAATTGAAACCTTGTGTTTCGTTGTTTGTGTCCAAATATGTATAATCTTGACCGTACCAAGAATTGTTTTTTAAGTAGCCAATTAAACTATCAAAGGAAATTATACCGCTTTTAATTCCTTTTGAAACAACAAGCCAAATGTGATTTATAGAAAAATTATTAATATGTATTGAGTACGGGTTTATTCCGCCTGATTTGTTTTTACTAACGTTTTTATTAATGTCAAACGTCATTGTAGAAACTAAATCAAGCATAACAGGCTTTATTTCTTCATTCAAGACAGGAGCTTTAGGTAATAAATTATCTAAAATCAAATAGCCGTAGATATCCTTAGCAGTTCCGTTTTCGGTTAATTGTGTAGTTTTTTCTTTAATAGAACCCCACCATTGGTTAAAAAGCGTATTATATTTCTCATCTTCCAATTCAAAAGAAACCTTTTTGAGGTCAATTGTCTTTTTTGCTTGTTCAAGTAAAACGGCTGTTTTTTCAATCTTAGTTTTATTGTTTGCCTTTTTGTATTCTTCTAATGCGTTTGTGTAATAATGATGAGCAATAAAACCTTTGTTCTTTTCCTTATCAAGTTGGGAAATATGATAATCGCCTAATTTTTCGTGAAATTCACTTGGTGAAGTATTAAGTTTTTGACTAAGAATAACGAGTAATTTTAAATAGCTTTCTATAACCCTTTCATCTAAATTGGAAATTTTGTTTTGTGAATAATCGAAGAATTTTTGAGTAATTGAAGCATCTATTTTTTTACCATTCGCAATGATAAAATCCATCAATGAATATTTTGTAAAATCGTTTAGTTTATCACTTTCTAAAAGCGAAACCAAATAACTTATAATTTCATCTTTTTTGTGGTTTACAGTTTGGCTAAGGATAAAAAGATTTTTGAAGTACTTGGCAAATGAAAAGCATTGCAAATTATCATCAACTGAAAACGAAGAATTTTTTAATAGCAATAAATAACTTTCAATTGCTACTTTGGCAAAATCAATGTGTTTCTGCGGACTTAACCAAAGTAGATGATTGTACTTTGCTTTGTATTTTGGGTTTTGTACTTTATCTGCTCGTGTTTTGATGTAATCGTAATTATCGTCAAATAGCTCTAATGTTGGATAGGCATTTGCACCGCTTTGGAATTTTGGAATATGTTTACCTTCTTCAATTGAAAAGTCAGCAAAGAATAATTCATACGAACATAACTTTTTCGTGCTTTCATCTTCAATCTTATCTCGTAAAGCCGTGATGTATTTGTACGTGTTTAAATCCAAATACTGGAAATTGATATCATTTTCAAGGTATTCGTAATATTCATCTAAATTCTTAAAATCCATTTGGTGTAATGTTTAGATGATTTCAATTTTATCAATTTCTTTCATTAGTCTGTGCGTTTCGGAAAGTGCAACTATTATTTTTTGATAATGTAAAATATCGTCAAATTCTAAGGTTCTTTCTTTACGGTCTTTTAGCCATTTTTGAGCAGGTTGGTAGCCACCAATATAAAACTCCCAAGCAGTTAGCGGAATGTTGTCAAAATACTGTTCTTCATTTATCCAAATTCTACCCAATTGCTTTTTTTTATCAAATAACTCCCAGTCTTTTTTGCCAATTTTAGTTGTGATTACATTATCGCCACCTTTTGGATAGCTTGTAATGTAATCTTCCACTTTTGGTGATTCCAATAAATGAATTTGGCGTATTTCTCCACCCAATTTTACCAATTCCCAAAAAGTCTCTTTGTCTTTTGGATAAGGTACCCGTGGAAAATCTATTTTTAGAAACTCTTTGTATTTCTCTCGGTAAGTTGGGGAATGTAATACTGCATAGATGTAATCTAAAATATCAATTGGAGCAAAAGTATTTTCTTTAGATTCTTTTTCGATTGTAAATGTTAAACCTAATATCTTGGCTATTTCATTTACAATTTCTTGGTTTAGATTTGGCGTTCTTTCTTTTTCCCCTACTATTGTTTGTTGACCATTGTTTATTTGGTATACATAAAGAGGGAATACATTTGAATTATCCAAAGAAGATGAAATGCTTTTGTCTGTTAAATGTTTCGTTACAAAGTAATTATGATAATCAACATTGCGACCTAATTTGGATGTGCAAAAAGCTAAATTTGGTCTTTCAAGATTTTGCATTACTTCTCCACGCATTCTGAAAACTAAATTAGCTTGATAATAAATCCATCTATTGTCAAATGGACGGTATGAAACAGGTTTAATAAAAGCTTTTGAAAATTCAGGAACTTCTAATCTTTGTTCTTCAACTTTCCATTGATAATTCTCTTTCAGTTTATATTGAGCTTGAAAAGTAGAAGTGTCGATTTCTTTGTCACAAAAAGCCTGTATTCTCTTTTCTAATGGGTTTTTGTCAAAATCAACGACAAAATTATCTCTTGCAGAAGTTATCCCCATTGATTGAACTCGGAATAAGTCAGATATTAAAATCCCTTCATTGTATGCTCCTATCAATTCATTGTTTTTAGGAACGAAGAAATAGTTGGGTTCTTCAGGAGACAATTCTACAAAATCTGTTGTTTTTATTGAATTTTCAGCAAGATAGTTGTATTTGAAATCTCTTTTTCCAAACAAATCAAAATGAAATATTTTTCCTAATTGCTTTGGTTTCTTATTACCCGTTTTTACAAATACGGTAATTGCAACTCCTTGCATAATGTCAAATACATTTTGGTCAATTGAACCATCAGGAGCAGTTTCTTTTTTTGTAGAATTACCGTGTAAATCTACCGTGTAAATTTTGTCATAAGTCTTAAGTAAATGCCAGCGCATTCCTCTAAAAGTGGGGTTGTCTAAAAACCCGTGAGGATTGATAAAAGCTAAAACACCACTTCCATTTTTTTCAATAAAATGTTGTCCGTAACGTAAAAACTTCACGTAATCATCATTCAGCCAATGTTTACGTTCGTTGAAATGCACACCATCAACATATTTGTAATCTTCAATTAAATCACTAATCCATTTTCCATTGTTGGAAGAAATCCCACTATAAGGCGGGTTTCCAATAACGCACATTACAGGAGTATCACGTTTTATGTGGTTAGCTTCATTAGCTTCACTACTTAACCAATTGGCAAATAAAGTTCCTGTGTCTGGATGGTATTCTTCTAAACTATTGGTTAAGTAAACTCTTGTTCGTTGGTCTTTTATGGGTTTAAACCCTGTTTCTTTTAGTAATAAGTCCAATTGCAAATGAGCCATTGCATAACTTGCCATTAGTAATTCAAAACCGTTTAAACGTGGGAGTAAATTATTTTCAACATAACTACTCCAAATCCCTTCTTGTCCTGTAAATTTTTTGTTTACGTGTTTTATTACTTCTGCTAAAAAAGTTCCTGTTCCTGTGGCTGGGTCAAGAATTTGGACTTTATGTACTTCTTGTTCCATTTGTTTGTAGCCAGTTGTAGAACGCTTATCAGGAGTTTGTGTATTTACAGTAATTTTTGTTTTAGAAGTGTCTGCCAAACCTTGTGGCAAATCAAATTCTGTTTTTAGAATATCATCAACTGCACGAACAATGAAATTTACAACTGGGGCAGGAGTGTACCAAACACCTCTTGCTTTTCTTAGTTTCGGGTCGTATTCAGCCAAGAACGTTTCATAAAAATGGATAATTGGGTCTTCCATTTTTGTAGTCTTTCCATAATTTTTTAGGATTTCTTCAACATTACAGGCTAAAAATATTTCGGTAAGATTATCTACAATCCATTTAATTCGGTCATCAATATCTGGTCCAGCTATGTAGCCAAACAATTTTCGCAAAAACGGATTTGATTTAGGAATCAATTCAGCCGCTTCTTGTCGGCTAAAAGTATCTAAAGTCGGGTCGTGTAAACGAGCAGCAAACATTCCGTAAGCAATGGTTTGAGCATAAACGTCTGCAAATCCTTTTGGTGTAATGTCGTGAATAAGAATACTTTTAAAAGCAGTCATTTGCTCTTTCAAAGTACTGTCTTCTTGATTGTCTTGATCACTGGTCAAAGCCTTTTCAATAACATCAGAAAGAAGGCGGGCTTTGCCCGCCATCATTTCTGCTAATTTTTTTGAGCTTTTAATGTTTTGACCAATGTGAGTACAAAAATCTTTTATCAGATTTTCAAATCTTGCAAAATTTTGAGGTAGTGCAACAATTCCCTTTTCAGTTATTTCTGCAATAGCGATTTTAGTAACAAATTCTCCGTCATTGTACAAATGAAAATCTATGTAATCGGTAAATATTAGATTGTCTAATGATGCTTTGTATCGGTCAAATTGTTCTTTGTTTACCGATTTCTTTTTTCCTTCAAGGTCTTTGTCGCCAATGTCTTTCGCTTCAATAAATCCTACTGGAATATCTTTTTTAGTCAAGATGTAGTCAGGTGCTCCGCAAGATTGTCTTTTTGGTTCGTTGGTCGCCCTAACTTCAGGCACTAAACTTTCAATGAGTTGCTGTAAATCGCCTCTAAATGTGTGTTCTGTTGCGTTTCCGAGTTTGTACCTCTGATTTATGTTGTCAATGTAATTTTCTATTGTCATATTTCAATTCTCATTATTCTCGGTGAGCGGTGGCAAAAAATAGCTCTTTTGGTTTTTTCTACGTTGGCTTTCGTGTCGGCAAAAACCAAATGTGCTATTTGTGCGGTTGGCTCTTTTTTCGCTTGTTGGTAACGTTGTTGTATAAGCTTTGTTGCGTTATACAATGACTAAAGTAAGCAAATAAAAACACAAATAGAAAGTCTGCAAGGATTTTCGTAAATAAACAAAAAGTAGCAATAAAGTTTATACGTTGTTACCTAAAGTACGGGAGTTATCCCAAAAGTTCATTGACATTACTGAACCTTTATTTTTTTTTGAGCGTGGGCAAAATTACTGACGTAGAAAGTAAAATATAAAGCATAAAAAAAGCTTCTCAAAGTGAGAAGCTAATATCTTGTGTGTTTTAATGTTTTTCTTGTAAACCTATCTTGATGTAATATTTTAAAATAAATATATATCTTGAAATAAAAAGTCTTTAATTGACTTATTAATTATGGTGTAAATATATATAACTTTTAAACATAAGCAAACCTTTTATTAAATTTTGTTAAATCTTTAACCATTCATCATCTGGTTTTGCTATTAACCTTGCATTATTAATAGCCATATCAAGAGTTAAGCAAGTTGAAGCTCTATATACACCGTTTTCTTTTTCAATTACAAGCGCAAGGTCAGCCTTTGCTTTTGTATTTAAACATAAAGGTAATAATAATTGAAGTTTTCCTTTATAGTATTGTGGAATTGCCGTTTTGTAATTACGTTTCACTCTTCTTTTTGAATCTTCTATTGTTCCTTGAAGAATATTTGATAAAATATAATCGTCCATTTGATTTAATGGCGCAGGAAACCTTGTTTTGTTATCTTGAATTATGTGGTCAATATTTATACGAAGTTCAAGAGAAGTGTCGTAAATTAGTTCAGAAGGATCTGTTATGTATGTAGCAATTTCTGCAAGTTTTGAAAATTTTGATAAATCTCTATGACTCGATTTTCTCCAACCTATAAAATAGAAAGGAATTGTTGTATTAGGTCTTTTGTTTTTTTGAAAATACCCAAATATTTCTTCTTGATTTTCAGTTACTAAACCTGTGTTATAACAACAAAAGTCAGATTCATTTTCTATTTTGTTTTCGGATTCTATCTTTTCAAAAGTATGGTGTATATAATTCACTAAAATTGGATTTTTCCCTGTAGGATTTGTATTGTAATCCCAATTTTCCTCTGTGGCTAATTTATTTAAATCCTCTATACATTCGTAAAAGTCGTTAAACCATCCAAAATTAAATAATCCCATATTGCTTTTTTTTATAAAAGTACAATAATTTTCCGTATATTATTTCCCACAAACAAGCTAAAAAAAGCGGTGGCAAAAAAATAAAGATTATCAGTAAGAATGTTAATTAAAAAAAAGTTTCCGAAGTATTTTAGGTAACGTTGTTGTATATGGTTTGTTGCGTGTTTCAAGCACCTAATTTAGCAAATACAAACCGAATAGAAAATCCGCGAGGATTTTCGTAAGTAGGCTATAACTAGCAATAAATTATATACGGTGTTGGCAACAGTAATTATTTCAGTTTTGTGTTTATCTGTTTCAATTTATTAGAGAATTCTTTTTTCCTTAATTCCTTTTGTCGCTTATCCACAGCCTCATCTAACGCAAAAAATATTATTGTTTTTACAATTGGAAGATATTCTCTACACTCATTTTCTTCTAATTCGTGAACTCCTTTGCTTAAAGTACTGTACATATGAGCATTTTCATTAAAATAGTCAGGCAATTGTTCCTTTACGTAATCTATTTTGTCCTCCATTCTCAACCCTCGAAAATCTTTTTCTGTTATTTTATCTTTAAAACTTCCCTCTTTGAAAGCCTGTAAGATAATCGTCTCAAAAATTCTTCTATAATAAAGAAATGAACCTATCGCATATCCGTACGATTCTAATTGTGCAGCTTTAGCCAATTCGGTTAGTTTTTCTTTTGGTAAGACCTTTTTGTATTTATTTAATGTGTCTTTTACTGAATCGTATTTTGAAGGGAATTCTGCAATTTTTACTAAATCATCGCCAACTACTATAAATCCATAAAGTACACTATGTTCAGACGAGGCGCTACAACGAAAAGATTTATATAAACTTGGTTTATTTTTAATTTTTTCACTTGGATAATGATGACTTGTTACTATTCTCGCATCTTTATAAACTCCTCTGTCAGCCGCAAACATTCTTTTACTTTCACACTCTGTACAATACAGTTCAACTCTTTCATCGAATTTTTCAATTTCATAATCCAATGTATTATATTTTGTCTGACCATCTTCTTCGTAAGAAAATGTATTTTTCCATCTTGAATAAAGTGCGGAATCAAAAATTATTTCTTCAATCGTCATAGTTTTCTTTTATTGTTGCCAACGGAATTGTGTATGGTTAGTTGCGTGTTTAAGCACTAAAGTTAGCAAATAAAAACTACATTTAAAGCTTGCGAGAACTTTCGTAAGTAATTAATATACAAGCAATTAATTATACACGGTGTTGTGTGCAGGTTATTCTTATTTCAGATTATTAATACTCCTAAAATACCCATATTCTTTATCTATTAAAATTCGTCTATCAAGAAATGAATTAAACATTTCACAAGAGGTTTCAGGTAATAAAGTACAATTAAAACAAGCAGATAAATTTTGATTTCCGACACCTTGACCTGATGTGTGATAACATATTGGGTCAGTTGCACAGTCATTCGCTCGAATAATTGCAGATTGTATTAAATTTCCTATTTTTTCATTGTCACAAATTGAAGTTAAACCACCATAACTTCCTTCTGAACCTGCAACTGTATAAATTAAACCACCTTGCATTTTTAGTTCTTCATCTATATACAATCTTTCTTGAATTGATGTTGCTGGATAACCTGCTAAATATTCCAATTCTTTGATTATTAAATGTGAAAAAGTATGAATTAATATAAATTTTGGTGTTACTTCTAATTCCTTGTTTAATGTTGATTCAGATTCAAGATGATTTTCAATAATAGCACTTATTCTACTTGCTACTTGTGGATTTTCTTCAAGCCATTTTTCTAATTTTTCATTATCAAACTCAAAGAAAATTCCTTCTCCAAAACTTTCAACAGCAGGCAAATATTTTGTATTTACACCATAAGTTGAAGTGAACTTTTTCTTAATAGCGTCCTTGGTTTCTGTTATTTCACTATCATCTTTTAAAAACAAATCTGAAGATATTGGTTCTTGTCTTGTAAATGAAGTTTGTACAAATGTTATCTTTATTTTATCCATTTTGTAAATGGATTTTATTAATTCACTTTGAAAAAAGGAAGTATCTATCTTTTCAAAAATTAACAAATCATCAATTTTTTCTTTTTCTCTACTTGTTATAAAATTGAATTCATCATAGCGATATTCATTTTCAGTTTTTGAAATCTCTACATTTCTTTCACTAAAATCATTATCAATTAATTTTTGAATTGTATTTATTTCAATGTCAATAAACTTATACCTTTTTAGATTCTTTTTAATATGAATAGCATTTTCGCCATCTTCAAAAGCATCTTTGATTTGATTTATTGTATTTTCATTTAGTTCGTCTATTGATGGTAAATAAATACTTGACAATATGTTTGGATAGTAAACACTATTACTTGTTCTAATCACTGGCTTAAAAAGAATATCTTTTTGTGGTGTATTTGGTATTAATTCTTCAATTCTCATTCTTAAACTAAATAAACCTGATAAAGTTGAAAAATTTAATTGTTCACCCTTACTATCTTTTGCAATTATCCAAATACCTTTCATATCATCTAACTTGTCAGATGTTTTATATTCTAATTCTAAATCGGATGGTATTGTGATATTGCTTAATGTTATCTCGCTTTCTTCTTCTGATTCTCTGTTCTCTTTTTGTGCTTTTTTCAACATTGCCCATTTATCCCAAGGAATATCAACCATATCACCATTTGGTGCTGTTAAAATAAACCTTACTTGCTCTAAATCGAACCATTTCCCCTTTTTGCTTTTATTCTTATAGCATTTATGACATTTTGGTGGAAAGAATTTGTCTTTATCATAAGTTTCTACATTATTATCCCAATTATATTTCCAATTAGAGACTTTGTCAAACTTTTTACAACTGTTACAATAGAACCATTCGGGAAAATATTTTGCCGAAAGTAAAGAGAAACCATCTGTAAGTTTGTATCCAAACATTAAGTCATTCACAGGAACTTTTACTAAATGTTCCAAATTCTGAAAATATTTACTTATACGGTTTTTAAACCTTTTATCTTCAATTAAGTTATGTTCTTGAAAATCACTTTCTACTTTTTGGAAAAAAGGCCATTTATCAAAAGGGTCTATCATTATTGCACCATCTCTAGTTTCAAAAATAGAACCAACTCCACCATAAGCACTTATTGCTTTTCTTGTTTGTATTTGCTCAAATTCTCCCATTATTCATTGATAATTTTGATTATACTGTTTGTGTCTATTTCTCTCATTGACATCATTAAACTCCATTCATCAATTTCTGAAATTGGTTTTATTAATCCATTTTTATATGTCAAACTATTATTCTCTTTTGCTTTATCAGTCCATTTTTTAGATAAAGTGTTTAATCTATTCAAAGCATAATCTAGATGCTTTTCATTTGTGATTCTTAATATTATAAAATCAAGTAATTCGTCAATGTCTCCATTAAAATCTTTTGCCTGCTCATCTTTATTTAAACCTTGTTTGTGTCTTACAAAACAAACTAATAAACTTGATAGAACTTTATCTAAAGAAATCTCTGTAAAAGGTGTAACGCTCAATGGTTCAACATATTTATAATACGCATTATGAAAAGAAACATAATTTTCAAAATAAGATTTATCTCTTGAACGGTTTGCATCAAGTAAATTGATAACAATTCCTTTATGTTTACGACCTACACGACTTGATGCTTGAATATATTCTGCAATGTTTTTAGGTTGACCATTCATTAGCATTACATTTAGTCGGTTTATGTCAATACCAACAGAAAACATATTTGATGCTAATACTAAATCAACTGTATTTTTTACAAATTTTCTTTCATTATCAATAACCAAATTAAAAGGCTGTTCTAATTCGTTTAGTAAAGTTTTAATTTTGGTGCTTTCAACTCTACTAGTCAGTTCTTTTGTACGGTAGAGCAAACCACTATAATTAAAGCCATAAGAATAGCCTAAATCAAACCTATTATGAAGTAATTTGATAATAGTCATAATTTCGGCAGGAACTTTATTGTAGATTTTACCAACATCTTTTAGACTGTTGTAGAATGAAACAATTGTCCAAAAATTACTTTCTTTTTCCGCAACTTCTTCATTTGTAAGTTTTTCTTTTTCTTTGAAATATTTGTAAAGTTTAATTCGTGCTAAAAATAGATTTCCTAATAATAGAATTTGCGTATTTAATGCTGTTTTACCTGTTGGTAAAAATCCAATATGTTTTCTTGTACTATCTGTAGAAACGTATGAAAAGAAATTATCGTCATATGTAACTCCCATTGGCGGGAAAATATTTAACTCTCTATTTCCATACAACATAGCAATTTGATGTTTTGTATTTCTTGTAGTTGCTGTTGCTGTAATTATCTTTGGTTTTCTTTTTCCTTTGGTTGATAATAATTCTACGAGTGATTCGTATAAACCTGTAATTGAACCTAAAGGACCACTTAACAAGTGTAACTCATCTTGAATTATTAAGTCTGGTGGCATTTTGCTTTCATCCAATGAATTAAATAGTTTGTGTCCTTCTTCTCTATGAGAAATCATTGCAAACTTATCTACAGTTGCAAATAGTAATGTTGGCGGATTTTTATAAATTTTATCATCAACATAAAAGATTGGTAATTCTTCACTAAAGGCACAATCAGTATTTATACATTTTGTGTCAAATGAAGTTATTGTTGCTTTATAACCTTGTTCATAATACCCAAAAGAATTTTTAGATATTAAATTACATCCACACCAAGGACAACTTGTAATTGGGAATGTGTTTATCTTGTTGAGATTAGAAAATTGAGTTTTTTTCTTTTTATTATTATTTAGTTTTGTAATCTCTTTAGTGATATTATCGAATATAATTTTAGCACCTTTATAGTAGTTTGGTGTAGTGGAAGCACCAACCCACATTCCTATTGAAACTTGATTGTCTCCAAAATAAAAATCATCACTAACATTAAATTGTTTTCTTAAAAAATCAAGAGATAAAATTAATTTTGTTGCTCTTTCAAATTGTTGAGCCGTTAAAAGTCTTAATGTATATCTCATTATAACAGATACACCATCTGATTTTTCTTTATATAATAGTCTTCTACTTACAATTGTGTATGCAGTTAATGCTAAATATGCTTCTGTTTTTCCACCACCTGTAGGAAACCAAAGTAAATCAACAATGTCATTTCTTTCTTCTGATTCTGTTTCAATAGTTGATTCTATATTCAATAAAAAGAATGCTAACTGAAAAGGTCTATATTCAGGATTGAAAGAGTGGTTTTTAAAAAAATTAATATTGTTATAATCAAAATCGTTATTAATATCATTCAACTCAACTTCCTTATTACCAAAAAAGTCCTTGTTTGATATTAGCATTTGGATATACATTGCTGTATTAGCAATTAAAAATGATTTGTAAGCAACATCACTAGAGTTTAAATATTCAATATTTCTAATTAGTCGCTTGTACGTTTTTTCTTGATTTTCTATAATTGTATCAAGTGATTTTTGATAATTAGAATTTGCCTTCGTTTCCTTTTGTATTTCAATCCATTTTTGATATTCATCTACAAATAATTTCAATTTTTTAACAATCTCATTTTTACTTAAATCAGTCCAAATTGAAAGTTTTTTAAGTTGAGTTATTTCTTTTAAATTTTCAGGAAAATCATCTTTAAATTTATTGCTGTAGTTTTTTATATCTACTTCTGGTAAAAAGGTTGTTTTAAGTTCTTTAGGGTTGGTGTCATTATCCCATTGAACAGCACAGCCGTGTCCGATACCATATGAATGTTCTTTTCTGTATTGAAAATTTATAGTGTTTAATTCTTCATCAAAGGGATTTGAATCTAATAGTTGTTTGTAGGGCAAAAAGGTGGTTCCGTTTACTGAAATTTCACATTGAAATAATGCTTTTTGGTTAAGTCTTTCATTACTAAATGAAAATTTCTTTTTTGTTTGAGATTCTCTGTTTGCCATTAATATTTTCACAAACTTACCGTAACTTGTTTCGTATATTTTTTTATAGTAACAAGTAATAATTTTGTTTGATTCTTTATCTGCAACTAATGAGAATTCTTTAGATTCGTTTACATTACTTTCAGATAATTCTAAAGTTATTTTTAAAGGTTCTTGTTTTACCCTTTGCCATAATCGACCAAGTAATTTATCCACCTTGTTATATGCTGATGAATACAAAAGTTCCTTTTGTTGTTCTTGCTGTTTAAATCGTTCTTTTAGAGAATATACTGTTAAACCACTTTCCGAAAATGTTTTCTTATTGAAAAACATAAAGCCATTTTCATATTCTAAATAGTTTTTTATTGGGTTTACAGGATTGTTAATGAACTTTTCGTAATCATCTTTTTCTATTTCAATTTTTGCTTGTGTTGGGTTTAATTGAATATATTTTGCGAATGAAAAAGTAATATTTACACTTTTTGTTTCTTTAGGAACACAAAATGATAAACCAAAATTAGTAGGAAAGTATTGATTTGCTTCAGAATATTCTTTGGTTATGTCTACTGGTTTTGGTTTGGTATATTCATTTTCATCATCATTGTTTCCATTATCAGTTTCTTCTTTAAAAACTTCTTCTTCCTTTCCATCTAGCAATTCGGAATTTGCATTTGTATTGTCATTATCTCCTACAGAATCATTATTTGTACTTTCACGTTCAGGAAATAAAATACCTGAATAATATCTACTCAATGGATAACTTGAAATTATCTCTTGTTCATTATCAGATAAAAAAACATCCGAACCTGGACCAATTAAATTGTCCTGTATTGTATCTCTAAAAATTAATCTTTGTTCGTCTCTATAATTATTCATCTTCAACTATTTTTTTATTCTGTATTTCCTTTTTTTGTATGCTATCAACTATTTTGTCCAAAATGACTTTTGGTATTTTTTTTAATGAATTACTTATGTCTGTTTTGTTGGAAGCAATATAATCAAGCAAATCATCACTTAAAACTCTACCTGCTTGTTGTCTAATTGAATGGTCTTTTTTAGAATAGACTATAAATTTATCAAACTCTTGTACTAATAATTCATCTTTAAAATTACAATTGATGCAAAAATTCTTTATTATTCTTAATGTGTTTTCTCTTGGGAATCTTGTTTTAGAATTCTCTTTAAAATATAGTTTAAAAGTGTTAAAATGTATTTTTTCTTCCACAAACAACTTATCAAATAGAGGTTCTATTCCGTTATGTTTTTCTGAAAGTTTATGCAATGTGCTTTTCCAACTGTCTGCATATAAATCGAAAGTTTCTAAAAGTTTTTCAGTATCAAACAGTTTCATTATTTTTTTAAATTCTGATGAACTTGTGTTTTGATAAAATCGGATAGTTGCTCCTTCTGTAATTTCTGAAATGCTAGTTTTTATTTGATTGTTATTTTCTACTAAAAACACTCCTTTTGTGGAATCAAATTTTTCTGTGCTGTTATCTGTAAATGTAATATTGTAAACAACTCTTTCTTTGGGTAAATCAATGCTTTCAAAAGAATTATCTTTTGTGCTTTTAGTGGTAAAATCAAAATTAAAAATGTCATCAAATTCTCTACGTTTTAGAATGATTTCAGATGAAAATTTGGTTTCAAAGAATTTGTTTCTATCGGTATGCTCTATTCTTAATTTTTCATCTTGATGATATTTTAGAATTAATTTATCAAATATGATTTCATCAATATTCTCATAGCAAAGTACTTCACAAGTTCCTTTTAATCTATTGATAGAATCAAATAAATCAATATTATTTAGATAGGGTAATATGTATGTTTTTTTTATTGAGTTTCTTTTATCATTTTCCCATTTGTCTAGATATTCTTTATCTTTATCAATCCTTTTATCACTAATTAATACAATGTTATATATTTTATTGTTTGAAATTTGAGTTTCTATAAAATCGTAACTCTTTTTTTCAACGATTAAATACAGTTTGTCATTTCTAAAGGCTTTAGCCTTATCTTTTATATATTTCCATTTTTTGTTCTCATTTTGAATGAGATTTGATATTGAATTAAACTTTTCAAATATTCTAGTTGTGCATTCAGTTATGATATCATCTTTATAAGTGTTTTGCTCATAGAATAAGTTGTTAATTTCTTCTTTGAATTTTTCACTTTTAAAGTATAAGTCCAATCTATCAGTGTATTCTTGAAAAATCCCTTTTGAAAGATTTGATTTTTCTAGAATTAGTCTGTAATAGAAGTTCGTGTACTTTAGCATAAAAGAAAAGTCAACTTTACTTTCTTCTTTTATTTTGTTGATTTCATTTTTTAATTGAATTAATATTTCATATAACTCTACATTTTCTATTATTTTTTTACTTGGGTGTTTAGGTTCTTCATTGTTCGCTAATTTTATTTCATCCTTTGACCATAACCATTTTGTAAAAGTATTTTCTGTAATTGGTAGTTCTTTACCAATAAGGATTATATTTTTGACTTTACCTTTCCATTTTGTTTCTTGAAGTAATTCAGAAAACGTATCACGATATTTAGTGTCTCCAATTATAATAACTTCATCAAAAGTTTGATTTTTATCAAATAAATATTTTTTTGCAGTTTTAAAATCATTACAACATTCAACTAAATAACTAAAAAAGGGTAAATCATTACTTATTTTTCCGTTTGAAGTTGTATATCTTATTGGCAAGTATTTGCTTTCTTTGTAAAAATCTTTATTCGCTATTACAAGTGTTCGGTTTTTAAAATCCGTTATAAAAAAGTCTTCTCCAAAACTTGAAAAAATAAAATCTTTATATGATTTTATGTGTTTAGTAGTATTTTTATTATTTCTAATACTAGGATTAATTTTCGAATATGTTTTAGATGATTTTAATTTGAAATTATGAATTCCTTTTTCATTTTTCTTTGGAAATTTAAAATTTATAAAAATAGCATCATTGGCAATACTCTTTATTTCGAAAACCCTGTGTGTGTTACTGTATTTAGTATAGATTAAATCATCTTTTTCTAATTGGCTTTCTACTTTCTTTAAGTTAAAATAATTTTGATACAGTTTGATTAAAACAACAGAATGAAAAATTGAAGTATAAAAGTTTTCTCTTTCATCTTCTTCTGGTATGCTTAAAAAGAAATCTTCTTTATTTTTCTCATCAATGCTGTAGAAATAGATTAAATAGAAGTTTACATAATCAAAAGTTGTAAAATTTTCAAATTGCTCTTGCTCGAAATTAAATACTTTAGTTTTTGCCTGTATTTCGTATTTAAGTCCTTGTAAATATTCTTTTATTTTCCTTTTCATTTGGGTTCATTAGCAATTTTCGGGTCGGTTTTGGACTTGCACACAACGGATGGCAATATGCGGAGGCCGGGATTTCGAAGCTTCAACTTATCATACTGTTAAAATTTTGAGTAAATGTACTAAACTTAAATATACCCACATCGCCCGGCTTACGTATATTGCGTGTTAGCTGCTGGCTGTTTTTCATAAGTGTATTATTTCATTTCCTAAATATCCTAAATCTTTATAATCAATAGAAATAATATCGCCTGAATTATCATATTTAAATTCAAATCTTATCAATCCTTTATCAAAATACCAGTAATACATAATATTCTCATTAGAAATGGAATCCAGAAGAAATGAAAAATCTTTTACTGAATCATCACATTCTACAGATTGTCCAGTTATTGAATCAATCGTGAACTCTAAAATTGTTCCTTCTGATTTTGGTCGATATTTTAAAACAGAATCAATGTCATATTTTGTTTCTATCAATCTAAACGTGGTTGAATCAATTGAAGTTCTAAATAAATTTGAATATGCTAATTGCTTAGCTCTTTGGTCAGAGTGTTTAAAAATCTCGTTGAATGCATTTTTATTGACAACAAAGTCATAATATTTGTCAATCTCATCCTCTTTAATCAATCCGTCATTAAGCGCATTTATAACGAGATTATTACTCATCAAATCAATGATTTTATTTCGGTCTGCACGATATATTAAATATGAGTGTCTAGGCACACCATATATTAAATCATCAACTCTGTAAATTTGATAATCCACACTATCAGCAATCGTTGTCAATTCGTATTTATCAAGGTATCGTTGAGGGATTAGTCGAAAATATTTATTAATCGGATTACAATATTCCTCAGATTTAAAAACATGAAATCTTAACTGGTATTCTTTGCTCTCAGTTCTCTTTTTTATCAAAGGATATGAAATAAAAATCAGAACTATAATCAGCAATATTTTAATAAATTTTTTCATCTAGTTTCATTTATTTGCAGGATGCTCAATCAGCTTGCAGCTAACGTGTTATATGGAGAATAAACGCCCTTTTTATAGGGGTATATCTCCGGATAATAGGAACTTTTGTTCTCGTTTATCATTT
>ENA-OQVM01003232-OQVM01003232.1-marine-metagenome-genome-assembly--contig:-NODE-3232-length-17923-cov-3.286451_pt1 | contig 17923 bp, 16 predicted proteins | sample MGYA00237776_ERZ505498 | MGnify/ENA primary metagenome ERZ505498 (study PRJEB26159, sample SAMN06265151) | marine metagenome | isolation source: Helgoland LTER site | place: Germany:Helgoland, sampling... | reverse complement strand
TTAAACTTTCAGGTGGAGAGAAGCAAAGAGTTGCTATTGCAAGAGCACTTCTCAAAAAGACGCCTATTATGTGCTTTGATGAAGCTACTTCAGCATTAGATGCAGAGTCTGAGCATCAAGTGTAAAAAGCGTTAGATGATATTTTAGAAAATCACAAAACTGAAACTATTGTTGATCAAGCTCTTTACAAACAAGCACAATTGTACGAGAAACAAAAAGAGTATTTAAAAGCAGAGAAGAATTATAAAGCCATAATAGCCAATTATAAAGAGGATATTTTGGCTGATGACGCTTATTTTGCCCTTGCTGAGTTATACAACAATGTGTTGAGTAGGCCCATCGAGGCTCAAGGGTACTATGAGCAAATAATTTTTAATCATGCTGATAGTATTCATTTTATAGAGGCTAGGAGGAAATTTAGGGAATTACGTGGTGATGATTTAAACTAATGTTTAAATCTATAAGAAACTTTTTATGATTATATTGTTGACAAGATGTCTTTAAATGAAGTTGATAACAAAGCAAAATGAATCCTAAAATAATCTATAACGTTACCGTAAACATTGATGAAAGCATTCATGAAGAATGGAAGTTTTGGATAAAAAAGCATATTCTGGAGGTTTTGGCTACAGGAAAGTTTTTATCTGCTAAACTTACCCGAGTATTGATTGAGGAGGACCTTGGAGGTGTCACGTACTCCATTCAATACACAGCAAAATCTCGTCAGGCATTAAACTTGTACTACCAAGAAGATGCAGAGCGACTTCGTAAGGAGGCAGTGCTCAAATTTGCTGATAAAATGTTGGCATTCAGAACAGAGTTAGAAGTTATTGACGAATATTTAGATACTTAAAATAAATGTCAGTACGAGCAAAAAAACATTTAGGACAACATTTCTTAGAAGATGAAACAATTGCAAAAAAAATAGCAGATACGTTACAAGGCCTTGAATACGATTTTATATTGGAAATTGGACCAGGTATGGGCGTTCTCACAAAATATCTCCTTAAAAAACAGCCGACAACGTATGTTATTGAAATAGATTCAGACTCTGTGGCTTATTTAAAGTTGAATTATGTAAACTTACATTCAAATATTATTGAGGAAAATTTTTTAACCTTTGATTTGAATCAAATTTTTAGAAATAAGCCTTTTGCAATTATTGGTAACTTTCCTTACAACATTTCCACACAAATTGTATTTAAAACTCTTGAAATGCGATTTCAAATCCCAGAGTTTGCAGGAATGTTTCAAAAAGAAGTTGCTCAACGAATTTGCGAAAAAGAAGGAAGTAAAGTTTATGGAATCCTTTCTGTTTTGACGCAAGCTTTTTATGATGCAGAATATTTATTTACAGTTCCCCCCGAGGTATTTAACCCTCCGCCAAAAGTAAATTCTGGTGTTCTTAGATTAACCAGAAAAGAGGATTTCCGTTTGTCTTGTGATGAGAACTTATTTTTTAAAGTGGTAAAAATAGGATTTCAGCAACGTCGTAAAACTCTTCGAAACAGTTTAAAAACCTTTAATCTATCTGATAATTTAAAAGCAAATGCTATATTTGGCAAACGGCCAGAACAATTGAGTGTAAATTCATTTGTGAAATTGACCAATTTAATTCAGAACGATACAGAAAAATAAATCATCTGCTGTCTTAACAGACTATCTGACCCATGTTAGACGAGAAAGAAAACATACAGTTTCAACTAACGGAACATCTCATTGAGCGTGTCGAGCATTTAATCGCTAATGAACGTGATAAGGAGTTGCAATTATTTTTGGATGATTATCACTACGCTGATATTGCCGAAATTCTTGACGAATTAAATGAAGATCAAGCGCTTTACATCATTAAATTATTAGATTCAGATACGACAGCCGATGTCTTAATGGAACTTGATGAGGATATTCGAGAGAAAGTTCTTGAAAATCTATCAGCTAAAGAAATTGCAGAGGAAATAGAAGAATTAGATACGGATGATGCCGCCGACATGATTTCAGAGTTGTCTGAAGAGCGTCAAGAGGAAGTGATTTCTAAAATAGAAGATGAAGAGCACAAGGCAGAAATTGAAGAATTACTTACTTATGATGAAAATACGGCGGGAGGGTTGATGGCTAAAGAACTTGTAAAGGTTTATGAAACTTGGACAGTTGCAGGTTGCATGAGAAGAATTCGAGGACAAGCGGAAGATGTGACAAGAGTTCATTCCATATATGTGGTAGATAGAGAGGAAAAATTAATAGGTAGATTATCACTTAAAGACTTAATTGTTGCAAAAAGCGATACTAAAATTGCCGAAATTTCTAATAGCAATGTTGATTATGTCAATGTTCAAGACGATGCCGAGGATGTTGCAAAAGTGATGCAAAAGTACGATTTAGAGGCCATTCCAGTAGTTGATAATCAACAGACCTTATTGGGGAGAATTACCATTGATGATATTGTGGATGTTATAAAGGAGGAAGCTGAAAAAGATTATCAATTAGCAGCAGGTATTACCCAAGATGTAGAAGCAGACGATAGCATTCTTGAACTTACAAAAGCGCGACTACCGTGGCTTTTTTTAGGACTTGTAGGTGGTATTGGAGCTTTTATTATTATGGATTTTTTTGAAGAGAAATTACATGGAGAAGCTGTCATTTTATTTTTGTTTACGCCATTAATAGCGGCGATGGCAGGTAATGTAGGGGTGCAATCAAGCGCCATTATTGTTCAGGGTCTAGCGAATGATGATGTGAAAGGGAGCATTAATAATCGTTTAATTAAAGAGATGCTTTTAGCTACTTTAAATGGTGTCATTCTTTCTATTGTTTTATTTCTATTTGTTTATGCTTGGCAGTTCGATGTAAAATTGGCTTTAGCAATTTCTGTATCTCTTGTGGCTGTTGTTATCATTGCCGGTTTAGTAGGGACATTTATTCCATTATTTTTAGACAGACGTGATATTGATCCAGCGATTGCTACGGGACCGTTTATTACAACGAGTAATGATATTTTTGGAATTGTAATCTACTTAATAATATCTAAATTCATTTTAGGGATTTAATCTTATGTTGTTTATTCATGAAAGCAATTAATATCTCAGAAAAATTCACAAAATTTGATGCATATTGGCATCCTCGTCAACTAGCTATTGTTGATGATATGCAGGTTATTTTAGCGAAACTTAAAGGAGAATTTGTATGGCATCACCACGAGCACGAAGATGAGCTATTTCAAGTCATTAAAGGTACCTTGTATATGCAATTTAGAGATAGAACAGAAATTGTAAATGAAGGTGAAATTATTGTTGTTCCAAAAGGAGTTGAACACAATCCAAGCACAAAAAATGGTGATGAAGTACATGTGTTGTTGTTTGAAAAAGTAACAACGTCTCACACAGGTAATGTCACGCACGAGAAAACAAAATCATATTACCCTAAAATTTAGATGAGAATCCTTCATCTTGATACCAACCATCCATTACTAATCCAACAATTAGATGCCATTGGTTTTGTAAACCATGAAGATTACACATCATCAAAAGGTGAGATAGAAACGAAAATTTCTGAATATGATGGTCTTATTATAAGAAGTCGTTTCTCAATTGACAAACAATTTATAGAGAAAGCAACGAGACTAAAGTTTATTGGACGCGTGGGAGCTGGAATAGAGAATATTGATTCTAATTATGCTCAATTAAAAGACATCACGTTGTTGTCTGCCCCTGAAGGTAATCGCAATGCTGTCGCCGAGCACGCACTTGGAATGTTGTTGTCCTTATTCAATAATCTCAAAAAGGCGGATACTGAAGTTCGAATGGGATTATGGAATCGAGAGTCAAATCGTGGCGTAGAACTCGATGGTAAAACAGTTGGAATCATTGGTTATGGGAACATGGGAAAATCCTTTGCTCAAAAATTAAAAGGGTTTAACGTCGAAGTGTTATGTTATGATATTGCACCTAATGTCGGAGATGATTATGCTCGTCAAGTGACGTTGAAAGAATTTAGGAGTAAAGTTGATGTTGTGAGTTTGCATACACCGCAAACAGTGCTAACTGTAAATATGATTAACACTGAATTTATAAAAGCATTCAAAAAATCTTTTTGGTTAATTAATACAGCAAGAGGTAAAAGTTTGGTCACCGAAGATTTAGTTGTTGCACTTAAAAATGGTAAAATTTTAGGAGTAGCTTTGGATGTGTTAGAATATGAAAAATCATCATTTGAAAATTTATTTGTAAATCAAATGCCTGAGGCATTTCACTATCTAATTAACTCAGATAAAGTGTTGTTGACGCCACATATTGCAGGATGGACTCACCAAAGTAAGGAATCTTTAGCACAAATTTTAGTCGCAAAAATTAAAGATAAATTTTACTCTTAATGAACATGTTAAAACAATGTCATCATGTTATTTAAAGAGGACTCCCCAAATAACTATATCAATTAGATTCCTGCAGGACTCAATGAAATATAATTAATATCTGTTTATAAGGCACTCAGTTTATTAAAAAAGTTGGGAAACTAAAATCATTTAATTTAGAATCAGAAATTAAATTTGAATTTGGCAACGTTACATTTAGAATAGCGTAATTGTTTGTTAACAATTATGAAACATTTGAGAATAATTTAATTCTTAAGTTCGGCGTTGTAAAAACTGATTGTAAGACAAAAAATATTTGTTGCATTCAGGATACTAATACCATTATAATTAAAAAAAATATGGCCTATAATTCATCGGACACTAACTACTGCCAATAAAATAAAATCAGGTTATTTGTCAAATAATCTTTTTAAAGTTTGTGACATCTATGAGTCCGAGGTAATTTTAAAAAAAATAGTCAATGATGAAAAACATCCTAGTATTATGCACAGGGAATTCCTGTAGAAGTCAAATGGCACACGGTTATTTAAACCATCTTACGGAAAGACAAAGAGTAAATGTATTTAGTGCTGGTATTGAAACGCATGGTTTAAACCCAGGAGCCGTATCTATCATGAAAGAGGATGGGATAGATATTTCAACACATACATCAAATCATGTTGATGAATATGCAACAATTAATTTTGATTACATAGTAACTGTATGCGACCATGCCAATGAGAACTGTCCCTACATACCAAGTAAAAATGCAGTTAGATTGCATCATAATTTTTTTGATCCTTCAAAAGTTAAGGGAACAGAAATCGAAAAACACGATGCGTTTTTAAAAGCGAGAAATGAGATAAAAGAGTATTTTAAATACTTTGTAATTGAAAATTTAATCTGATTCTTGTGTTGTAATATTTGAAAAATCACGCTCCAACTCTGCTTGAAATTCTTCCATTACAGGACGAACAGTACTGTCGGGTAAATCAGAAATTTTGATATACATAAGGCCATCAACGGCGTTGTTAAATAAGGGGTCTACATTAAAACCAACCAATCGTGCGTTTTGTTTAATGTATTTTTTTAATAAAACGGGAAGTCTTAACGCTCCTGGTTCAACTTCATCGATTATTTTGTCAAATTTATTAAGATCGGCAGCAGTTGCATCAAAAACAAAGTCTTTATCAGCATCTTTTAATTTGACTTTGAATTCTTTTTTTGGATGTACATATTGCGCGATGTAAGGATCGTAATAGTGGGATTTCATAAATTCAATCATCAACGATTTAGAAAAATTGGAAAATTGATTACTAATACTTACGCCTCCAATGAGAAATTTATGCTGAGGAAATCGCAATGTCGTATGCACTATGCCCTTCCAAAGTAAAAATAAGGGCATGGGTTTTTGTTGGTATTCTTTAATGATAAACGCTCTGCCTAATTCAATTGATTGACTCATCATATTATAAAGCTCCGGTTCAAATCGGAATAAATCTTGCAGATAAAAACCGTCAATTCCAAATTTTTTAAAAATTTCTGAACCTAACCCCATTCTGTAAGCACCCACTAATACTCTTGCTTTATTATCCCAGAGGAACATATGGTGGTAATGTGAATCAAATTTGTCCAAATCAATTGCCTCATTCGTGCCTTCTCCAACTTCACGAAATGTGATTTCTCTCAAACGACCTATTTCTCTCAAGGTATGTTCTATTTTATGTGCAGGTGCAAGGTACACCTCGTAGTTTTTACTTGTTAATAAGCGACAATTATGTTTATTGAGCTCGCTGATTTCTGAAATCATTAATGTTGTTTCTACCGGCGTTACAATTTTCTTTATTTTTTTTGGAACTTTTAAGGTAGACGAAATGTGCTCTAGACGGTTAGGTTTGTCCTCGAAGGCATGCGACAACATATATGTCTTTTTACGGATAAATTCTGAAAAACCTTGTAATGTATCATGTTCCTCTTGATCAGTCACTGAAATTTGCTTTCCAATTCTCACTTTTATGACACGTCGCTTTTGTGTGAGTAATTCTGAGGGTAATTTGGCAGTTCTAAAGGTGTCGTTTATTTTAGATAATTGGTAAAATAATTGACTGTTTTTTGCGTGAAAATAAATTGGCACGATTGGGACTTTCGCTTTTTTAGCTAATTTCATTGCAGGTTCCTCCCACGGTTTATCAACCACTAGCTTGCCATCTTTGTAAGTAGATACCTCTCCAGCAGGAAAAATACCAAGAGGTTTACCGTCTTGCAAATGAAGTAATGAGTTTTTAAAACCTGTAATACTTGATTTCAAATCTTTTCTGTCTTCAAATGGGTTGACAGGAATGATATGCGGTTTTAATGGTTCAATCCGGTGTAATAAAAAATTTCCAATAATTTTAAAGTCACTCCGTTGTTCAAGCATTAACTTTAGTAAAAGTATGCCATCGATACCTCCAAGGGGATGATTAGAAATAGTGATATACGCACCATTTTTAGGAAGTCTTTTTAGGTCTTCTTCAGGGATCTCAAATTTTATTTGAAAATCATTAATTAATGCATTTAAAAAAGAAGTGTCTTTTAGGTGTTTGTTCCTATTGTATATGTTATTTATTGCTGAGATATTTAGCAACTTCATTAATAACCATCCAAAGAAAGTTCCAATAAATCCATATTTATCAAAATGTATCGCTTTTGCGACTTCCTTAGCGGTTACAAGACTCATTTTTTATAATTGAAAAGATTATCAAAACTACACATTTATTTAGTTACAATTTGAACAGTTTCGTTATGAATTTGTTTTAGTAAAATTGTTTTTTGTTCTTCCAATTGTGTGATGGCATTATCATTATAATGGCGAATAGTATAAAGATCGACATTTGTATTGCAGATGACTTTAAATTTTGCTTTTAAATGTAAGACAAGTTTGTTGAGATTGTTGTAATTATTTTCGATACAGACAGAGAAGCTAATGGCTGAATTTTGAATGACATCTACTTTCATTTTGTATAAATGTAACAATTGAAAAATTTCACTAATATTTTCTTCTAACATAAAACTAAAATCTAACGAAGATAGTTCAATAAGTACTTGATTTTTTTTAACGATGAAGCATGGAATTAGGGGGTCTATTTTTTTGCTTTTACCAATGCAAGTGCCATCTTCTTTGGGATTTAAAAAGGATTTTACAAAAAATGGAATTTCCTTTTGTTGCAGAGGTTGTAATGTTTTGGGATGGATTACAGAAGCACCGTAAAAGGCAAGTTCTATTGCCTCACGATATGATATTTCCTTTAATAATTGAGGGTTTTGAAAATATCTGGGATCTGCATTTAACACTCCGGGAACATCTTTCCATATAGTGACGCTATTAGCGTTTAAACAATAAGCAAGAATTGCAGCTGTATAATCACTTCCCTCTCTGCCTAAAGTTGTCGTAAAATTATTGGAATCACTTGCAATAAAACCTTGTGTGATATTTAATGTATTCGTCTTAATTTGTTTTGAAATTAAAGCTTGTGTTGCTTTCCAATTTACTTTGGCATTTCGATAATAATTATCTGTTTTTATGAATTCTCTAATGTCTAACCATTGATTTTTAATGCCAATCTCATTTAAATAGGCACTTATAATTAAGGTGGAAATTAACTCTCCAAAACCAACAACTTGATCATATACAAAATTATAGTCTGGCGATTTATTACTACTAAAAAAAGTCGTTAACTCAATAAATAGATTATTAATTTTGGAAAATATTGGATGACTTTCTGTCTTAAATAATTGAGATAAAATCTCATTATGACTTGTATGTATTTCTTGTAGGGAATTTTTAAATTCTGAATAATTATCAAAGTAGTTTTGAATCACTCGTTCCAAAGTATTAGTGGTTTTTCCCATGGCAGAAACAACAATCAACATATCTTCATGGCCAGTTTCATTTAAAACCTTGACTAAATTTTTTACACCCTCAGCATCTTTAACTGATGCTCCACCAAATTTAAAGACGCGCATTAATTCAATTTTGTTATATAAGTTTCAATCCCTTTTTCATCTAAATGAACAACATTCCAATTGCGTAAAACTTTAGCGCCTTGTCGCTCATATAATTTTATGGCACCATTATTCCAACTTATAACTTCCCAATTGATGCGCTTTACTTTTAAATGATAACCATATTTAACGACTTCATCAAGTAATGCTGTACCAATACCATGGCCTCTCATTTTTTGAGTTACAATTAAGTCTTCAAGATGTAATATTTTCCCTTTCCAAGTTGAAAACCGGTTATATATTAAGGCAGTGCCAACAACCTTGTCATCAACTGTAGCGACAAAACATTTAAAGGCTGGGGTGCCTTGAAAACCGTCCTCTATGAGAGATTGTTCTGTAATTTCGACTGCGTTGGGCTCTTTTTCAAAAACAGCAAGTTCTACAATTAATTGCAAAACGGCGGACATGTCTTTTGAAGAGGCATTTCTAATCTTAAAATTCATATAACGAAAATCATATTCAAATATAACGAAAGCGATTATTTTAGTTCAATTATATTTTTACGAAATCGTTGTAGTTGACCAAAAAAGACGATATTTGCAGCATCTTAATTCATAATATTCACATGTCTCAAAGAAATCAAACTTTAGGAGAATTTATCATTGAAAATCAAAATTCTTTTAAGTATACTTCAGGAGAATTATCTCGATTAATAAATGCCATAAGACTTGCAGCTAAAGTTGTCAATCATGAAGTTAATAAGGCTGGTTTAGTTGATATTATTGGAACATCGGGTGATACTAATATTCAGGGTGAGGACCAACAAAAACTTGATATTTACGCTAATAATTTATTTATAAAAGCCATGACTAGACGAAATATCGTCTGTGGAATAGCGAGTGAGGAGGAAGACCATTTTGTTGCTATTAATAGTCAAGACGAAAATAATCAAAATAAATATGTTGTATTAATTGATCCATTAGATGGATCATCTAATATTGATGTAAATGTTTCTGTTGGAACTATTTTTTCTATTTACAGACGTATTACCGAAGTGGGAACTCCAGTAACTATTAATGACTTTTTACAAAAGGGACATAAGCAGGTTGCAGCAGGCTATGTGATTTATGGGACTTCAACGATGTTGGTTTATACAACGGGGGATGGGGTTAACGGATTTACGTTGAACCCTGCGATCGGAACCTTTTATTTATCGCATCCAAACATGCAATTTCCACAGGATGGAAAAATTTATTCAGTGAATGAGGGTAATTACATTCATTTTCCACAAGGTATTAAAAATTATATTAAATATTGTCAAATGGAAGAAGGTGACCGACCTTACACAAGTCGATACATCGGATCATTAGTGTCGGATTTTCATAGAAATATGATTAAAGGTGGGATATACATGTATCCTAAAAGTTCTAAAAATTCAAATGGTAAATTACGGCTCTTGTATGAGTGTAACCCAATGGCATTTATAGCTGAACAAGCCAACGGTCTTGCAAGTAACGGTTATTCTAGAATTATGGATATTCAACCATCTAAATTACATCAGCGTGTTCCTTTTATATGTGGTAGTAAAAAAATGGTTTTAAAGGCAGAGGAGTTCATGAAGTAAGTTACTTCCTGATGTCAAAAACCTCTCGAAACGATGGCATTGCTCATCGCATTATTTGAATAACAAAGACGTTTGTATACTTGGTGGCAAACTATTGATTCATTGTTTTCATTTGTTCGATAAAATCATCTAAAGAAATGTTGTTATGAACTAAGTTTAAGGCCTTGTCTACTATATAATTTACGTTATCAGGATTGAATCCTAAACCAATAGATAATTTTTTCAACATTTTTAACTGATCATCACCTTCAATATGATCTGCCCATACCATTCTAGTCAAGTCAAATAAACGTTCAAGTCTATTGTTGTATGAGGTTGGTGGATTTATAGGATGGGATTTAAAGTCTTTCAGGATTTGCGTGTAATCATTTTCTGAAATACTTAAATTTCGTGCTAACCGGTCTAAAAATGCTCTTTCTGAATCCTTTATAATTTCATCGCTCATAGCGATTCTTACAATCGCAGCAAAATGATCTTCATTGCGCTTTTTAAACCCACTATCGAATAAATCTGAAATTGACATATATTTTTGATTTTTTTACAAATACAAATATAAGACTAATAACGTTTTTAAAAACATAAAAATTAGAATTCTAACAAACAATTATTTTATATTTGACAAAATTTTTTCTGAGTGAGTAGAACTCTTATCTCTCAAAACTTTGAACAGTCTCTGCAGTTCCAGAAACTGAGGGAGTCTCTATGTCAAAATGATTCTGAGATTCTATTAAAAGGCCTTGTTGGCTCATCACTGTCATTCGTTATTGCGAAGTTGTTCAAACAAAGTGAGACCCCATTTTTACTGGTTTTTAATGATAAAGAAGAAGCTGCATTTTTCTTAAATGATTTGGAAACATTAGTGTCTGAAAAGGATGTGATGTTTTATCCAGGAAGCTACAGGCGACCTTATCAAATTGAAGAAACCGAAAATGCGAATGTCCTTTTGAGAGCAGAAGTCCTAAATCGAATTAATTCACGTAAGAAGCCTGCGCTAATAGTTACCTATCCCGATGCGCTTTTTGAAAAAGTAGTTACCAGAAAAGAACTAGAACGAAATACATTAAAAATTCGAATTGGTGATAAAATTTCAATTGATTTTGTAAATGAAATGCTTTTTGAATACAATTTTAAACGTGTTGATTTTGTAACTGAACCTGGAGAATTTTCTGTTAGGGGAGGTATTGTTGATGTGTTTTCTTTCTCTCACGATGAACCGTATAGAATCGAGTTTTTTGGTGATGAGGTTGACAGTATAAGAACTTTTGATGTTGAAACGCAACTCTCAATAGTCCATGTTAAAAAAATTGGAATTATTCCTAATGTAGCGAATAAATTTTTAGAGGAAAAAAGACAAAGTTTTTTACGATACATACCCCAGAAAACGATGGTTTTTATTAAAAACAAGGGGTTGACTTTTTCTCGTATAGAGTCGTTTTTCGAGAAAGCTAAAGTAGCTTTTAAAAATTTAAGTACTGACATTAATCATGCAAAGCCTAATGAATTGTTTTGTGATGCCGCACTATTGAGGTCGCAATTAGATTTATTTAGTGTGATAGAATATGGTAATAATGTCTCCTTGTCAAAGGATATTTCTGCAACAGAAATTGTGTTTAACACTTCTCCTCAGCCGGCTTTTAATAAACAATTTAATTTGTTGATAGAGAACTTGAAGCTAAATCACCAAAAAGGATATTGTAATTTTATTTCTTGTATTTCCGAACAGCAGGCAAAACGTTTCGATGATATTATAGCAGACGGAGGTCATGATGTTCATCATAAGACTATTGTACTTTCGTTATATAAAGGATTTATTGATCACGATAATAAAGTTATTTGTTATACAGACCATCAAATTTTTGAGAGGTATCATAAATTTCATTTAAAAAATGGCTATGCAAAAAAACAAGCGATCACCCTAAAAGAGTTGACTAATTTAGATATTGGAGATTATGTCACTCATATTGATCATGGGATAGGTCGTTTTGGAGGTCTACAAAAAATTGATGTTGAAGGAAAAAAGCAAGAGGCAATAAAGTTAATTTATGGTGAGCGTGATGTATTATATCTAAGTATTCATTCTCTTCATAAAATCACCAAATTTAATGGAAAAGATGGAAAGCCTCCCAAACTTTACAAGTTGGGAAGTAAGGCATGGAAAACCTTAAAACAAAAAACCAAATCACGAGTTAAGGAAATTGCATTTAATCTTATAAAGGTCTATGCAAAACGCAAGCTTGAAAAAGGATTTCAATATCAAGAAGATAGTTATATGCAACATGAATTAGAAGCTTCATTTGTATATGAAGACACTCCTGATCAGATATCGGCAACTGCTGATATTAAATCAGATATGGAAAGTGAGCAACCCATGGATCGTCTCATATGTGGAGATGTCGGATTTGGTAAAACGGAAGTTGCTATTCGCGCAGCATTTAAAGCTGTAGATAATGGAAAACAAGTAGCTATTTTGGTTCCAACAACTATTTTAGCATATCAACATTTTCGAACGTTGTCAAAACGCCTTAAAGACTTTCCTGTAACAGTTGATTATTTGAACAGATTTAGGACGACGAAACAAAAACGGGAAACATTAGAAGAATTAGAGAATGGTAAAGTTGATGTGATTATAGGAACGCATCAATTAGTCAATAAAAACGTAAAGTTCAAAGATTTAGGATTACTAATTGTAGATGAGGAGCAAAAATTTGGAGTTGCGGTTAAAGAAAAATTAAAAACAATAAAAGAAAATGTTGATGTTTTAACCCTAACAGCTACACCAATTCCTAGGACACTTCAATTTAGTTTAATGGCTGCTCGAGATTTATCTGTAATTACGACTCCACCTCCAAATAGATTTCCAATTGAAAGTCATGTTATTCGTTTTAATGAGGAAACTATACGAGATGCAATAAGTTATGAAATACAGCGTGGAGGACAGACCTTCTTTATTCACAATCGAATTGAAAATATAAAGGAGGTTGCGGGTATGATTCAACGCCTAGTTCCAGACGCCAAAATAGGTATTGGTCATGGTAGAATGGAAGGAAAAAAATTAGAACAGTTAATGCTCGCATTCATGAATGGTGAATTTGATGTTCTTGTGAGTACAACAATTGTTGAAAGTGGATTAGATGTGCCCAATGCCAATACAATTTTTATCAATAATGCCAATAACTTTGGATTGAGTGATTTGCACCAAATGCGAGGCCGTGTGGGGAGAAGTAATAAGAAGGCATTTTGTTATTTTATTACCCCTGATTACTCAGTAATGACAAATGATGCAAGAAAACGAATAACAGCATTAGAGCAACATACAGAGTTAGGCAGTGGCTTTAACATTGCCATGAAAGATTTAGAAATTCGTGGAGCAGGTGATTTATTAGGAGGGGAACAAAGTGGTTTTATTAATGAAATAGGGTTTGATACATATCAAAAAATATTAAATGAAGCTATTGAAGAATTGAAAGAAACAGAGTTTAAAGAACTTTATAAAAACGACAGCAACGAAAAAAAATATGTGAACGACATTACCATTGATACAGATTTTGAATTGCTTTTTCCTGATGATTATGTCAATAATATTTCTGAACGACTCAACTTATACACTGCGTTAAACGGGTTGAAAACAGAAGAAGACTTAGAAGATTTTCAATTAAAATTAATCGATCGTTTTGGAGAATTACCTGTTCAAGTTGAAGATTTACTCAATAGTGTAAGAATAAAATGGGTTGGTACACAACTAGGTTTTGAGAAATTAGTAATGAAACAAAACAAAACTATTGGTTATTTTATAAAAGATCAACAAAGTAGTTTCTATCAAAGTTCTAATTTTACTAAAATATTAAGCTATGTACAAAGTCATTCAAGCACATGCAAAATGAAAGAGAAGGAAACACGTCAAGGGTTGAGGTTACTTCTTATTTTTGATAAAGTTAAATCTGTTGAAGAAGCGTTAAAAGTGCTACAGCCAATATTGGAATAATCACCTCTTAAAGTTACAGGTTGTATGTTTATGTAAATTGGAACAAAGGATGTTAAAAGAATTAATGATGTTTTTGTTTTTTGTACCGGTTACGATATCGGCGCAATTCTCTATTCAAGGTTTGTTTTCACCTGCAGAGTCCTACAATTACGTCTTGATCTATCAAGTAACGCCAAATGCTCACAATTATGTTGGGAATGCAGAAATAAAGAATGGTAAATTTCATTTTGAATTAGACTCCACAAATCCAAAAGGCATTTATAAATTGGTTTATGCTTTACCGCAAGAGGACTATAATTTTGATATCATTTACAGTGCGGAAGAAGACATAGAATTTAGTTTTGATCAAGAAACAGGTGTTCGTTTTGTTAAGTCTTCTGAAAATATGTTAGTGAGCTCTTACACCCGAGATATGAATATGGTTAATCAGGAGATAGACGCTTATTTTTCTAAGTCAAAATCTCTAGATCGTGTTATTTTGAGGAATTTATTTTCAAAAAAAATAGAAATTCAAGATATTTATGAAAATAATGCAATTGAGACAATTGCGCTGTCATTTATTAAATCGAGTAAATCTTATGTGCCTGACAGTTACACAACGCTTGATGATTATTACAAAAATCTCAAAAGAGATTATTTTATTCATGTAGATTTCAGTGATGTTTATTTACAAAGTTCAAACTTTTTGATTGACCGAATCAGCCATTATATTTTTGAAAACGATGATGTAAAAACTAGTGACATGCTTAAGTATCAAAACCGTGTTGATGATGTCTATGTGGCCTTGAAGAAAGCAAAAGTTAACACCAAAATAGCATTATTATTCCAATTATGGCAACAAATGGTAGACTTTGGGTTAGATGCTACGGCAAACCATATATCTAATCGATATTTATTAAATCTTTTAAATAATCATGGCAATTCAGAGCTAGCAGGTCTTCTTAAGAATTTTCAAAACATTTCTCTTGGTTCGATTGCTCCAGATTTTTCTTGGCAACAAAATAATGAAGATACTCGTTCAAAAATAACCTTAAGATCCTTAAAAGTCGCAAAAGAATATATAATTGTTTTTTGGAGTAGCAGTTGCAGTCATTGTCAGGAAGAGATGCCAAAATTAAGAACTTTTTTACGGTCAAAAAGTGAAGAAAAAATACAAGTTATTGCTGTAGGCTTAGAAGAGACTTCATTTAATTGGAGCAATTTAATTCTTGACTACCCTAACTTTATCCATGTTTTAGGATTAGGGAAATGGACAAATGAAATTGCCATAAAATATAATGTGAGTGGTACACCGACTTATTTCATTCTAAATGAGAATAAAGAAATCATGTTTAAACCTGATAGTCTTAATGAACTCAAGGAGTATTTTAGGGACTAAAAATGGTAGAAAGCATTTTCTATGTGGTTAATTTTAAAAGAGTCTTGAGTTTTTATAATTGCTACAATATCAAAACGAACCTCTTCATCCAAATTATTTTTTAGCATAAATGCATTTGCAGCGTTAACTAGTCTTGAGATTTGTTTTGGTTTTACAAAATTTTGTGGCTCTCCAAATTTTGAAGTTGAGCGTGTTTTAACTTCTACTACAATAAGAACTTGTTTGTGTTTTGCAATGATATCAATTTCATGTTTTTCAAATCTGAAATTTTTCTCTAAAATAACATAACCTTTTTTAATTAAATATTCCACAGCCAATTGTTCACCAAGAATACCAAGGTCATTATGTCGTGCCATCGTTAATTATGAAAAATCACTGATGAGGATTCTTCATCAACGGATAATTTAATTGTTCTACCTAAAATGAGAGCTCTATTATCTTGCTCGTGTCCTGCGGGGAAATTAAATAAAATTGGGAAGTCGTATTCTTGTAAGACATCAAGGATGAGTTCTTCAATACTTGAACCCCAGGAGGTCGTGTTTTTACGAATATTACTCATATCTCCCACAATAAGACCTTTACAATTATCAAAATATCCTGCACGTTTTAAACTATACAACATGCGATCAATATGATACTTATACTCGCCAATCTCTTCGATGAAAAGAATGTTTCCAGAAACGTTAAGACTTGTTTTTGACCCTAACATCGTGTGTAGTAAGGTTAGATTTCCACCCACCAGAGGTGCTGATGCTTCCCCAATTTTGTTATATTCAGAGCTCGGTATTTCATAATTTGGGACTATTCCAAACAATGTGGCTTTAAACGATTTAATAGTTTCATCAGTTTCTGATAAATCGTCAGTTAAGCTTGTACACATCATAGCATGAATCGATTCACTTCCTAAATTGTTTAATTGATTGTGAATCGCTGTAATATCTGAATATCCAATAATCCATTTAGGGTTTTTTTTGTACTCAGTATAATCTAATTGATCAAGTATTCTAACCGTGCCATAACCACCTCTAGCACACCAAATTGCTTTTATATTGGGATTATCTAAAGCATTTTGAAAATCTAACGTACGCTCATAATCTGTTCCTGCAAAATGATTTGCTTGCTTATAAACGTTGTTTCCAATCATAACATTGAGACCCCAACTTTGGAGCAATCTTTTTGATTCATTTATTTCTTTTGTGCGATTATTTAAAACTCCAGATGGCGCAACTATAGCAATTGTGTCTCCAGTATTTAAATAAGGTGGTTGCAACAATGTTTCCTGTGTTTTGATTGAATTGGGATTATCTGAAGACTGCGCGAAAACTAAGTTTTGACAGCAGATTATCACACACGATGTTGTAATTAATAAGCTTTTAAAATTCATTTAAGAGGCTTTTTGTAAATATAACGAAGTTCTAATTAATTTGGTTTCTCAAAGGTTTACAAATTGTGTATTTTTGAATCTTCAAAAGAAATAATAATGTCAAAAAGATATACAATTACTGCAGCATTGCCTTACACCAATGGTCCAATTCATATTGGACATTTAGCTGGAGTATATGTTCCTGCAGATATTTATGCAAGGTATCAAAGATTGCAGGGTCGAGATGTTGCTTTCATTTGCGGTAGTGACGAGCACGGTGTACCCATTACAATTAAAGCAAAAAAAGAAGGAGTCAGTCCTCAAGACATTGTTGATAAATATCACGCAATCATAAAGCAATCATTTAAAGATTTTGGAATTTCATTTGATAATTATTCAAGAACGTCTGCGAAAATTCACCATGAAACAGCTTCAGAATTTTTTAAAACTCTTTACGATAAAGATGAGTTTGTTGAGGAAGTTACCGAGCAATTTTATGATGTTGATGCAAATCAATTTTTGGCAGATAGATTTATTGTTGGGACCTGTCCAAAATGTGGTCATGAAGAAAGTTATGGCGATCAATGTGAAGCTTGCGGAACCAGCCATAATGCAACGGACTTGATTAATCCAAAATCAGCTATCACGGGGGCTACGCCAACACTCAAGAAAACGAAACATTGGTTTTTGCCTTTGGATAAGCATGAATCATTTTTAAAGCAATGGATTTTAACAGATCATAAAAAAGACTGGAAGCCTAATGTCTATGGGCAGTGTAAATCTTGGATTGATGATGGCTTGAGGCCCAGAGCGGTAACTCGTGACTTAAATTGGGGGATTCCAGTGCCGATAGAAGGGGCAGAGGGCAAAGTACTGTACGTTTGGTTTGATGCTCCCATAGGATATATTTCAGCGACAAAAGAGTGGGCTGAAAGAGAGGGGAAAGATTGGAAAACGTATTGGAAGCAAAAGGATTCAAAGTTATTACACTTTATTGGAAAAGACAATATTGTGTTTCATTGTATTATTTTCCCTGCCATGTTAAAAGCTGAGGGCAGTTATATTTTACCTGAAAATGTCCCAGCCAATGAATTTTTAAATTTAGAGGGAAATAAGTTGTCAACTTCTAAAAATTGGGCTGTTTGGCTCCATGAGTACTTAGAAGACTTTCCAGGTCAACAAGACGTATTGCGCTATACCTTAACAGCAAATGCTCCAGAAAATAAAGACAATGACTTTACATGGAA
>ENA-OQVM01003227-OQVM01003227.1-marine-metagenome-genome-assembly--contig:-NODE-3227-length-17932-cov-6.033492_pt1 | contig 17932 bp, 11 predicted proteins | sample MGYA00237776_ERZ505498 | MGnify/ENA primary metagenome ERZ505498 (study PRJEB26159, sample SAMN06265151) | marine metagenome | isolation source: Helgoland LTER site | place: Germany:Helgoland, sampling... | reverse complement strand
ATTCTGCTGATCGCGGGAAGCGCCGCCGTCGCGTGGCTTGGCTGGGAGGCGATTCAGGACCAAGGCGGATGGGACGCCGTCACCGCCATCACGCCCGCCGACAAACTGTCGCTCATCCTCCCCGCCGACGATCCCAACCTGCCGTGGCCTGGCCTTCTGACGGGAGTGTTCATCCTGGGCTTCTATTTCTGGGTGACGAACCAGTTGCCAATGTCGACGAGTATCAGGGTGATGCACTGCTGCAGTTAATCTGTCAGCGTCATCAGACAGTGGTGCTGGCACTGCATGATATTGCTCAGGCGCTGTCGACTTGCACGCGGATAATTGGCTTAAAGGATCGCGCGATTGTTCTCGATGCCCCAAGCAATCAATTGCAGGCCAGTGATCTCGCCGATCTTTACGGCGTCAGCTAAGTTCCGTGTCGACTATTCACCCGACTAATACATCAGCCAGCGCACTGCGCAACCTCAGTCTCTGGTTTGCGGTCTCTGCTCTGCTTTGCCTGTTTATTATCGATATTGATATCAGCACCACCGACCCCTGGGCGGAACTGGGTCTAATGACAGCCGGCGCACTGAGCCCTTCGGTATGGTCTTGGCCAACTCTGATAAGCAGTCTCGCCAATACCTTTGCCTTTGCACTGCAGGGCGTGACCTTCGGCGCGATCGGCGGATTTTGTCTGGCACTGGGCTATCGCTTTACCTTAGTGCGCGCATTTTGCGCCTTTATACGCTCGATTCATGAACTGTTCTGGGCACTGCTATTTATGCAGGTGGCTGGGCTCTCATCTCTTACCGGTCTGCTGGCCATCGCCATTCCCTATGCTGGCACCTTGGCGAAAATCTATGGCGAACTATTTGAAGAGGTGGATCCGGCACCGGCCAATAATCTGCCCGGCAGTCAGAAACGGCACCTGAGTGAGTTTTTCTATAGCAGGCTGCCACTGGCATGGCGTTCCATGGCCACCTACACCAGCTACCGTTTTGAATGTGCGATTCGCTCCAGCGCCATTCTCGGTTTTGTCGGTCTGCCGACTCTGGGCTTTCATCTTGAGACGGCCCTTAGCGATGGCCATTACAGTGAAGCGGCGGCGTTCTTTTATGCCTTATTACTGCTGATTGGCACATTGCGTCTGTGGTTGCACAAGCGACTGCTGCCGATCTATTTGGTGGCGGTGTTCTATTATCTACCGCCCCAGGCGACAATTTCTTGGCAGCTGCTGGTGCGTTTTGTCACTGAGGATATAGTGCCGGGGCCGCTACGTGGGCAAGTTCTTTTGAGCAGTGAAACATTCAATAATTTAAGCCAGTGGTTTAACGCACTCTGGCAACAGCAGATCTGGCCCGGCCTGGTCAATACGGTTCTACTAGGGCAGATCAGCTTGGTCTTTACCGGCCTATTGGCTCTGGCGCTATTACCATTGAATTCACCGCTCTTTATGGGCCACGGGCGCTTTATGGACCACGGGCGCTTTATTAGCCACAGCTGGAAACGCGGTATAGGCGACTCAATCTTAGTGCTGCTGCGCACATTACCGGAGTACCTGCTGGCCTTTATTGGGCTACTGATTCTGGGCCCATCAATGTTGCCCGCCATATTGGCTCTGGGTATTCACAACGGTGCAATTATCGGCCATCTGCTCGGGCGCTACACCGAAGAGTTTAATCTCCGCGCCGATGCTAGCCGTGGTATTACATTGTATTTTTACGAAGTGCTGCCGCGGATTTACCGCCAGTTTTTAGCGTTCTTGTTTTATCGCTGGGAAGTGATTCTGCGGGAGACCGCGATTCTCGGGATTCTCGGCATTGCCACATTGGGCTTTTATATCGATTCAGCCTTTGAGACCTTTCGCTTTGATGTTGCCCTGCTGCTGATTCTAGTCAGTGCCGCTCTGAATATTAGCGTCGATCAATTTGCTCGTTATCTGCGTCAGCGACTGCAACTCAAGACAGTGCCCGAATCACTTTAAACACTTCAGCCACTTTAGCCGTGCAGAATTCTACTGCCCCCCAGCATCGGCGGCAGCCTCAACCTTATCCATATGCCCACGCATCCGCGAGATCAGCTCAGGCAACACATTGTCTGGCATGTTGTGGCCCATATCCTCGAGCAGGACAAACTCCGAGCCCTGAATTAACTCCGCGGTGTGGACACCATGTGGCGGCGGCACCAGAGTGTCATCAACACCGTGCATCACCAGCGTGCTGGCCTGAATACTGGCGACATCTTCAGAGCGGTCGCCGGACTTAAAAATCGCCATCAGCTGGCGTGGCATTGAATCGGGAAAGAAACCTCGAGCGCGCATCATCGCATCCCGCTCCGCCGCCGCATCGCCCACGGCAAGCTCACGCAAATTGCCCTCGGCCTTGCGCGTCGGCCAAGGCAGATGACGGGCACCAGTGGAAGACATAATTGAAACCAAACTGCGGGTACGCTGTGGATATTGCGCGGCAACCACCTGGGCGATCATGCCGCCCATAGAGGTGCCAATAATATGCGCATCCTCATAGCCCAACTCATCCATTAGAGCCACCGTATCAGCTGCCATATCATCCAGCGTATAGGGGGCATTAACTGACAGGCCGATCTTTTGCTTAATCAGCTGCAACCACAGGGTCGGCTGTCCCCAATCGTCAAAGCGGGTGGAACCGCCGACATCGCGATTATCAAACATCAGCAGCTCATAGCCACCCTCTTCGAGACCTTTGACCAGGGTATCCCCCCATACCAGATTGGAACCCCCGAGACCCATAATAATCACTACCTTAGGGCGGTCGGGTTTTGCTCCAACAATTCGGTAGGCCATTTCAATACCGTTTACAGAAACGATACTCAGTGGATGAGATTCAATATAGGTGCGGGAATACTCGGCACTCACTAATGGCGCTGCCACTGTTAGCAACAGACCTAAAATAATGGTTTTCATAAACCTTTCCTAATCAAGCAATTCACTAAGAGATCAATGAAGCCAGCACCGCGCGTTTCCCCTGAAAGGGCCGCCGTCCATGCATCACTAAAAAATTATCTAACACAGCAACATCACCAGACTGCCAGGGAATATCAAACGTCAGTTGGTCGGCCAGCTCAATGGCCAGGGCCATATGGCTGCTGTCGATAGCCGAACCATCGCCAAAACAGATGGATTTCTCACCGCTATTGCGGGCATCTTTCCAACCGCGGAAGGCGGCGATCAGCTGATTGAAGAATACTGTTCGGCCATCATTGAGCTGGCGCACCGCGGGCAATACAGGGGTGGTCACAGTCAGGGAGCCGTCTTCCTGCCACTGCCAGTGATAATTCAAATGGGCAAGTTTTGCCTCAGCCTGCTCGCGATTATCGGCACTCAAGGTGCTCTGCCAACTGCGGCCCTGACCTGAGGCCAAGTCCTCTACCAGAGGCATGGTCTGGGAATAGCGCACGCCTTTATTCTCGCAATCGGTAACAAACTCCGGCAGCTGCTCGCGAAGTTGTTGCAGCAAAATATCTGAACGGCAAATGGGGGTAGCACCGCCGCTTTCAGCCGCGTGCTCACAGAAAAACAGTAGCTTCGAAGGGTAGACCGGGGTCTGGGCCATCTCGTGATGTAAAAAGATCGACACCGTTGGCGGTGCTTCATTGGCGGTAAACACCAACTCGGTGCGGTTGCGTCTCACTGCATTGGACAGAGACTCGGCATAGGTAAAGTTGGGCCAGTCAAAGGCGCGAATAAAATCATCGAAGTCGCGATCATCTTTAAGCCCAAAACCGCGAAATAAAATCGCACCAGTGAGCGCCAGCTGCTCTTCGATCTGATCTCTATGCTCGACGATCCAATCCGCAATAACAGCCTTACTCGCTTGCTGATCCGAACAGAACGCCAGCGGAAAAACCGTCTCGGCATAATGCTGTTGTCCGGCTAAATCGATCGTTTTAACGTTAAATTGGCTCATAGGGCTTAATCGTAAATCGAGTGGAAAGTATTAAACGCCGCTTCACAGAACTGTGCCGGATCATTAAAACGACGGTTCTGATTGAGCGCTGAAATGGCCTCCATTTCCTCATCGTTTAAGCTAAATTCAGTAAGGGTTAAATTCTCAATCAGACGCTGAGGATTACTGGTCTTAGGAATCACCGCCGTGCCCCGCTGAATACCCCAGCGCAATACCACCTGAGCTGCTGTAACAGCATTACGCTGAGCCGCTGCCAGCACTGAGGGATCTGTTAGTACGGTGTCATTGGCGCTGGCCATATTCAGTGCCACATAGGACAGGGAACCCAGCGGCGAGAACGCAGTGACCGCCATATTGTAAGAGCGCGCTGTGCGCAATAAAGCTTCCTGAGTAAGGTAAGGGTGAGATTCAATCTGTAGCATGGCCGGCTTGATTCGGGCATAGCTCATCAGATCATGTAATAGAACTGCACTGTAATTACAGACGCCAATTTGGCGCACCAAACCCTTTTCAACAAGCTGTTCCATGGCACCCCAGGTTTCACTCAGGGGAACCTGATCAAGCTCCATACCCGGGTTCTCAGCGCTGTGATCAAAGATCCACTCCGCCGGGTAGCGATGATTAAAATCCACATAGCGCAGGGCAATGGGGAAATGCACCAAATACAGATCAATATAATCCAAACCCAGATCATCCATTGATCGGCGACAGGCCGCCTCAACATGCTCAGCACGGTGATAGGTATTCCACAGCTTGGTGGTTACCCACAGCTCTTCACGAGTGCAGAGACCCTCGGCAAGGGCTCTGGCGATACCCTCACCCACCTGCTGCTCGTTGCCGTAATCAGACGCGCTATCCAGATGGCGATAGCCCACTTTGATTGCTTCATAGACTGCATCTGCAGCACTGTCCTGATCGATCTTCCACAGACCCAGACCCACAGCGGGCATGGACTTGGAAGAGACTTTAATCAACGGTGCTTGAATAGCAGGCGCTTGAACAGCTTGAGCATTAATAGCGTCAGACATAAGATTCCTAATCGTTTAAGTAATGGGCCAAATCATTGGCCGTCATAAATTGGTTGATATCCACTGCCGCGCCACTGGCCATAGAGGCTTGCGCAGCACTGGCAACAATCATTGACCAGAGTCCCTGGAGTGGCGTTGCCGCCGACACAGACTTTTTCTCGAGCTGATCGACAAAGGCAATATGTTCAAAATAGGTGGCGCCGTGGTGACCGCTCTGCTCTATCAGTGCAGGGTAAGTCACGTCCATGGTTTTCGATGGGCCCAGCTCACCGGCTTCAATTGCTAGAGTGGCGACAGAACCCTGCTGCTGGTGAAAATTAAACACTTCCTTGGCGGTCAAACGACCGCGGTCGCCACTGACAACCAGCTCTTCGCTAAACTCATGGCAAAACATATTCAAAGTGAAATTGGCTCGGGTGCCATTGGCGTAATCAATCACCACAAAGGCATGATCATCAATATCGGACTTTTTGCCGTGCCGCTGCAAGTCGATAAAGTTCACCGCCTGACCGCCGCTGGCATAAACCTTAACCGGCTGAGACTGGGCCAACAGATTAATCAGATCAAAATAATGGCAGCACTTCTCCACCAACGTGCCACCACTGGTAATATTAAATTTATTCCACTGCTCCACCTTATCCAAAAACGGCGGCCGGTATTCACTGAGGCTAATGGTTTTGATCTCACCCAGAGAGGCTCTGTCTAGCGCTTCGTGAAAGGCCTCTACATACTGAGCCTTGTAGCGGTATTGCAAACCGATCTGGATAAACGAGGAGTAGTCTCGGGCCATCGCCTCGGTGGCCGCGGCATCCTGTAGGTCGGTAGCCATAGGCTTTTCTAAAAAGATCGCCTTGCCGGACTTGATCGCGATTCGCAGAATCTCAAAATGGGTGTAGTTGGGCGTGCAGATAAATAGCGCATCTACAGCTGGATCATTACAGGCAGACTCTAGGTCTGGATAACGCACCAACGACTTTTCTGAGTAACTGGCAAAGTTAGTCTCGGCAATATCCATACTGTGCTGATGAGTATCGTAGACACCGTGGATTTGCGCGCGACCGAGCAGAGTCGCCACACGCATATGCTCTTGCCCAATAGTGCCGGTGCCAATCACAACCAGATTATGGCTCGGCGTTGGACGCTGATAGAGGTACTGATCAGCTTCCGCTATATGTTGTTGACCCGCCGCGTCTTCAAAGAAGCGGAGCCTTGGTATACGGGCTATCGGTTTACTGCCTTTTGAATGATTCAATCTGGAGTCCGCATTTATTATTCTGTTTTTTATTCTGCTTTTTACGCTGTTCCTGCGAATTGCTGTCGGGAAGCATTCCACCAAACCAGCATATTAATGCCAATCAGCGCTAATATCAGTGGCCAAAATGCCATGCTGATACCATCGACCAAACCAATCGGCGAAAACAGCAGATACAGACCCACTACAGATGACGCCAGTGTCACTGCGCAGGGGACAGCATAGCGCCAACTTCGCAAGTCTATTTTCTCACTGCGCTTAAAGGTCCAAGCCTTATGGCGGGGATACAGCTGGCCAATCACCAGCATCATCGCCACTTCGATAACAAACAGGATGGCATACAAATGTAGAAAGTGAATCGTCACCCAGGCATCGAAAACAAACTTCAACAGCCCATAGGCAATCACATGGAAAACGATGACCAGCTTCGCCGCCAGGGCCGGAACTCGACGGGTAAACAACCCGACAATCACAATAGTGATCACCGGAATATTATAAAATCCGGTGAATATACGAATAATCTGCCACAGCCCTTCCGGGGCAAATTGCAACATCGGCGCCACCACAAAGGAGAACAGGGCAATTATCACCGAGGCGCGTTTGGCCACCTGCACCAGCTGTTTATCATCCACTGCTGGAGCACCCTGGCGCTGTTTCAATGGTAGGTAAACATCCAAGCAGAACAGTGTCGCGGCACTATTGAGCAGAGAGTTAAACGAACTAAATACCACGCCTAGCAAGACCGCCAAAAAGAAACCCATGGCATAGGTGGGCAGCACATCGCGGATCAGTTGCGGGTAGGCCAGGTCAATTGAAGGCAGACCGCCCTCCGAACCCAACGGGCCATAGAGATGATAGGCAATCACCCCGGGAATCATCATCATAAACGGCACCAAGACTTTGAAAAATCCTGAGAACAGCACGCCCTTCTGGCCCTCGGCGAGGTTTTTAGCCGCCAAGGTGCGTTGAATCACATATTGATTGGTACACCAATAAAATAGATTGGCAAAGATCATCCCGGTAAATAACGTGCCAAAAGGTGTTGGATCAGTGGGCCCACCAATGGCATTGAGTTTTTCAGTATGGGTATTAGCCACTATATGCAGCCCATCGCCAACACTGCCATCACCCAAGGCGGCCAGCCCCAACAGCGGCACTGCAAGACCGATTAGCAGCAAACCCATACCATTTAAGGTGTCTGACACCGCAATCGCTTTAAGACCGCCAAACACTGCATATAGAGCGCCAGTGCTGCCGATCATAACAATAGTCAGAGTTAGCGCCTGACTGTAGGGCAGGTTAAATAATTCTGGCACATCGAATAGACGCAGCACGGCAATGGATCCTGAGTAGAGCACCGAGGGAATAGTCACCAAACCGTAGCCGAGCATAAAGAGCAGCACCGTTAGGCGCCGCACATCGTCGTCAAAACGGCTGTTTAGGAACTCGGGTAAAGTGGAGAATGCTCCTGCCAGATAGCGTGGTAGAAAAATAAATGCCATGCAGATCGTGGAGATTGCGGCGGTGACTTCCCAGGCCATACTACTGAGATTAAAACCATAGGCCGAGCCATTGAGGCCGATTAACTGTTCCGCAGAGAGGTTGGTCAGCAGCAGTGAACCGGCGATAAATACCGCGGTCAGTCCGCGACCGGCAAGAAAATAGCCGTCCCGGGTGGCCACCTCTCCCCTACTCTTGCGATAGGAAACCCACGCCACCAGCAGCATAAAAAAAAGGCAACTGAGTAGCGTTGCGCTCAGGTCGGTTGTATTGATAGATTCCCCTAATGGCCAATTTGTTGGCCTGGCACTGATTATTATAATTGTGCGGCTATTCTAGCTTAATTTATGTTCTTGGGAATGTCGGTAGTCCTAAACCACCCAGCCTGTCATCCTGAACCACCCAGCCTGTCATCCTGAGCGTAGCCGAAGGATCTCCTCGCCCCGGCACCTGCCTCTGAACAAACTACCCAATCCCAAAAGCATTCTGCCAATTGCAGGAGATCCCTCCACTACGGTCGGGATGACAGAGTAAAGTGGCCGGAACGGCAGAGTAAAGTGGCCGGAACGACAGAGTAAAGCGGCCCGGATGACAACCCTGACCCTGTCATCCTGAGCGTAGCCGAAGGATCTCCTCGCCCCGGCACCTGCCTCTGAAAAAACCACCCAATCCCAAACGCTCGTTGCCAATTGCAGGAGATCCCTCCACTCCGGTCGGAATAAAGACACTGACTATTAACCTGACACTGACAGTCCTAATTATGCTTCTATCTCAGACTAATTAACCACCGTTTATTATTCAACTGACTAGCCCAGAGACCCCGATGTTAGTAAAAACCCTTAGCTGAGAACATTTTTCTCGGTTAAATGTTCGTCGTTATTTTCTTTAACAGTATTCTGAGTTACTATCGGAGCTTAACCAAGAGGCTCAGAAAATGAAGAACATAATCACACTAATTACACTAGCATTACTGACTATCTCGTTATCTGGATGCAGTCTTTTCCCGGATGCTGATCAGTCCAGCGCTTACCAGGAAGATTCACGTAAGATCATTAGCTACTTGCTGGCCGATATGCCGCTGCCTGAAGATGCAGAGATTCAAAAAGCCCCAACCGTTATCCTCGGAACAGGCTCTGGCATCGCCGGTCGCATTGTCCTGACCTCTCCTGTTAGCCCAGCATCCAATCTGATTTTCTTTAGTGATGCGACATTAGGCACTGGCTGGTCACTGATTTCATCAACCGTTGCTGAGCAGATCGTATTGATCTACACCAAAGATGGTCGCTATGCCACCATCGAAATCGTCAAGGCTGGCGGATCAACAGGTTGGTTCGGCGCCGAGAGCAACAGCCAGATCAATATCTCAGTTGTTCACCCAAGTGCGATTCAACAGCAAAATCCGTACATGAGCCTGAAGCCTGCTAGTGCGGCAGATAGCCTTGTAGTACAGGGTGATTAATTCCCTGAGGTAGCTGTATATAAAACTCGCTGTTCTTGGACAGTTAGAAAGCCCCGATTTATCGGGGCTTTTTTTTACTCTTTTTTTTCAGCCCAACCCCCACAGTATTATCATATTGCCACCACCCATCTTGTCATCCTGAGCGCAGCCGAAGGATCTCCTGCAAACTGGCAGCGGGCGGCAATAAGATCCCTCGGCTCCGCTCGAGATGACAAAGTAGAAGTTCAGGATGACAGGGCCGCGGCTGGTAATGGCAATAGGCAACCTGCCATTACTACTTGAATTGCCTCAGATCGAACGGCACACTGGAATCAAAAAATTGTAGGGGAGCATATGAGATTCACAGTGACAGTGTCGGATCAAGCCTGCGGCGCTAGCATAGAAGGCCTAGACCTATCCCAGCCACTGGATAGCGCAACCATCACAGAACTCCGTGCGGTCTGGCTCGAGCACCATGTGATCTGCTTTCCCGAGCAACATATTAACGACGATGACCTCGAACGCTTTAGTCAGTACTTTGGTGAATTCGCCGGCGACCCCTACATTGCCCGTTAAAGGATCGCCAAAACATTATCCAACTGCGCCGCACCGCCGACGAACAGACACCCATTTTCGCCGATGCCTGGCACACCGACTGGAGCTTTGGCAAAACCCCACCGGCGGCAACCATCAACTGCTCAGACACTGCCTATGCAGTGCAACCTCATCCGCTGATTCGTCAGCACCCGGAGACCGGCGAACCCTGTCTCTATGGTTGCTTTGGTTATATTATTGGTATAGAAGGTATGGGTGATGAAGAATCCATGGCCCTGCTCACGGAACTGTACCTGTGGCAAACTCGCGAAGAGTTTCAATACAACCACCACTGGAAGGCCGGTTTGTTGGTGATGTGGGATAACCGATCGCTCTTGCACAAAGCCAATGGTGGCTATCAAGGTTATGAGAGAATATTACATCGTACCGTTGTCGGTTGAGACCAATCGAAGTACTTAAACGCATTTTTCCAGGCGTCAACCAATAGGACTGGCGAGCGTTTAACGCGCTGATATGTAAGGCGCTGTTATCAACAGTCTATAAATTTCCAAAGCTTCAAATTTCAAAAGCTATAAAGAGCACAAAAAAAATAAAGTTGCCATGACTTTACCGTCAACTTACAACAGGGGGAATAAAAAATGAGTAAAGCCAGACTGTCGCGCCGCCGATTTCTCAAAAGATCCTCTCAGCTGTCCCTGGCCTCCGCCGCCGCAGTCAATTCCATCGGCATGCTCGGACTGCTCGGCGCCAGCCAAAGCCTCTCCGATGCCAGTGATCATAAAGCCCTGGTCTATATCATGCTCTTGGGCGGCAATGACTCCTACAATATGCTGGTTCCCACTGGCGACAATCAGCTGCGACGCAACTATGAAACCCACCGCGGCGTAGTTGCCCTGCCAGAGGCCGAGCTACACAGCTTACAACTGACGAGCCCGGCAAAAGTCTACGCCGGAGTCGGCAATGCCACCACCAACTCAACTGAATTTGCCATGCATCCGGCCTGCCCGGCTATGGCAGAACTGTTTAACAGTGGTGAACTGGCGGTTATTTGCAACACCGGCAATTTAATTCAGCCTACCAGCAAAGCCCAATTCGACAATGGCTCGGTGGCGCTGCCACCTCAGCTGTTTTCCCATTCCGATCAACAGCGTCAACTCCAGAGTGAGCCGACCAATCCGTTTCGCTACGGCTGGGGCGGCGGCATGGCCGAACGATTGGCCGATTACAATTCCGACAACAATGTCTCGCCGCTGATCGCCGTGGGCGGACTCAACTCCTTTCAAGTGACTCAAGAGGGGCTGATCAACACCTACACATTAGGCGATAGCGGCGCCCCCTCCTTAAATGGCTTTGCCGGAGGGCGACAACAGATACTTGAAGCCTCAATGCAGTCGATTGATTCACAGGCGCATCTGATGGCGCAAAAATACCGCGACACCTTTGACGCTGCTATAAAAGCACAAACGATTGTGCAGGGTGCATTCACTCAGGCCGAGTCACTGGGTGTGGATTACGACGGCATCTTTGCCGCCGCCGGGGCTGTGGCGACCGACAGATCGACTCAACGACTGAAAACGGTGGCCAAAATGATTGCTGGGCGCTCGCTGACAACGAACCAGCGACCGGTCTATTTTCTTGAAATTCACGGCTTTGACACGCACCAAAAATTACTCTCCGATCACCAGGAATTGATGACCGAACTGAATGCCGCACTCAAAGGTTTTCGCGATGTGTTGGTGGCCCAGGGTGACTTCGACAAGGTTCTCACCGTGGTCGGCTCTGAGTTTGCTCGCACCATGACACCCAATGGCGAAGACGCAGAGGCCGGCACCGATCACGCCTGGGGTGGCCACAGTATGGTTATGGGGGGCATGGTTAATGGCGGCCAACTGTTTGGCACTCACCCTGATCTGGAATTAAATCAGGGACTCGACACCGGACGCGGGCGCTGGATACCGACCACTAGTAATTCTCAGTGCTCGGCGGTTATGGCGCATTGGATGGGGGTTCCGCAATCCAACCTTAACGCGCTGTTCCCCTCTCTGGACAATTTCGACAGTCCATTTGATGCTACCACCAATCTCGATTTTATAGCTCGGGCTTAAATGCTCGGGCTTAAATGCTCGGACTTAAATGCTCGGACTTAAGCGCTTGCTCTTAAACGCCGCGACTTTACTACTTAGGAATATAGCCAAATGCTCAACATAAAACCCATATCTGGATTCCTAACCAGTGCCCTCTTGCTCAGTGCCCTCTTACTCAGTGGCTGTGGTGGTGGCGGATCGGGCTCGGGATCCGGCGACAGCAGCCCCCCGATTGAAACGCCTCCGCCCCTACCCTCGGTGTCACTCAGTACAGTCACGCAACAGGCTTACGAGCAGAGTAGCCAGATCGCCAAAATTAAACTTGAACGCAGCAACTCGAGCGCTCAACTGACGGTGCAATATGCCATCAGCGGCGCTATCGACATCACTAAGGGCTCGGCAAGCAGTGATGACTACCAGCTGACCTATAGCGACGATAACAGCGCTGTAGGGGCTAGCCTTGAGATGGCGGCCAACCAGTCCTATCGTATTATCGAAGTGACCCCGGTCAACGATACCCTGCACGAGGTGCCAGAAAAATTGGTGTTCACCCTCAGCGTGGATTCCACCTACAGCATTGCCAGCGACCAAAGCAGCGCTACTGTCACCATCAGTGACGCCGATAATGCCATCGCCAACGGCAAGGTCTTTATCGGCGCCTTTGGCCCTCAGGGCGGTGCCAGTACCATCGGCAATGGACAGCTAAGTTTTATTCTCCAGGGCGATAATGACAGCGGCCTACTGAGCTACAGTTTTGCCAACCTCGGCACCCAACAGACTGATCAACACATCCACCTGTCGCCCTCAGGCACGATGATTAAAGATATTGAGACAATGGGCAACCTGTCTAACTACGCTTGGAATTTAGCCCCAGGCGGTATCTTCAAAACTGAACAGGAAATGCTCGACACACTGTTTGATGGCAACTTTTACGTCAATATTCACAGCGCCGATTACCCTTCTGGAGAGATCTCTGCCCCGCTTTCCTATCAAGCCTCGATAACCCCAGAAAACCCCGGCGAGCTGAGCGCGCAACAGGTGGATCTCGATATACTGCGTTTTTTAACCCAGTCGACCTTCGGCGCAACCCCGGAACAGTACCAACAACTGCGCGGGGCAATAACCCCTGAAGGCGACAACCGTATCGACGCCTACAGCGACTGGATCGATCAACAGATTGGCATTCCCCAGACCAGCCTGCTGGCCTTGACCGACGCCACCCTAGAAAAATTTGGCACCGAGGATATTACCGTAGCCCGGGACCGCCAGGAGCCGGGGCAGAATATTCGCAGTGACAGCTTTTGGCCCATCGCGCTCTATGGCCGCGACCAATTGCGCCAGCGCATGGCCTTCGCTCTAAGTGAAATTTTGGTGATCAGTGAAGAGAATGCCGATGTAAATAATGCCTATAGAGGTGCCGCAGACTACTGGGATATGCTCGCCAGCAATGCCTTCGGCAGCTATCGCGAAACCCTCGAAGAGGTTACTCGCCACCCGGTAATGGGTGCCTATTTAAGCCACCTGCGCAACCAAAAAGCCGATCCTGAAAGCGGCTATTACCCCGATGAAAACTATGCCAGAGAAGTTATGCAACTGTTCACTTTTGGACTGGTGCAGCGCCAAAAAAATGGCTCAGTTGTTCTCGGCGACAACAATTTGCCGATCGCCACCTACAACAACAGCGTGATAAAAAATATGGCTCGTGTCTTTACTGGCCTCTCTTTCAGTTACGCAAAAAACGGCGACGATGAAAAAGTCGTCAACAACAACTTTTTCCGTGGCAACTATGCCAATGCCTATCAGTATCGCTATACCGAGCCGATGAAATTTTTCGCCGATTACCATGACTATGATGCCAAAGTGCTGTTTTCCGATAATGGCAGCGAACTCACCATTGCCCCGGGCAGCCCATCGGATCCCAACTCTGCCAATGACGAATTGAATCAAGTGATTACCAGCCTCGTGGCTCACAGCAGCACCGCACCTAATATTGCCCTTAAACTGATTCAGCGCTTTGTCACCTCCAACCCTAGCCCTGACTATATAGAGCGGGTGGCCAGCGCCTTTGGTGCTGAGGGAGATCTCAGGGCCACTGTCAAAGCCATACTGCTCGATGAAGAAGCACGCAACCCCGCAGTCGCCGACTCAATTACCTTTGGCAAAGTCAAAGAACCGGTTTTAAAATTCAGCGCACTAATGCGACTGTTACAAGTTGGCTCATCGGTGCCACTGGGCAGTTCCAACGACGAGACCATAGCCAGTTTGAATTACGCCCAGGCAGAGCAGTTTGACGATGGCGCAACACTGATGCGAGTGGGTAACGCGTCGATTGGACAGAAAGCTCTCGCGGCGCCATCGGTGTTTAATTTCTTCGCCCCAGATTTCTCACCATCTGGTGCCCTATCGCGTAATTCACTGGTGTCACCGGAGCTACAGCTGACCACCGAAAGTCAGCTGTTTGATAGCTTTAATAGCCTCCATCTATTGCTCATCAATCGCTCTAATCGCAACAATGCCTTTACCAAATTCAATATACATTTCAGCGTAGAACAGCTGAATATAGGCTTGGACTTTAGCCGCTTGGAAAGCGTTTGGAATTCAACTCAGGGCTCCGAAAACGACAAAGCAACTGCAGTGGTAGACTATTTAGATTTCTACCTCAATGCTGGACAGCTGGCTGCCGCAGATAATAACGTCAGCCGCGCAGCGATGATCAGCAATATCGCCACCGCCTCAGCTGAGGATCGTTATACCCTAGCGGTCTATGCTGCGGGCAACGTCGCTGAGTTTCAATTGCAGAAATAAAAAGCGGGCAAACATCTTTAAATGCTGCCCGCTCGAAGACATTATTGGCGACAGTGGCTTAATTAAAACTCGGATCCATCTGTCCCTTTAGGCAACCCATAATGTAAGGGTATGCATCGCTAATAAAATATCCGTAGACCCCATCCACTTGCATGCCGTTGCATTCGTCGAGATCACCTAGACCTTCAATATACTCATAGTCATCCCGATAAGTGCCGTCGTAGTCACCGCTGGGTGTGGTATAGCCGGATACCGCCTGACGTGTACCCGTCTTTAACCTATAGCTCGGCAGGGCTTTTCGCACAGTGCCATCGTCATCAAACCAGCTGCCAAAAATCGGAAAGCCATCGGCGGCAAAGCCTACCAGTGGCGACTCGACCGCAGTGTCCGCAGCGAACATCGCATTCGGCGTTCCGTGATAATGGTAACTGCCATTGGGCTGCACATGGGCATTGTGACTGTCTACTCTAAAGCCATTGGCCGGAAACATCGGATCAAACCGCCATGGCTGTGACATATCGCCACAGCCGGTTTTTTCATCGCCAACAGCAAAACAGGCGGCGGCAAGCAGATCAATTTTGACCCCATTCAACATAAGCCCATTGTCACTGCCAATGGCCAGTGCGGTATTGGAACTGGCGAATACCGGACTAGTGGTTATTTGATAGTTATAGCTTTGCTCACTGAGATTATTCGGAAAACTCTGCTGACCATCGTTAAAGTCATGATTGGGCACACCATTCGACTGCAGCTGGCATTTACCGACACTGGCGGAAATCGTTAGATTTCCGGAAAATAGCACCGAGCGAAATACATCCATCGCCGTCGATTGGTAGCTGGCAATATAGTCCTCACAGTTAGCGCTGCGCTGAGTAAAAATATCCCCAGTAATATCGATCACCAGAGTTTCACCCTCTCCCCCGTTATCGGTATCGCGAATCATGGTGGCCACAGCCGCAAGCTGCTCAACAACAGTTGAATAGCCGCTGGAGCCACCAATCAAGTTATTAGTTTCCAGCGGATCATTTACCAGATCATAGAGCTGTTGTTGCCCATCGAGAGTAGTAATCAACTTGTATTGACCGTCACGGACTGCCCAGCCAGATACCGAGTCAGCCTCAAAATCACTGTATATATAATCTCGCTGATCAGCGTCTGCATTGCTTAGCAAGTCTTTAAAGCTCTGACTGTCCTCTACCGCAGTGACACTGCTGCCGGCTAAATTGGCGATGGTGGCAAAAAAGTCACTGCTATTAATCAACGCAGTTTCGCGAACATTCTGTCGCGACACACCGGCCCCTGAGACCACCATGGGCACCCGCAGCCCACCTTCGGTTAAACTGCCCTTACTGCCATTGCCATAAACTGAGCGATCCACTACCCGCCCTGGCGTGCCGTTATCGCCTATATAAAGAATGATGGTATTGTCTAACTCAGCCTCAGTCATAGTCCCCAACAGGCGACCAATTTCAGTGTCCATAGCCTCAATGGCGGCTAGATAATAGGCTCGTGGATTTGCCGCAATATCCGCCGCAGTTCCGGAAAGAGTCTGTGTATGCAGCGCTGTCGGAGGCAGGTGGAACGGAGTGTGAGGAGCCACATAGGCGAGCCACATAAACCAGGGCTGAGCCTGATCATCAATCCAATCGATCGCCAAATCAGTTATCGCGCTAGTGTGATACTCAGTCGAGACACTGGTCTCACCATTAACGGTGAGATCCCATTCAGAGTAATCACTGATCGCCCCACGCAGATTGCCGGCAAAGTAATCAATACCCACCGCAGCGGGATGACTGGCATCTACCGGTGTGCCGCTGAGGTGCCACTTGCCAATCACAGCCGACTGGTAGTTGTCGGTACTCTCATCGCTGGAGAGAAAGCGTTGCAGGGTCAGGGCATCAACAGGTAATTTGTCACCCACATCAAGCACCCCAGAATTAACCCCATACTGTCCCGTAATCATCGTGCTGCGTGTTGTGGTGCAGGCCGGTGTCGCCCAGGCATTGTCAAAAATAATGCCCTGAGACGCCAGCTGATTAAGTGTTGGGGTAACTGGAAGATCAGAACTAAGAGCATATTGTGCTGAGGCATCGAGGCCCTGATCATCGGCAATTATCAGTAGGATATTAGGTTGATCCGATGTCGTGCCAGTGTCTATATTACTGCCGCTATTATCGCCACCTAAATCGGAATCCGTTTGCTCCTCTCCACCAACAGCAGCAGTAGATCCACCTCCGCCTCCGCCTCCACCACCACAACCCAATAACAATAAAGACAGTAAAATAACCACTAAGGGAGCTGAGGTAACCATAGAATATCCTTGCTATGCAGTTTAATAATGATTTTTATATTGACCGACACAACGCCGAAGCCTAGAGAGGGTTGACCGAGTAGCAGAATATTTAATGATATGGACTGTTGAAAATAGTATTGGTTGAAAAAATCACTAAAACTCAGCTTCAGCCTACTATTTGGCCGTCGCCCAAATAAACTAAAATAGCGTCTAAGGTTGCCCCATTACCCAATCTGATGGAACAAAAAAAAGCCCCCAACTGGGGGCTTTCTCAATCTTAAGGCTACTCCATTAAAGCTCTAAGCTTTTTTCTGCCAAATCTTACCAAACAGCATAATCGCTACCACTAACCACCAAGCAGCCATAATAGGGTTGCCCACAAGGCTCATTTCAGCCGCTGCACCGGTGCCCCAGTCATTGATAAAGCGCAGTGCGCTGGCACTCTCAGCGCCGACTTGTGTCAATGAATAGGCCGTGGCTTTTAGGTTTAGGGCCAGTAACGCTGAAACCGTCAGACCATTAAAGATAATGCCTGCAGAAAATAGCGACAGTAAAACTTTAATGACTACCGAGTCGGAACTGGTAAGTTGATTGGCGGCGCGAAAAGCCACCCACAGGATAAAAAAGTAAGGGCGCCCGGAATGGCACCCCAGTCTGTCATCCTGAGCGCAGCCGAAGGATCTCCTGCAAACTAGCACCCAAACCTGCAAGCCTGAGTGAAGTAAAAGAGTCTTGTGCCAACTGGATGAGATCCCTCCACTACGGTCGGGATGACAGAGTGGGTACGGCCGAATGACAGAGTGGATGCGGCCGAATGACAGAGTGAGTACCGCCGAATAAGAGTGGGTAAAGTCAGAAACATCGGCATACCAGAATAAAGTTAATCGAATACTGCAATAGTCCATATAGACCCTGGGCTTACCCTTGCGATCAATCAGGGCCCGCTTATGGGAGCCATCATTTTCAGAAACAGAGAGCACTTGTCTGAGCGTCAGCGAGTTGTGCGAACGCTGAAAATGATGGCACCCATGGGACCGATCGCAAGGGT
>ENA-OQVM01003220-OQVM01003220.1-marine-metagenome-genome-assembly--contig:-NODE-3220-length-17963-cov-18.368445_pt1 | contig 17963 bp, 17 predicted proteins | sample MGYA00237776_ERZ505498 | MGnify/ENA primary metagenome ERZ505498 (study PRJEB26159, sample SAMN06265151) | marine metagenome | isolation source: Helgoland LTER site | place: Germany:Helgoland, sampling... | reverse complement strand
AACCACCCCAAAGCGAATAGGTTATCTCGGGGTCAATCTTCGTCAGATTGTGTGCTTTCTTTTGGTTACTTTTCTTTGCACAAACAAAGAAAAGTGACTGGCGTGTCGGGCCACCCCCGACGGTCTTGATTGAAAAATAAACTAAAAATCCAGAATATAAAAACACTATTAAACAAAACTTAAAGATCTAGACTCTGGCTGTCGCCCCCCCCCGACAACCTTAAATTTAAAAACCGTAGACTAATGCAATCAAAAAACTAAAGACTTAAAGCAAAAAAAAAGCCCAGTTAAAAACCAGGCTTTTTCATTAACATTCCAAAACATCTATGAAGCAAATTTCCCCATCATAGAATTCGCCAAATCACGCTGCTCATCACTACCCTCAGACATAACCTCATCAAGAATCTCACGAGCACCTTCTAAATCACCCATATCAATATACGCCCTTGCCAAATCCAGCTTAGTACCCACCTCATCATTCTCTCGTGCCGGCTCAACCGCCTCAACAGACTCACCCTCACTGTCCGCATCATAGGCCAACTGCAAACCGAAATCGCTATTCCCTTCTTCATTTTCAACACTGTCGGCAAGCGCATCATCATGCGTATAACTCTCAAGAAACTCATCCGTGGGTGTAGCAACCGTATCTTCAGGCCACCAATCAGAAATATTCTCAACCTCTTTTAACAAGGCCTCTGCAGCAACATTAACAGTTGGATCTACCGACAATAAAGCCTGACAAGCATTACGGAATAAATCAGGACTTTGTTGCGCCACAAATAATTCAAGCCGCTTAAGCTGTAAATCAATCCGTGTAGGTTCGGCTTCAATGGCGTTATCTAACATTTCTCGCGCTTGCTCATAGCGACCGTAGGCTAAATAAATATCGGCCTCGGCAATAACGTCTCGCTCAGCATCGAAATCTTCAGTCGCTTTATCAGTAGCTGAAACATTGCCATCAAAATCATTCTCTAACTCAGCAGCCTCGCTTTCGCTAACTTCAGTGATGATCGACTCATCTAAATCGCGACTATCTAAATCGCGACTATCTAAATCATAGCCATCAGCATCTGCATCTGCACTTTCATCAACAGCCATATCATAACTTTCTTCTTCAGCCTCATCCTCATCGAGACTCGTATCGATATCTTCATCGGCCAGTGGCTCTACTCGCTCAAAAACCGTTGCCTCGTAGGCATCATCGCGGCGCGCAAAAAACCACATAAAAATAGCGATTAGCGCAGCAACAAAAGCAACTCCAATACCAACTAACCACTCAACACTTATTGATAATGTATTCGCTAGCGCTTCTAACGGCCCAACCTCAGCGACTGGCGTATTAGCATTGGTTTTAGGTGTTGCATCGTCTTGAGCGCTGTCTGTAGCTGCAGCCTCTAAAGCCGCTTTACGCTCTTCGATAGCCATACGCATTGATGCTAACTCTTGATCCTTTAGAGACACCAATTGCTCAAGATCACCTAACTGCGACTCCATGGCCGCTAAGCGTGTATCCATTGTCGTGTTTTCAACTGCGGCACGATCAAGATTTTCTAAACTAATTGCCAGCTCGTTGCGCAGTCGATTAATCTCTACGCTAACGCCTTGATCTAATGCGTTACCAGCAAGACTACGCGTATCTGAATCGTTATTGATTAATGCATTAACGGACGCAGTATCATCAACGGCTGCCAACTGTAAATGACCTTCTGTTGCCTCAGGCTGTGCAGCCGAAGACTGCGTCGACTCACGCGCATCTAACACTGGGTTTAAATCTGTATTACTGTTGCTTTGACCGCTCTGCCAATCTAATTGCTGCTCAGCAACGGATTGCTGCGCTTCTTGTTCACTCACACGGTTAGCCGACATGCCGACAGGTAAACGTAAAACCGCGCCTTTTTTTAACAGGTTAATATTGTTATTGATAAAAGCGTTAGGGTTGGTCGCTTGCAGGGCCAACATCGTTTGATTGATAGATGCGCCCTCTTCTCTCACCCGTTTTGCAATACGCCATAAAGTGTCATTAGCGCGAACAGTCACTGCCGAGCCTGCTTCGGCAGCGAGGTTATTATTCGATGATGGCGTATTTGCCGCTGGCGTGGCCGACGGCTTTGCTGGCATGGAGGATCTTACAACGGGTTTAGTCTTAGTTCTGTTTGGCGGCGGAGTGACCGGCGGAGCAGAAACAACAACCGGCTTAACAATGCGCGCCGGTGCAGCAGAATAATTAGGTAGGTCGAGTAATACGGTGTATTCGCGCAGTAGACGACCTTTTGGCCAGCGCAGCTCTACTAAAAAATTGAGATAAGGCTCTAACACCACATCGGGGGTCTGTAATCGTAAAACAGGCGTGCCGGACTCGCCGCGCTCAACGGTAAATTCTAAGCTCGATAAAAAATAATTTCGTTCAACTTCTGCCCTTGCAAAATCCGCTTTAGACGCTAACGATACTAATATCTGTGAGGCATCCAGACCATCGGCATGAACTAAGGGAATCTCAGCATTCAAACGTTCATTTACCGCTGAAGAAACCTTAATATCACCCAGTCCTAAGGCGTATAAAACTGAGGAATGCATTAAACCAACCAATGCAATCGCTGTAGCAAGCTTACTTTTCATCATCTGGAATCCTGTTGCCAAATCGAACAAAATCGAGTCAAATCGAAAGAGTATATTAATGGTGATACCGAAAACCCTTCATTGAGACAACAAAAGAAAGGATAGGTTTTGAACCAACGCTTAAATCATAAAATAGAATACGACTCATAGAGTTGCTATCAACCATAGTAGTTATAGCAAATAGGAGCCTATAGCGGAGCCCAGCAATGATGATACGTTAATTGGTTCTCAGATTTTTATAGCTAACTGGAAATAATCGAGGTAATACGAAGGGATAAGAGCAGATATTAAGCATACTTCGGTTGACGAAAATGTGAATAATGGCTCCGCCTCCACACCACTAGTAGGAGACACCTGGTATGAACCCTTATTCACATTTCCCGCCAACAGAAATACTTAATTTCAGTGTAGACAGGAAATAGAGAAAAGAAAGGCGATAAGTAAATATTTTCTATAACACCAGATACTGCTCAAACATCAAACAAAAAAGGCCGATCAACTGACGCTTTGCCAGACCGATCAACCTTTATTGATAAAACGACTTGCTACAAATGATCTTTGATTAAACACTCAGCAATTTGAATACTATTTAACGCCGCACCCTTTCGAACGTTATCCGACACAATCCACATATCAAGACCGTTAGGGTGTGAAATATCTTCACGGATACGACCGACATAAGTAGGATCGGTACCTGCACCATCACTGACCGGTGTTGGATAACCGCCATCGGCATGATCATCAATCACCACAATACCCGGAGCATTCTCAAGTAACTCGCGCGCTTGCTCAGCACTAATTTTTTGCTCAGTTTCAATATGCACCGCTTCAGAGTGACCAAAGAAAACCGGCACTCGAACACAGGTTGGATTCACTTGGATATTGGCATCGGCAAAGATTTTTTGCGTTTCCCAAACCATTTTCATCTCTTCTTTGGTATAGCCATTATCAAGAAACACATCGATATGCGGAAGAACATTAAAGGCGATTTGCTTAGGGTAGACTTTTGTTTCAGCAGGCTGACCATTGAGTAATCTCGCTGTCTGTCCTGCTAATTCTTCAATCGCATCTTTACCTGTGCCCGAAACGGCTTGATAGGTTGCAACATTAATTCGCGTAATACCCACGGCATCATAAATCGGCTTTAACGCCACTAACATCTGAATGGTTGAGCAATTCGGATTCGCAATAATATTACGATTACGATAATCAGCAATCGCATCGGCATTCACCTCAGGCACCACTAATGGAATATCATCGTCGTAACGAAAGTGCGAAGTGTTATCAATAACGATACAGCCTGCATCAGCGGCAATAGGCGCATACTCGGCAGACAAACTTCCGCCAGCAGAAAACAAACCAATTTGCGCTTTAGAGAAATCAAAATCAACTAAGTTCTCAACCTTAACCGACTTACCTCTAAACTGAATGCGCTTTCCCGCCGAACGCTCGCTCGCCAATGGATAAAGCGTACCCACAGGGAATTCTCGCTGCTCTAAAATTTCTATCATTGCCTGACCAACAGCGCCGGTGGCGCCCATCACGACAACATCAAATGTTCTGGACATTCTAAATTACTCCAAATAAAAATATTATGGCAAAGCTATTTAATAAGCGCTTAGGCAAATAGCTGCATTAACAGCTATACGAACAACCAAGGTGCCACTTTTTTATGCCCTTCTTCAAACGCTGATATAGCGTCTGAGCTTTCTAGCGTTAATGCAATGTCATCAAGACCATTTAGCAAGCAATGCTTTCGAAAGCCATCGACTTCAAAATCAATGGTGCTGCCATCAGTCAAAGTGATTTTTTGCGACTCAAGGTCAACCGCTAATGAATAGCCTTCATTGGCTTCAACGTTAGCAAATAACTGATCGATAATCGCCTCATCCAACTCAATCGGAAGAATGCCATTTTTAAAACAGTTATTAAAAAAGATATCCGCAAAGCTTGGCGCAATTAAACAACTAAAACCATAATCTTCTAATGCCCACGGCGCATGCTCACGACTTGAACCACAGCCGAAGTTTTGACGTGAAATCATAATACTAGCTTCTTTGTAGCGCGGCTGATTCAACGAAAAATCGTTATTCAATGGACGCGAAGTGCAATCCATATCAGGCTCGCCTTTATCGAGATAACGCAGTTCATCAAATAAGTAAGGACCAAAGCCTGAACGCTTAATCGATTTTAAAAATTGCTTAGGAATAATCATATCGGTATCAACGTTAGCGCGATCAAGCGGCATAACAATACCTTCATGTTGAGTAAATGCTTTCATGTCTTAGCCCTCTCCCATTTCACGTACATCAACAAAGCGTCCGGCAATAGCCGCCGCTGCCGCCATTGCTGGGCTCACTAAGTGTGAACGTCCACCAAAACCTTGGCGCCCTTCAAAATTACGGTTAGAAGTCGACGCACAGTGCTCGCCCTCTTCTAGTTTATCGGCATTCATCGCTAAGCACATTGAACAACCTGGCTCCCGCCATTCAAAACCCGCATCAGTAAAAATAGTATGCAGGCCTTCGCTTTCTGCTTGTTTTTGCACTAAACCAGAACCCGGTACCACCATCGCTAATTTAATTTTGTTCGATACTTGTTGACCTTGCACTACTTCAGCAGCAGCACGTAAATCTTCGATACGACTGTTAGTACAAGAACCAATAAACACTTTATCTAAAGGAATATCTTTAATTAACTGTCCACCGTTTAAGCCCATATATTGCAATGCACGCTCAATAGATTGACGACGCGTAGGGTCGGCTTCGTCAGCGGGTACAGGCACACGATCAGTAATAGAGGCAACCATTTCAGGAGAAGAACCCCAAGTGACTTGTGGCGCAATATCGGCCGCTTGCATAACAACAACATTATCAAATACCGCATCGTCATCACTGACTAAATCTAACCATGATTCTGCAGCAAGATCCCAATCAGCACCTTTAGGTGACATTGGACGCCCTTTACAGTAATCAATGGTTTTTTGGTCAACTGCAATCATACCCGCACGTGCACCGGCTTCAATCGCCATATTACAAACCGTCATACGACCTTCGACTGACAACGCTTTAATCGCATCGCCACCAAACTCCAATGCATAACCAGTACCGCCAGCAGTACCTATTTCACCAATAATGGCTAAGACTAAATCTTTTGCTGTAACGCCTAAACGTAATTCGCCATCAATGCGCACTAACATATTTTTCATTTTGCGTTGTAGCAAACACTGCGTCGCCAATACATGTTCAACTTCAGACGTACCAATACCGTGTGCCAAAGCACCCAAAGCACCGTGAGTTGAGGTGTGCGAATCGCCACAGACTACAGTCATACCCGGCAGCGTTGCGCCCTGCTCAGGACCAACAACATGCACAATACCTTGACGCACGTCGTTAATTTTAAATTCGGTAATCCCTAACTCATCACAGTTATCATCCAAGGTTTGAATCTGGATTTTAGAGATCTCGTCAGCGATGCCTGCAATACCTTCAAGACGCTCAACTGTCGTAGTCGGTACATTATGATCCGGCGTCGCAATATTGGCTGATGTGCGCCATGGCTTGCGGCCCGCAATGCGTAAGCCTTCAAAGGCCTGAGGAGATGTCACTTCGTGAATCAAGTGGCGATCAATATAAATTAAAGCCGTGCCATCATCGCGTTGTTTAACCAAATGCTGGTCCCAAAGCTTGTCGTAAAGCGTCTTACCTGCCATTTTCATTGCCTCTGCGGTGTTATAAAAATAGATATAAAATAGCCCCCATAAAAGAAAGGAAGCGGATTAGTACAAGGATAACCCTTGCGATTGATAAATAAAATTCATATTATTTATCAATTAGATTCCTTTAAGGAATATATTAGCTTTAATCTGTTGAGAAAATTATGTCTTCCCTTGATATTCAAGCACTTACAGCCTTTATTGCCGTTGCCGACACCGGCTCATTCTCTGTGGCAGCCGATCGATTATTTCTCACCCAGCCAGCGGTGAGTAAGCGTATTGCGCTATTAGAGAGCCAGCTCAACACTCAGGTGTTCGATCGTATCCGTAAAAAGGTCTTTTTGACCGAAGCTGGCCGCGCTTTACTGCCCCGCGCCCATGCGATTTTGCAATCACTCAAAGATGCCCAGCAAGCCGTGAGTGATTTAGGCGGCGATATAAGCGGCAAGCTCGCTATTGCCTTTAGCCACCATATTGGCCTTCACCGACTCCCACCTTATTTAAAGCGCTACTCCAATGAGCAACCTAAGGTGAACCTAGATATCAACTTTGTTGACTCAGAAGACGGCTATACAAAAGTATTAGACGGCACATCCGAATTAGCCGTTATTACACTGTCACCAGAACCCAGAGCTGACATTATTGCTACGCCACTTTGGCATGACCCACTCGTCTTTGTTTGTAGCCCCGAACATCCGCTGCATCTTCGTGACAATGTGAGCCTAGAAGAGCTCAGCACTATGGATGCTATTCATCCTGGCGAAAACACTTATACAGGAAAAATTGTTAACCAATTATTTGAACGACAAGGCGTCGCGCTAGATACATCAATGACAACTAACTATCTTGAAACAATAAAGATGATGGTATCGATTGGATTGGGTTGGAGCGTACTGCCAAAAACCATGATTGGATCGTTAGAGCAAATACATATACCCGACGTCTACATAGAACGGCAATTAGGCATTATTGAATATCGCGGCCGACAAAAATCTAATGCGGCCAATGCCTTTAAATCGCTGCTATTAGAAAATGCTTCTTAAGCTAAAATACCACTTTGTAGCGGTACAAATCTAACTGGAATAAGTGGCTCAGTATCGAAGCCTTCGGCAGTCTTAGTAATGACCTGCAACGCTTGATTACCGTCTTCACCTACCGGCAAAACCATCTTGCCGCCTAGCGCTAATTGCGCCAGTAACATTTTAGGAATTTCACGCGGCGCAGCAGTAATAATAATGCCATCAAAAGGCGCGCGAGCCTTCCAGCCGACGTAACCATCACCATGGCGGTATTCAATATTACGTAAACCTAATTGCCTTAAACGCTGCTCGGCACCTTCCTGCAAAGAACCAATGCGCTCCATAGTGCAAACGCGTTTAACCAATTGAGATAACACTGCCGTCTGGTAACCACAGCCAGTACCCACTTCTAAAACCGAATCAAGCTTACCGTGAGACAGTAATACCTGCGTCATTAGCGCAACAATAAATGGCTGAGAAATCGTTTGGCCCTGGCCAATCGGCAATGCCGCATCTTCATAGGCGCGATGCGATAAAGCCTCATCAATAAAGACATGGCGTGGCGTGCTGCGCATAACATCTAACAGCGCTATATTGTCGATTCCTTGATCCGACAAGCGAGCCACCAAGCGATCACGGGTGCGCTGCGAAGTCATGCCAATGCCTACATGCTCATTAAGCTGCATAGCGATATGTACTCATTAAGAATTTTCTCATTAAGACTTTTCTAATCATGACTTTAATAACGGCTCTAAAAAACAACGCTCAATACTTACAAGCACTCTACCAACTCTCGAATTAAAACAGTGGCATAACTTCCGGTCGGCAGTATAAAGGATAAATGACATTTTTCATCCTCCAATTGCCATTCAAACTGCTTAGGAAAGCAGCGTAATGGCCTACGCGCCACATCTACGCCTTGTCGATCAAGCCCTTCAACTAAAGCAATCTCATCGGCAATAGCCGCGTCTTCTAGCTGCTCGGCTGCCGCAGTAACGCCAGAGCACCCTCGGCCACACATTGGCCCCGATATATGAATATCACCCTGTGCTAAACGCTGTTCAATCTTAGCCGCCACTTTTTCGCTAAAATCAGCATCCGAATCACTTTCAGCATCCAATACAAAGCGACTGCGACTACCATCCAGCATCAGCACATCGCCATCGACATAAGTAGACCAATTGCTAGCAGAAATTCGCACAGCCAATACGCGATTAAATAAATAAGAACGCGCGGCCGATAAACACAAACTGCGCTGCTCTCGCGGCATGCGCTTATTGGCAGAAAATAAAGCACGCGCTTTAGGTAAATTGCTTTTGCCAAAACGCTGCTCACCAAAATAGTTAGGCACACCCTGCTCGCAAAGCGCTTTAATCTTTAGCGTTAATTGCTCGTTTAAATCGTCCGCACTTGCACTTGCACTTGCACTTGCACTCGAACTGGCACTCAAAGATGATACGACCAATTTAAAGGCATTGGCCTTATGCGCACCTCTACGTAATTTTCGAGAATGACGACAAACGGTTAACAGCTTAATATAGGCACCAGAACTGTTATCACTACTCGCTTGCTCGGCTAAACTCTGCCAATCTAATTGATCACCGCCGGGCAAATAAACGCTAAACCACTGCCGCGTAACCGCCCACTTATCTTTTAATCCAGAATAACCCACATCCATCGATTTACAGCTGGCCAATGCAGCAATTTTATCTCTTACCGCTAAGGTCGTTAAGGCGCGTTTTTCAATATGTAAAAAAACATGCTCGCCTTCACCACTAGGCTCAAAGCCAAGCAACTCATCAACAAAAAAATCTTCAGGAATGGCTTTAATTTTACCGGTTGCGACAGGGCCGCCATAGGCATAAGCAAGGTGTTCAGTATGGGTTGACACGTTTATGCATTAACCTCATCACTACGACAAAGCAGCACAGTGGCATAACAAGCAATGCCTTCTTCTCTGCCAGTAAAACCTAACAGTTCAGTCGTGGTCGCCTTCACGCTAACAGCGTCAATGGACACACCGGCATCAGCAGCAATATTTTCACGCATAGGCATAATATGATTCGCCATCTTAGGCCGTTGGGCAACAATGGTCATATCGGCATTCGATAAACAGTAGTGATGCTCGGCCAATAGCGCAACAACATGCACTAACAACGCGCGTGAAGATATATTCTTGAAACGCTCATCGGTATCGGGAAAATGCTTGCCTATATCGCCCAGCGCCAAAGCACCTAACATGGCATCACATAAAGCATGAATCAGCACATCCCCATCGGAATGCGCTAACAGTGCTTTCTCAAAAGGAATGTCTACACCGCCCAAGACTATCGAGGCATTACCACTCGCATCTAGCGGGGCAAAGGCATGAACATCGTAACCCTGACCAATTCGAATATTCATTATTTCTGAGCACTCATCATTAAATAGTGTTTAAACTCTGCTTTTTTTAATCAGCTAGCTTAACCCTTTAGCTTAACATTCTAGCTTAACTCACTAGACTAACTAACCAGCTTAACCAACTAATGAAGCGATAAAAAAAACGTCGCCATTTGTAAATCATCAGCCGTCGTAATTTTTATATTTTGCTGCGTGTTTTCAACCACCACAACATCAGCACCTAAACGCTCTACCGCCGAGGCCTCATCTGTCACTGCATCACCTAAAGCCAAAGCCTGATTAAGCGCATCGCACAACAAACCATAGCGAACCATTTGCGGCGTTTGTGCCGCCCAAAGCTGCCGACGATCCAGCGTTGCTGTAATAGTAGGTAAACAATTTGTTTTCTTAGCTTGGCTATCTGTTTTCTTAGCTTGGCTATCGAGCTCAGCAACCGCAACCTGTTTAATCGTATCGTAAATGGGTGCAGCCAATATTGCGGCCACATCGGTATCTGATACGGCATCACGCAAACGCTGCAAAGACGCTACGGTAACTAACGGCCTAGCAATATCGTGCACCATAACCCAATCGTCTTTTTGCGCTCGACTCGACAACGCCTTTAAACCATTTAAAACTGATTCAGCACGCGAAGCACCACCATCCACTCGCTCAACTAAAGGCAATGCTGCAGCGGGTAACAAATTAAAATGATTATCGACGGGATTAACCGCAACAATAATGGCGGCAAATAAGCCTGATGACTCAAGTGTATTGAGAGACCTTTCAGCAATAAGCTGACCAGCTAAAGAAAGGTATTGTTTTGGCCTATCGGCCGCAAAGCGAGTACCGATTCCAGCGGCGGGAACCACAGCCCAAATTGTTGGCTGGCTCACAGTGTCTAGGGTGTCTCGTCGACGACGAGATAGAAGGTTTCACCAGGCTTGACCATACCAAGCTCTTCTCGAGCACGAGCTTCAACTTCATCAAGACCGGTTTTTAAGGCTTTAACTTCAGCAGCTAATTGCTGATTATCTTGCTGCATAAAACGATTTTTTTCTTTTTGCTCTGCCACTTTAAGCGACAGTGAGTGAGTTTCAGCAAGACTGCCTTCACCCACCCACAAGCGGTATTGCAGGACTAACAGCATGACAATCAATAGAGCAATCACCAGTTTTAATAATGCATCACCGGTGTTGCTAGATTCACTGATTACTGTTTTATTCGATGCTACCATCGACTAATTACCCTGACCTATCACGACAAACATCCAACCTTATACTTTAAATTCTGAGCGACCATTATAAGGGGCTTTAGCGCCTAATTCTGATTCAATGCGCAATAAACGGTTGTATTTTGCCACACGATCCGAGCGACATAATGAACCTGTTTTAATTTGACCAGCTGCTGTAGCAACCGCTAAATCGGCTATTGTAGTATCTTCTGTCTCGCCTGAACGGTGCGAAATAACAACCGTATAGCCGGCATCTTGAGCCATTTTAATCGCATCTAGGGTCTCACTTAATGAGCCTATTTGATTGAATTTAATCAAAATTGAGTTGGCGATTTTTTCATCAATACCGCGTTGCAGTATCGCTGTGTTAGTAACGAATAAATCATCACCGACTAATTGAACACGATCACCGACCTTTTGAGTTAAATCAGCCCAACCTTCCCAATCGCTTTCGTCCATACCATCTTCAATAGAAATAATCGGGTATTGGTCGCTAAGGTCTGCAAGAAAATCCGCAAAGCCTGAGGCGTTAAACACTTTGCCTTCACCTGACAAATTATATTCGCCGTCTTTATAAAACTCTGAAGCCGCACAATCTAACGCTAACGTAACCTCATCGCCTAATTTATAACCGGCATTGGCAACTGCTTCAGAAATAAGCGCTAAAGCTGCAGCGTTAGATTCCAAGTTAGGTGCAAAACCACCTTCATCACCCACGGCTGTATTGAGACCACGTTCATTTAAAACGGCTTTTAATGCATGAAAAATTTCTGCTCCACACTGTAATGCTTCAGCAAACGTTTTTGCCGCAACTGGCTGCACCATAAATTCTTGAATATCGACATTGTTATCGGCATGCTCGCCGCCATTAACAATATTCATCATTGGCACAGGCATTGAGTAAACACCTGGTGTGCCATTTACATTAGCAATATGCTCATACAAAGGAATACCAGCATTGGCAGCAGCTGCCTTAGCCGCGGCAAGTGATACAGCCAAAATAGCATTAGCACCTAACTCGCCTTTATTATCCGTGCCATCCAAATCAATCATAATTTGGTCAAGCTCGCGCTGATTAGCAGCATCCTTCCCTAACAAAGCAGGCTGAATTCTGTCATTAATATTGGCGACGGCAGTGAGTACACCCTTGCCCAAGTAACGGCTTTTATCGCCATCACGTAATTCTAAGGCTTCTCTTGAACCGGTTGATGCACCCGATGGCGCACAGGCCTGCGCACGCACACCTGATTCAAGTAACACTTCTGCTTCAACAGTAGGATTACCGCGCGAGTCCAACACTTCTAGCGCTGTTACTGCTTTAATTAACGACATACGTAAACTCCATAAAACTAAAAGCCCTCTTTGAGGGCATTATTAAAAAAACGATTAAAAAATTTCGATAAAAAATGGTTAAGCAATTTCTAACGGATCAAAACTTTTCACTAAAGTATCGACCGCTTTCATTTGCTCTAAAAACGGTTTTAACTGCTTAAGCGGAAGCGCACAAGGACCATCACACTTCGCATTATCAGGATCAGGATGCGCTTCAAGAAACAAGCCACCTAACGATTGAGACATACCCGCCTTACCTAACTGAACCACTTGTTGGCGACGACCACCAGCCGAATCACTACGCCCGCCAGGCATTTGCAAGGCATGCGTCACATCAAAAATAACGGGATAAGAAAATTCTTTCATTACACTAAAGCCGAGCATATCAACCACTAGGTTGTTATAACCAAAGCTACTGCCTCGCTCGCATAACATCAGCTGATCATTTCCGGCCTCTTGGCATTTTTGCAAAATATGCTGCATTTCACGCGGCGCTAAGAATTGCGCTTTTTTGATATTAATCGCAGCACCGGTTTTAGCCATGGCAACCACTAAATCAGTTTGGCGCGACAAAAATGCAGGTAATTGAATAACATCAGCAACACTGGCCACTTCTAAGGCTTGGCCTGGCTCATGAACATCCGTAATAACCGGTACGTTAAAGGTATCTTTAACCGCTTGTAGAATCTCTAAACCTTTCTCAACACCAGGACCGCGAAAAGAATGCATAGAAGAACGATTGGCTTTATCAAATGATCCTTTAAATACATAAGGAATATCCAACGCTTTACAGGCTTCAACATACTGGCCGGCAATCTCTATAGCCAAGTCTTTAGACTCGAGTACATTCATACCACCAAATAAAACAAAAGGACGGTCATTGGCAACCGAAATATCGCCTACCTGAATAGTTTTTTGCGCGGGTAATGCTGATGTCATAGCTTTCTCTTTTTGTGGGGCGACGAGTCACCCTTAATCAACTAACAATAATCAATAATCAATAATCAATAATCAATAAAAATGAAAATCGAAACTTAAGCCTTGGCGAAAGCAATCGCTGCGTCAATAAAACCACTGAACAATGGGTGGCCATCACGCGGCGTTGAATTAAACTCAGGGTGAAACTGACAAGCCACAAACCATGGATGCTCAGCAACTTCTACCACTTCAACTAATTGCTTATCTTGAGACCAACCCGCTATACGCAAGCCTGATGTTTGTAAACGCTCAACGTAATTATCATTCACTTCATAGCGATGACGATGACGCTCTGCAATTTCATCGGCACCGTAAGTGGTGTGTGCCAATGAGCCTTCAACTAACTGACAAGGCTGAGAACCTAAACGCATACTGCCGCCAAGATCTTCATCATTGCCGCGCGATTTCTGACTGCCATCTTCATCTAGCCACTCAGTAATTAACGCAATAACGGGATACTCGGTTTCAGCTTTAAATTCTGTACTGTGCGCACCTTCTAAGCCTGCAACATTTCGCGCGTATTCAATAACTGCCACCTGCATACCCAGACAAATACCTAGATAAGGCACTTTGTTTTCACGTGCGTACTGTACGGCAAGAATCTTACCTTCAACGCCACGCTCACCAAAACCACCAGGCACTAAAATGGCATGTACATCTTTTAAGGCATCGAGACCATCAGTTTCAAGGTCTTCTGAATCAATATATTTCACTTTTACTTTTGTTTTTGCGCCAATACCCGCATGCTTCAATGCTTCGTTCAATGATTTGTAAGCATCAAGTAAATCGGTGTACTTACCGACCATAGCGATTTTAATTTCACGCGTGGCATTAAGTTCGCCATCAATAACGGCTTCCCACTCAGACAAATCGGCAACCTTACAACCTAAACCTAAACGCTGAACAACATATTCATCAAGGCCTTTTTTATTTAGCATAATCGGCGCGCGATAAATCGTATCGGCATCGGGTAAAGAAATAACGGCACGCTCTTCTACGTTGGTAAACAAGGCAATTTTTTTGCGGGCGCTGGCGCTAATTTCAACTTCAGAGCGGCAAATTAATACATCTGGCTGTAAGCCAATAGAACGAAGTTCTTTAACGGAATGCTGTGTTGGCTTAGTTTTTGTTTCGCCCGCGGTAGCAATATAAGGCACTAAAGTTAAGTGAATCAGCAATGAACGCTGCATGCCCAACTCAACTTTTAACTGTCTCGCCGCTTCTAAAAATGGCAGTGATTCGATATCACCTACGGTGCCACCAATTTCAACTAACACAACATCATAGCCTTCGCCGCAAGCTAGCACACGTCGCTTAATTTCATCAGTAATATGAGGAATAACTTGCACTGTGCCGCCGAGGTAATCACCGCGTCGCTCTTTACGGATAACCGCTTCATAAACACGACCAGAGGTGAAGTTATTACGCTTCATCATTTTGGTGCGCAAGAATCGCTCGTAGTGGCCTAAATCCAGATCTGTCTCTGCACCATCGTCGGTAACAAATACTTCACCGTGTTGAAAAGGACTCATGGTGCCCGGATCGACATTGATATAAGGATCCAGCTTCATCATCGACACTTTTAAGTCTCTAGACTCAAGAATCGCCGCCAAAGAAGCCGATGCAATGCCCTTACCTAACGAAGAAACAACGCCGCCGGTGACGAAGATATATCTCGTCATTGATGATTCACTCATAAAAACTCTCTATACCGCTCAATGATGAGTCGATAATTGATAAAAAATAGCTGCCATCAACTGAACAGCCGAAAAATTGGCCACCTAAATGGTCAATATTACAAATATTTGAAGTGTGGGATGGCAAGAAGGAGCCAGTCACAGATGGGAGCGCAGTTTATCAGAATGACTATGGAGGGACAAACCGCCAAAAGGTGATTTTTTCGATTATTAAGCGCTATTAACGCCCGTTATTTGATGCTGGAAGCCTCTGATTTATAATCCAAGGGGAGTAACCGCGGCAGATGAGTATACAGGCTCAAGCTAAAGATCAAACTCATCTAGCTCATCGGCATCATCGGTTGGAACGCTATCGGCATAATAGCGCGATGATTGAATCATTGAGGGCTCTATCACCGACGCTAATAAGCCATCAATATCGGCTGAGACTTTAGCCGCCAACCATAATTCTTGGTCACGAGCGGCCGACAACTTTAAAGACTCGCCCCAGACCAGCAAATGGCGAGTATTGATAACCCTATAGGCAGAACTTTTAGCCCACTCTCTTGAAATTCGCATTCCGAGTGAATACATCTGCTCGGTAATCTGCTGGCGCTGAGCATCATCCTCTATTCCCATTAATACGCGCTCAGTCAACCAATCCCAACCTTCGGGGTAAAAAGTCCAACCTTGATAGAAGCGACGAATCCATCGCATATAGTTCTCAGCCGACTGCACAGCCTGATTATCAAGCTCAGCCGCATAAGCCGTCTCAAAGAAGGATTCTGGTGGCCAAGATGACTGCCACTGCTCTGCCCGCTCAGGAACCGACGCACAAGCCCCTAAAAGCAAAACAAAACTGAATAAAATCAGATACTTACTTATGGTGCTCACACTGTTTAGCTTGTTTATCATGCTGATTGTATTTACCACGCCTGTCATACTTATCATTCAATCAATCGTCAACTGATTCTATTTTATCCATTAATGCAAAGCCTAGCGTATTTCAACAATATCGTCATATTAAAGCATATCAAAGCAAGGTAATTTGTTCTGGTGTCGGATCTTGCCTATCCAAAGCCTTAAGGTTAGAAACGCTCACACCTAACAACCTTACCCTTCTCGACCCCGCCTCGGTTTTATCGAGCAACTGGGGCAATCGGCGCAAAATAGCATCAATAGAACAAAAGACATGGTGCTCAGTGTGGCTACGAGTGACCTGCTGAAAGTCATCAAACTTCACTTTTAACGTCATTGTCTTAGCCGTCAACTTTTTCTTTTGTAAAACGCCGACCACTTTCTCGGCTAATAACTGCAAGCGCGCCAGCATCTCTTCGGTCGCTACTAAATCCGTATTGAATGTTGTTTCTGCGCCTATCGACTTTCTAGTGCGATTATTATGCACTTGCCGCTCATCTTCGCCACGTACAATGCCGTAATAATAAACACCCATACGACCGAAATACTTTTGTAAGCGCGATTGACTCCACTGCTTTAAATCATAGCCACACTCAATACCTAGCGCTTTCATCTTCTGCTCTGTCGCTTTACCAATGCCATGAAACTTACGGATAGCCAGTGACTCCAGTAAATTTTCTGCCGCCGCAGGCAGCACAACAAACAAGCCATCGGGTTTATCCATATCAGAGGCAATTTTGGCTAAAAATTTATTATAAGAAATACCCGCCGAAGCCGTTAAACCCGTCTCTTGCTTGACCTGCTCTTTAATCGCTTTTGCAATGAGCGTTGCCGAGCCTGAAAATAACGTAGAGCCTGTAACGTCCAAGTAAGCCTCATCCAACGACAGCGGCTCAACTAAATCAGTATATTGAAGGAAAACGGCTTGAATAATAGACGACGCCTCTCGATAAGCCTCAAATCTGGGCTTAACGAAAATCGCCTCTGGGCATAACTGCTGGGCCTTAGCTGCCGACATGGCCGATCGAATACCAAACTTTCTGGCTTCATAGCTACAAGCGGCGACAACACCGCGGTTTTGCGGATCACCGCCAACAATTAATGGCTGGCCTTGATAGGCCGGAAAATCACGCTGTTCAACCGAGGCAAAAAACGCATCCATATCCACATGAATGATTTTACGCTGTGGCGGTATCTCATTCGTTGCATCGTTCTTTTTAGTTATTGGCTGCTCAGACATGTTTTTATTCTAAAGGGTCATGGCTAGTAGGTGAAGCATTAACCGTAGGTGGCTAATATAAAAAATAAGGACAAAAATAAGAAAAGAAATACGAAAAAAAGACTGCCGCGAAAAATACCGAATTTGCTAATACTCATATACAGTCATAATCATCTACAATCATTAACATAATGAACACTAAGCATATTAACGCCAAGACAACCATTACCCAGAAAGGATACTCTTTTGAGCACAGCACCCAGCAATTACGGCATTCTCAATAAGCTCATTATCACCTTAATAGCCATGTTAGGTTATGGCGGATGGGCATATTATTGCAATGTACCTGCTAACGGTGATATTGAGTTGCATACCATTGCCTTTCGGGCAGGTATTATTCAAGGGGGTTATTCAGGCATTCTGACATTAACGCAAATGATATTGCTTCAAGCTGTGCTTAAGCATCTCAATCAGCATTTAACGCTTAATCTCAATATGATAGCCACTATAACGACAGCCAGTGCGTTGCAGTACGCTATTATTGTTCCTGTTCATCTTGCTAATGATACGCCGAATATTTTAATGACATTGCTGCCTGGGTTTTTTATTGGTACGGCTTTTAGCTTTGGGTATTTATTGTCTATTAAGAATAAATATTATTAACCAGGGAGAGGGTTTTTTATGCTCTCTTTTAAGATCAAGGTCGTCGGGGTGGCCCGACATGCCAGTTTTGTGTGTGTATTTTTTTTAGTGGTTAGGATATATTCTGAGGTTTCACTTTTTTTGTTTAAGTTTTAAATTCAAGGTCGTCGGGGGTGGCCCGACAGCCAGTCACTTTTCTTTGCTTGTGCAAAGAAAAGTAACCAAAAGAAAGCAC
>ENA-OQVM01003219-OQVM01003219.1-marine-metagenome-genome-assembly--contig:-NODE-3219-length-17978-cov-3.178929_pt1 | contig 17978 bp, 15 predicted proteins | sample MGYA00237776_ERZ505498 | MGnify/ENA primary metagenome ERZ505498 (study PRJEB26159, sample SAMN06265151) | marine metagenome | isolation source: Helgoland LTER site | place: Germany:Helgoland, sampling... | reverse complement strand
GATTGTAACAACTGCCGGTGCAAACCGGAGAAGCTTCCATTACTCATAATCACAATATGGTCCCCAGACTTGACGCACTGAACCAGCGCGTCATGGAGATCCGATACGTGGTGAAAGACATGGTGTTTTTCTGTCTCTATCGACTCCTCTAACACAGACCAATCAAGTCCTGGAGGCTCGAACCAAAACACCTCGTCAGCGTCTGAGGTTGCTGGAATCAATGTCGACTTATGGGTTCCGTACTTCATCGTATTGGACCTTACTTCAACAACCGCGATGACGCGCGCAGCGCCAACCGTTTTTCGCACTCCGCAGAGTGTGGCGTCAATAGCTGTCGGGTGATGCGCGAAATCATCATAAACAAAGGCTCCGCCGGGCGTGCCTATGAGCTCTAGCCGCCGCTTGACCCCTCCGAATGTTGAAAGTGCAGCGCACGCATCCTCGATAGTGACGCCCATATCCGCAGCGGCCGCAACCGCGGCAACGGCATTTTCCGCATTGTGACGGCCGATCAGATTCCACGAAACACGACCTTGCTCACCTCCGGGCGACTGAATCTCAAGCTCGCGATGACTGGCGCTTTGAGCCAAAAATTGCCACACCCTACCGGCCGAGCCGCCCAAGCGCTCAACGGGCGTCCAGCAACCGAGATTCAGCACCTCATCAATCGCCTGTCCCGATCCACACAGAACTTTTCCACGCGCCGGTACGCAACGAATAAGGTGATGAAACTGCGTTTGAATCGCCCTTAGGTCATCAAAAATATCTGCGTGATCGAACTCCAAATTATTGATAACCAACGTCTTTGGCTTGTAATGAACAAACTTCGATCGTTTATCAAAAAATGCGGAGTCATACTCGTCTGCTTCAACAACAAATGGCCCAGAGCCGAGTCTGGCCGACCCGTCGAATCCGAAAGGCACACCACCGATCAAGAACCCAGGGTCACGCCCTGCGCACTCGAGTATCCAGGTCAGCATGGATGACGTCGATGTCTTACCATGCGTTCCCGCAACGGCCGCAACCCAACGCCCCTCCAACAGGTTTTCGCCGAGCCACTGAGGCCCCGAGATATAAGGGATTTGCTGGTCAAGAACGTACTCCACCGAGGGGTTTCCGCGCGAAAGCGCATTACCAATAACCACTAAGTCAGGTGGTGGACTCAAGTGCGCTGGCAAGTACCCCTCATGAATACGAATACCCGCTTGCTCAAGCATTGTACTCATCGGGGGATAGATATTTGAGTCGGAGCCCTCGACTTCATAGCCAAGCTCACGGGCAAGTAACGCAACTCCGCCCATGAAGGTTCCGCAAATACCGAGTATGTGAACCCGCTTCAACATCAAACGCTCCAAAATAGGCGTACAAGCGTATCATGATCTGAGTGATCCTAAGCCAGCGGTGTAAGGAGATGAACGTGCCTGCAGATCCAGTTCCTAACGCTTTTTATGCACAGTCCGGAGGCGTTACCGCCGTTATCAACGCGAGCGCCTTGGCCGTCATCGAAACTGCACGAAATCATCCCGATAAAATCGGCAAAGTCTATGCCGGGAAAAACGGAATTCTCGGGGCGCTGCGCGAAGAGCTGATAGACGTCTCTCGCGAAGCGCCTGAAAAAATTAAAGGCCTCCTAACCACACCATCGGGTGCCTTTGGATCCTGTCGCTACAAGTTAAAGGGCATCGAAGAGAATCGCGCCGAATACGAGCGCCTCATCGAAGTCTTCAAAGCACATAACATTCGGTATTTTTTTTACAACGGCGGTGGTGATTCGGCTGACACGTGTCAAAAGGTGTCAGAAATCGGCGCGAAAATGGGGTTCCCGCTGCAGGCGATCCATGTGCCTAAGACGATCGACAACGACCTCCCGTTTACCGACAACTGCCCAGGGTTTGGTTCGGTGGCTAAATACGTTGCACTCTCGACGCAAGAGGCCGCGCTCGATATCGCCAGTATGTGTGCAACCTCAACAAAGGTATTTATTCTCGAAGTCATGGGCAGACACGCAGGCTGGATTGCGGGAGCCGCTGGATTGGCGGCTAAGTCTGAGGCGGAAGCGCCCCACATCATTTTATTCCCAGAGATAGCCTTTGACGAAACACGGTTTCTCGCAAAAGTAGAGCAGACTGTCGCGAAATTTGGATTTTGCGTCATTGTTGCCTCCGAGGGCACGCAGACTGCAGACGGACAACTACTCTCCGGCTCAACATCGAGAGATGCATTTGGTCACGTACAGCTGGGCGGTCTTGCTCCAAAGCTCGCCAACCTGATCAAGCAAGCCCACGGCTACAAATACCACTGGGCGGTCGCTGACTACCTACAGCGCGCCGCAAGACACATCGCTAGTCAAACCGACTTGGATCAAGCCTATGCACTGGGCAAAGCGGCGGTGGAAATGGCGGCTGCGGGCGAAAACGCCGTGATGCCCACCATTGTCAGGGTCGGGGATGTCCCCTACGAGTGGACTATTGGTCAAGCGCCACTTAATGAGGTGGCTAACCAAGAGAAATTAATGCCCAAAAGTTTTTTTACAGCCGATGGCTTCGGCATTACCGACGAAGCGCGACGCTACTTTGCGCCGCTGATCATTGGTGAAGCTTACCCACCTTATCGCAACGGGTTGCCCGACTACGTGACGCTTGAGAACCACTTATTAGCGCAAAAGTTGCCCACTGATAATCGCTGGTAGATCAAACTACGACACGACATATTGATCAAAAATAGGCCCTAAGCGATCGGCAACCAATTTATAACACTGGGGTCGGAGATCCGGCGCTTGCATCCAGAGCTCACTCAAAGCCTCAGGCGTCACCGGCTTGCTTGCGGCAAGTAGCTTAAGTGCCAGGGCTCAACAGCAACACCGCCCCGGTCGTGATCGTAAGGACGTGAGAATCCTTCGGCACTGTCAGTCTCAATTTGACGGTCGATCCAAGCAGTCAGAGCAGCAAAACAGCCTTCCTCGCCATATTCGCTGGGCACCAGCCTTAACGCCTGGCCATTAGGCAGCAAGCTGGGGTCATAGACATCGATGTCAGTACCCCAATGATGTCGTGATGTACCCGGTAACGCGGAGAATCGGAGGATGCGCATCAACCACTCCTCATCCGTGTAATCCGACCGACTCAACGGCCGGTCCTGATCGTCGAGTACGGGTCGTTGGGCTGCCCATTTGGCGTCAAAGATCGCAAGCTGCGCACGATACGATCGAAAGCCGGAGGCCGCACACAATGCCAATCCTGACTCGCAGGCCCTCTTTTGCAATGCCACAAAGTGCCGCGCTGCGTCTTCCTGCAGTGTCACACCATTGTCGAGTTTGACCATGGGTTGCTCTGAGAGCCCAAAAGCCAAAGCCTTGTAATCCGCGTTCCGCATACCCACCTTTACGAGCAATCATCGACGAGAGAAAATGTGTCTGACTAACAGACTCAAAAGCCGCTAGCAAACCGCCCCTAATTCTGATAGCTTCCCGTGCCCAATCGCGCAGGTCAACTGCAATTCAATTAGCATGCGTTTCAATGGAAACTCAAATGGCAGCGAAGAAGACAACAACCCCCGACGTTAAGGCCGCGCCAAAAGCGAAGGCCGCACCCAAGACAAAGGCTGCGCCCAAAGCAAAGGCTGCACCCAAGGCTGAGCCTAAGGCCAAAGCTGCGCCCAAAGCCAAAGCTGCACCCAAAGCAAAGGCTGCACCCAAAACAAAGGCTGCGGCCAAGGCCAAAGCTGCGCCCAAGGCTAAAGCCACTTCAAAGTCAAAAGGTGCTTCAACGGTTGCGAGAGCCGCAGGTAAAGCCCAGAAGCTTGATGAGTTTACGCCCTACAAGCCCGCTCGTGGTGAGCGTTATATGAACGATGAGCAACGTGGGCACTTTCGGGAATTATTGCTCAGTTGGCGCTCGGACTTAGTCAACGAAGTCACAAAGACCGTTGGGCACATGAAGGACGAGGCTGCCAACTTTCCAGACCCCGCTGATCGGGCAACCCAAGAGGAAGAGTTCAGCCTCGAACTTAGAGCCCGTGATCGTGAGCGCAAGCTGATTAAGAAAATTGATGGAACGCTTGAGCGAATTTCGATCGATGACTACGGGTATTGCGATGCCTGTGGCATCGAGATCGGCATTAAACGGCTTGAGGCTCGTCCCACAGCAACGCTCTGTATTGACTGCAAGACGCTCGCAGAAATCAAGGAGCGCCAGGAGCTGGGCTAAGCCCCTCGCGCTTACTCAGCCTTGACGTATCGAGGACGTTTCGCTCCATCACCCACTGGCCCTCTGCACAGTGGCTCTCTTGTTACTGCCGTTGCCAGCTTTCTAGATGCGCGCGCTAATGGCGGATACTGGTGGCTGCGTATCGATGACATAGACCCTCCTCGCCACGATCTCAACAGTTTCATATCAATCCCTGAGTGCCTCCGGATTCATGGTCTCCACTGGGACAATGACACCCTTCTGCAAAGTAAGCGTCAGGAAGTGTACAAAGCGTATCTTGATCAGCTGAAGGACGAAGGGCTGCTCTTTACCTGCGTGTGCACACGTTTGACCCTCGGGAAACTGGGGCAGTGCGAAGCCGATTGCGCATCGCGAACGCACAGTGAGGGGAGCCTAAGATTTAATGTACCCAGCGACGCCCCGCAGTCCCTTGACGACTTAATACTGGGTCAACAAACGGCCTCGGAACGACCGAATAATTTTGTCGTCAAGCGCAAAGATGGCGCTATTTCCTATCAACTCGCGACCGCCGTGGATGATTTAGATGAAGCCTACACCCATATTATTCGCGGCGCTGACCTTCTCGAGTCGAGCTTTCGACAAAAGGCCATACAGCAGGTACTCAAAAGACCGTCTCCCCAGTACGGTCATGTCCCGATAGTGACTGATTCTGAGGGCTACAAGCTCAGCAAACAAAACGGCGCTCGAGGGATTGATATTCGTAGACCTGTCCAAAATCTAAGAGATGCGCTGTCATTTCTCAGACAGCCCGCACCTCCTGAGGCCGTCGAGCACATTGCCGACGTCTTGGAGTTCGCTCAAGAGCACTGGGACACCTCCGCATTGTCTCCCGAGAGTTGTAACTTTTTACCCCGATAAGTGTTACCGGGGTGACACACATTAAAGAGATCGTGTTAGCCTCAATGGCGGTTTTTTGGAGCAAAGTGTTTTAATGCTGACTGTTCTGTTACTCGATGACGATCCCATCAGTGCAACGCACGCAGCCGATGATTTAACGGCCGAGGGGTTTAAAATCATTAAAGCGTCACCCTTTTCCGCGTAGGGAGCCATTAAAACTGCCGAAAAAGTTGACGTTGTGCTTCTTGACCCCGGTCGAAACGAAGCGGGCGTTAAGCAGCTGATAAACGACTTACACCCGCTCCCCGTGTTTATCCATGCGCAACACGCCTCACTGCGCTCGGCGGTAGACCTAATGAAGTTAGGTGCCCGAGACTATTGGCCCAAGCCCGCACCACTTAGAGACTTGCTGCGGGCCATAAAGCGCGTCGCAGGGCCCACGACCGAATCATCAGCGGCAAGCGCCCCAGCAGTGGACGCCTTTGTCGGTCGGTCGTCCGGTATGCGCTCCCTGATGAACATGGCGAATAAAGCCGCTAAGGCGCGGTCGACCGTTTTGATCATTGGTGAGACGGGTACTGGAAAGGAATTAGTCGCGCAACACATCCATCAAGCCAGCCAAAGAACCCATAAGCCGCTGATCTCTGTCAACTGCGCGGCGATTCCTGAGACGTTAATCGAGTCCGAGCTTTTTGGGTACGAGAAAGGCGCGTTTACCGGCGCAAACGCACAGCGCTTGGGCCTTATTGAGGCTGCCGATGGCGGCACGCTTTTCTTAGATGAGATCGGTGAGTTACCCGCCTCCGCGCAAGCACGTCTGCTTCGCTTTATTCAAGAAGGCGAAATAAGGCGTATTGGCTCCGTTGAGAGTGCCAGCGTCGATGTGCGACTGATTTGCGCAACGCACCGAAACTTGATGGAGCTTGAAAACACAGATGTGTTTCGCCGAGATCTCTTTCACCGCATAAACGTATTGCGCCTCGAGTTACCGCCACTTCGAGAGCGAGGCGACGACATTGAGGGACTCACGAAGTTTCTAATTAAAAGAGTGTCCACCAAACTACAGTTAGACGCGAAGCCGTTGAGTCCAGACGCTAAGAAAGCGCTCTCTAGCTACCCGTGGCCAGGCAATGTAAGAGAGCTCGAACACACGATCGAGCGCGCACTCGTCTTGGCGGACGGCGAGGTATTAGAGCCTCACGATTTAAATCTTCCTGACAAACCAGCCAAACCCAAAGGTATTGCAAAACCCTTCGCTAGTGCGTCCGCGGTCATCGAGCCAGAGTCCACAGCGAGCAGCGACACCGATTCAGGCGAACTCTCACTGGAAGACTACTTTCAGCGCTTCGTCCTTGAAAATCAGGACGCGATGAATGAGACAGAGATCGCCCAAAAGCTAGGCATCAGCAGAAAATGTCTCTGGGAGCGCCGCCAGCGTTTTGATCTTCCTCGCACGCGAAAGAAAGGCGGCGCCTAGATTTTCTAGTGGTCCCATTGGTAACAGGTGCGGTTTATTTCCGTAACACTTCTGTAACAAACAAAGCGATAAACGCATCCGCAAAATTGATAAGTGACTGATATAGTTAACTAATACTCTCGTGGCACAACAAATGCAGTAATTGTGACAGAGCTAAAATAATAATAAGCGGCCGAATAAAAATAATATGTGTAACTACGGACCTGGGCGGGGAAGGCAACTTCCCCCAGTTTCTTTGTTTCCTACCTATTACAGCTGATAAGATCGGGACTCACGTTCTCGAGCTCCCTATTTTGCAGAAATTTGATTCAAGCACACTGATAGACCATTCCGCATTGTCGCGAGGCGCTGTCGCTGTTGTTGAGCGTCTGTGTGCTCACGAACACAGTGCATACATCGTGGGAGGGGCAGTCCGGGATTTACTTCTAAGACAGCGCCCTAAAGACTTTGACGTTGCAACCGATGCGACGCCCGAGCAGGTTGTTGCGCTGTTCAAAGGCGCACGCATTATTGGTCGACGGTTTCAGATCGTGCATGTCCGCATGGGCCGTGAAATCATTGAAGTGACCACGTTTCGAGGTGACCACGCAGGAGACTCGTCAACACTGTCTAAGACGTCGCAGAACGGCCGCCTCCTGAGGGACAACGTCTACGGGACATTAGATCAAGATGCAGCGCGCCGCGACCTGACGATCAACGCGATGTACTTAGACCCGATAAATAAAATTATTCTCGACGATCTCGGCGGTCTTGAGGACGTCAAGCGGCGCATCGTCCGAATCATTGGGGACCCCGCGACGCGTTACCGAGAGGACCCAGTAAGAATGCTCCGGGTCGTTCGTTTTGCCGCAAAACTTGGATTCTCGGTCGATTCTGACTCTCTCAGAGCGATCTCAGCGTGTCAGCACCTGCTGAATGACATACCCGCTGCTCGCCTGTTTGATGAGACTCTTAAACTGTTTATGGCCGGCTACGCAGCACCGACGTTTGAACACCTTGTGTCCCATAATTTGCTCAGTCCGCTTTTCCCTGACGCGGTGAACTCACTGACTGATGAGTCCGCGCAACCACTCATAGTAAAAGCCATGAGCAATACAGACGCACGGATTGCACGCGGTAAGCCAGTGACGCCTGCCTTTCTACTTGGGGCCTTGCTGTGGCCCGCGGTTCACTGTCGAAGCGACGAAATCGCTCGCTCAGGGAATCATGAAGGCGCTCCAGTTCAAGCTGCTGGTCAACAAATATTGATGAATACTGTGCAGTACGTGGCTATACCCAAGCGCTTTTCTATACCTATGAAGGAGATTTGGGACTTGCAGCCGCGCCTTGAAAAATGCGCATCAAAGCGGGTGACATCGATCATCTCACTGAGGCGGTTTCGCGCCGCCTTTGACCTTTTGTTACTCCGCGCCGAGCAAGAGCCAACGCTTGAGCAAGCCGTCACATTTTGGGAAGAGCAACAGCAATTATTCCCAGACCTCGTCGGCAGTCAGCCTGCAACCGAAATCCCGACGCGCAAGCGCCGCACCAGGCGGCGAAAAAATACGCCATGACACTTGCGGTCATTGGGCTAGGGTCCAATATTGACGATCCGCCGCAACGACTGCAGGAAGCCAGTCATCGTCTGTGCGCGCTGACCGGCCTTTCCAGTCATCGCGTCTCACGCGTGTATTCGTCGCCACCGATGGGGCCACAAGATCAGCCACCTTTTTTTAACGCCGTGCTAACCGCAAACTGCGGCAACGAGGCGGGTGAGTTGCTCTTAAGTCTAAAGGCGATTGAGCAATCCATGGGCCGGGTTCAGAGGCGACGTTGGGGCGAGCGGTGCATTGATCTCGACATCATCCAATTTGGTGAACTCGAGCTCGACACCACAAACCTCGTTATCCCCCACCCCGGCCTCTGTGAGCGTCTGTTTGTTATTCAACCCATGATCGATCTACTCGGACCGAATCATAAGGTGCCCGGATTGAGGGATCTTGGTACCCTTCGACGAGCGCTCTCGGATCATTCGCTCACAACGTGCGAAGCGTTCGAGTTGCATCTTTAGGCTATGGCATTAATGGGTGGATAGTGACAGAAAAGACCGTTCCAGGCGTTGACCTTCGCAACCGAGCGCCTCAGCCCTACATTGCGATCGAGGGGCCCATCGGTGTTGGAAAGACCACGCTTGCAAAAAGGTTAGCTGATTTATTCAACTACCAGCTGCTATTAGAAGACGCTCATGAAAACCCGTTCCTCAGCAAGTTCTATGAGAATCAACGACAAAATGCGCTGGCGACACAGCTCTTCTTTTTGTTTCAGCGCGTCCAGAAAATGGATGACTTGAAACAGCAAGACATGTTCAAGCCACTGCGTATTGCCGATTTCTTGATTGATAAGGACCCATTATTTGCTCGCGTTAACCTAGACAATGACGAGTACGAGCTCTACAGCAAGGTATACGATCAAATGACGGTCGATGCACCGACACCGGACTTAGTCATCTACTTGCAAGCATCGGTCGACCGACTGCTTGAGCGGATTGACCGACGCGGCGTTGCAGCAGAGCGATCCATTAGCCGCCATTACCTCGAATCGTTAAATGAGGTATACAGCGAATTCTTTCTCTACTACGATGCGGCGCCACTGTTGATTGTCAATGCCAATCAAATTGATTTGATTAACAGGAATGAAGATTTCGTGCAGCTCGTGGACTATGCTCTGGATATAAAAGCAGGTCGACACTATTTCAACCCAACACTGATCGCCTAACGTAGATAAAACAGCACCAAGGAGCTCACCACTCGATGCCTGACCGAATAACAACGAGCAAACTCGAAGCCATGAAGGCCGCTGGTGAGAAGTTTGTAATGGTCACTGCCTACGATGCGACATTTGCGCGACTCGTCAGTGACGCAGGCGCCGAATGCATCTTAGTGGGTGATTCGTTAGGCATGGTTTTGCAAGGTCATGATACAACGGTGCCTGTGTCGCTCGACGCAATGGTGTATCACACCGAATCTGTTGCGCGGGCACGCCCAACGTCCATGATTGTCTCTGACCTGCCTTTTATGACCTATTCATCACCGGAGGTCGCTCTGACTGCCAGCATGGAGCTGATGCAAAAAGGCGCACAAATGGTGAAACTTGAGGGTGGAACCTGGCTGAGTGAGACGATTCACCAGCTCGTTCAGCGCGGCATCCCCGTTTGCGCGCACCTGGGTTTGACTCCGCAGTCTGTGAACGTGTTTGGGGGTTATCGTGTGATGGGGCGCACACCCAAAGAAGCGAAGTCTATTTTAGCGGATGCTGTGGAAATTCAAGATGCTGGAGCAAGCATTTTGCTGCTGGAGTGCGTCCCCGAAAAACTGGCCGCCGACATCTCCTCCAAGTTAGACATTCCCGTGATTGGTATTGGCGCGGGCGCCGGCACCGACGCACAAGTGCTGGTGCTTCACGACCTCTTAGGTTTAACCGAAAAGCCAGCCCGGTTTGTTGAGAACTTTATGACCGGCGCAGATTCGATTCAAGATGCTTTAGCGGCCTTCGTAAAAGCCGTTAAGGACGGTAGCTACCCGCAAGAGCAACACACCTACCAGTAATATGGAGATCCTCCGAACGGTAGATGACATGCGAGGTTGGCGCGCTCGTCTGAGTCAGGACATCCGAGTAGGGTTTGCACCCACAATGGGAAACCTTCATGCGGGACACGTCTCACTGATCCACACCGCCAAGGCACACGCCGACCTGGCCGTCGCCTCTATCTTTGTGAATCCGATGCAATTTGGTCCGGGTGAGGACCTAGAAAGTTATCCAAGGACACTTGAGGTGGACCTGGCGAAGTTACAAGCGGCCGGAGCCGATGCCGTCTTTATTCCACGAGTAGAAGACATCTATCCCGAAGGGATTGATCAGCACACATCAGTCGACGTGCCTGACCTTACCGACGTGCTCTGTGGCGCTCAACGGCCCGGTCATTTTCGCGGTGTTACCACCGTGGTCAGCAAACTACTTGGCGTCGTGAGACCACACATTGCGTTCTTTGGGGCCAAAGACCTGCAACAAGTCCTGGTCATTAAAAAAATGGTTCGCGACCTACTCATAAACGTGGAGATTGTGACTGTGCCTACCCTGCGCGATCCCGACGGTCTCGCAATGAGCTCTCGAAACGGCTACCTCACGCCAGAAGAGCGAGCTCTGGCACCCAACTTCGCAGCCGCGTTAACCGCTTGCGCCCTCACGCTTCAAAACACGTCCTCCGATGTCTCAGAAACAATCGACATCGCAAAAAAGGCGCTCGAAGACAACGGCTTTACAGTTGACTACCTAGAAGCCCGCCGCACCAGCGACTTATCCCTGAGTCCGGCGCCCAACGATGAAATTGCGATCTTTGGCGCCGTCTATTTGGGAACAACGCGGCTTATTGATAACCGCGTCATACCGATCTAATGGCCGGGTCCTAGTCTCCCAAGCGAAAGTCTCAACTAAGGCGCTACGTCACAGGGTTCGTGTAGAAAGTCCAGCAGTTCATTGACCGCGGGGGGGGGTGGCGATGTCAGCCGACTCACCGTAAAAGCGACAGTAAAGTTCACGAGCGCACCCACAACACCAAAGGCATTGGGTTCGATACCAAAAAACCAATTCGGCGACATCGCACCAAGGAACCCTGTGTCAGGAATAAACATGATGCCCTTGTGCTGAAAGACGTAGAGCAAGGTCACTGAGATACCCGCAAGCATACCAGCGACCGCGCCCTCCCGATTGACCCGACGCGCGAAGATTCCCATTAACAACGCTGGGAAAAGCGATGAAGCCGCCAGCCCAAACGCGAGTGCTACCGTCCCAGCCGCAAATCCGGGCGGATTTAGGCCTAAATAACCGGCACCTAAAACCGCAACCGCCATCGCTATCCGCGAGGCTCTTAGCTCTGCCTTATCTGAAATTGACGGCATGTACGTGCTTTTAAGCAGGTCGTGCGAAATCGCACTAGAAATAGCCAATAACAGTCCCGCCGCTGTCGAAAGCGCCGCCGCCAATCCTCCGGCGGCGACTAAGGCTATGACCCAATTAGGCAGGTTCGCAATCTCCGGATTAGCCAAAACCAGTATGTCGTTATCCAGTTTCGTGAGCTCATTGGTTTTTGGATCCGACGTGTATTCAATTCGACCATCACCGTTTAAGTCCTCGACCTTGAGCAAACCCGTTTGTTCCCAGTTTTCAAACCACCCAGGCTTGTCCTCAATGAAAAGTGCTTGTCCATCAGATTGCTGCATTGTGTCGACGATATTGAGTCGTGCCATCGCAGCAAGGGCAGGTGCTGTCGTGTAGAGCACCGCAATAAATACAAGCGCCCACCCGGCAGAGCGACGCGCCGCGGCAACGCTTGGCACCGTAAAGAAGCGAATAATGACGTGGGGCAAACCGGCTGTACCAATCATTAGGGACGCCGTAAATGCCACCATGTTCAAGGTGCTACCGCGCAGCGTTGTCGTGTATTCCTGAAACCCCAGATCAAGCAATATCAGGTCGAGTTTGTCGAGCAGGTAAACATCGGTCCCGGTTAAGGTTGAACCCAGACCCAGTTGCGGTAATGGGTTCCCCGTTAGTTGCAGACTGATAAAGATGGCTGGAATGGTATAGGCGGTAATGAGCACACAATACTGTGCGATCTGTGTGTACGTGATGCCTTTCATCCCGCCCAGTACGGCATAGAAAAAGACAATAAACATGCCGATGCCTAAGCCTGTTTCATAATCTGTTTCTAAGAAGCGCGAAAAGGCGACCCCCACTCCTTTCATCTGACCGATCACGTAAGTTACTGAGCAAAGCACCAAGCAAATGACCGCAACCACACGAGCCGTATCCGAGTAATAGCGCTCTCCTATAAAGTCGGGAACTGTGTACTTGCCATACTTTCGCAAGTAAGGCGCGATGAGTAAGGCCAGTAATACGTACCCCCCCGTCCACCCCATAAGAAATACCGACCCGCCATAGCCGTTGTAGGACAGCGCGATCAAACCGGCCATAGAGATAAACGAGGCGGCCGACATCCAATCTGCGGCGGTCGCCATACCATTGGCTATCGGGTGTACACCACCGTCAGCAACGTAGAAATCCTTAGTGGAGGACGCGCGCGTCGCGATAGCAATGCCGATGTAAACGGCAAAGGTCGAACCCACAACGAGATACGTCAGGAGCGTTAAACTCATCGCTCTGTCTCCTCTTGGTACTCGCGCTCAAAACGAGTCATGGCTGCGGCGAAGTAGAAGATCAGCGCGATAAAAACAAAAATAGACCCCTGCTGCGCGAACCAAAATCCAAGCTTGTAACCACCCAACCTAATTTCATTAAGCGGCTCCACCAAAAGAATGCCAAATCCAAAGCTCACAACAAACCAGATGACGAGAAGCCGAAACATCAGCGTCCTCACCCGTGCAGAAAATTGAGCCCTTCTTATTTTATTATTTTGCTGGTCAGCCATTGACTGGATATCTCCCTTTATAGCGACGCTTGTTATTCCACTGCCGCACGACATACGGCATTATTAAGATAGCACTGCGCCGTTACGTCACCCGCGCGCAGTGATCAAAACACAAGGATCTAGTGCATGTCTAACGAAGCGATTTACCCCGTACCGTCAAACTTTGCGGACGCGCACATCAGTCCAGATAACTATCAACAAATGTACCGGCAGTCTCTGGACGATCCTGAATCATTTTGGAGTGGGCAAGCTCACGAATTTTTATCGTGGGACGCCCCGTGGCACACCACTTGCGAGAGTGATCTGTCAAAAGGGCAGGTGCGGTGGTTTGATGGCGGGCAGCTGAATGCATCAGTGAACTGCATTGATCGGCACTTGCCGGCGCGCGCGGCGCAGACCGCCATTTTGTGGGAAGGAGACGACCCCAGTGACAGCCAGCACATCACCTACCAAGCCCTAAAAGATGAAGTATGCCGTCTCGCAAACGTCATGCATGATCGGGGGGTGACCGCAGGAGATCGTGTCTGCATCTATATGCCCATGGTCCCTGAAGCCGCCTATGCGATGCTCGCATGCACGCGGATTGGTGCGATACATTCAGTCGTCTTTGGCGGCTTTTCGCCAGAGGCGCTCAAAGATCGAATTAACGACTCCGGTTGCCGGATGGTCATTACGGCCGATGAAGGCGTGCGTGGCGGGAAGACGGTGCCACTAAAGGCCAATGTTGATCAGGCCCTCACGGCCTGCCCAACCGTAGACACCGTGATTGTCTTGCAGCGTACTAATTCAGATATTCACTGGGAGCCCGAACGGGATATTGCGTACAGCGCGGCGACCCGAGCTGCAAGCACTGACTTCGCGCCCGTCTCAATGAGCAGTGAAGCGCCACTCTTCATTCTCTATACATCGGGATCCACTGGGAAACCCAAAGGTGTGTTGCACACAACCGGCGGTTATTTACTGCAGGCGGCCAGCACATTTAAACACGTGTTTGATTACCGAGAGGGCGAAGTATTTTGGTGCACCGCTGATGTCGGATGGGTGACGGGGCATTCCTATATTGTCTACGGACCACTGTGTAACGGCGCAACAACGCTCATGTTTGAGGGAATCCCCACCTACCCTGATGGCGGGCGCTGCTGGGAAATTGTCGACAAACACAAGGTCAACACGTTCTTCACCGCGCCAACGGCCATTCGCGCCCTGCACGCACTCGGCGACGAGCTAGTCACCCAGCATTCGAGAAAGAGCTTACGCATTATCGGGTCAGTTGGTGAGCCTATCAATCCTGAAGCCTGGGAGTGGTATCACCGCGTCGTTGGCGACGGTCGCTGTCCCATTGTCGACAGTTGGTGGCAGACGGAGACAGGGGCAATGATGATCACACCGATGCCGTCTGCACACGCCATGAAGCCCGGGTATGCGAGCTTTCCCTACTTTGGTGTTGAGCCTGCCTTGCTCGATGAGCAAGGTCAGGAAATTCACGGCGAGGGCGCCGGCTATCTGGTCATTAAACGCTCGTGGCCTGGTCAAATCCGAACCGTTTACGGGGATCACCAGCGGTTAATCGACACCTACTTTTCAACGTATCCCGGCTACTACTTCACCGGCGACGGGGCACTGCGCGATGCTGATGGCTACTTACGAATTACCGGTCGTGTCGATGATGTCTTAAATATATCGGGGCATCGAATGGGCACGGCCGAAATCGAGAGCGCGCTTGTCCAGCACAAAGACATCTCGGAGGCTGCTGTCGTAGGCTACCCTCATCCGATTAAAGGCCAAGGCATCTACTGCTATGTAACGCCGGTTCAGGGCGTAGAAGACTCGCCCGAACTGCGTGCCCAACTGGTCCAGTTGTGCGTGAGAGAAATTGGTCCGATTGCAAAGCCCGATATTATTCAATGGGCTCCGGGCCTGCCTAAGACACGATCAGGAAAAATTATGCGCCGGATTCTCCGCAAGGTTGCCGAAAACGAACTCGATAATCTTGGAGATACCTCAACACTTGCAGACCCTTCGGTCGTTGAACAACTGATCGATGCTCGCGAGCGAAGTTAAGCCATTTTTTGTAAAAAAAAAGGCCCGCAAGCGGGCCTTTTTAAATCAAATACAACGATTACTTAGTCTCGTCGTCCTCTGACTCTGTTCCATCGTTTGCCTCTGACGCTTCGTCGTCTGATTCCACGACTGCTTCGGAGGACACTTCTGTCTCCTCTGACTCAACCTCGAGCTCAACAGCATCGGACTCAACAACCACTGCCTCAGCGGGCGACTCATCGGCAACTTCAGCAGCAGGTGCCTGCTCAGCTTCGTCTTCCAGCAGCTCTTTAATCGACAGCTTGATACGGCCACGTTGATCAACGTCAAGGCACTTAACGGTGACATCCTGACCTTCTGTTAAGTAGTCGCTGACATTTTCAACACGCTCGTTCGCTATTTGCGAGATGTGCAGGAGGCCGTCTTTGCCTGGCAAGATCGTGATAAACGCACCAAAATCGACGATCCGGGCAACCTTACCCGTGTAGATCGCGCCCACTTCAGCTTCCGCTGTAATGGCCATGATCATCTCAACGGCTGCATCACGCGAACCTTGATTTTGACCAAACACTTTGACGGTACCGTCATCGTTGATGTCGACCGTTGCACCTGAGTCTTCGGTAATCTGTCGGATAGTTGCGCCGCCCTTACCAATAATGTCGCGAATCTTGTCTTGATCAATCTTTAAACTCACCATACTTGGCGCGTTTTCAGACGTAATCTCGCGAGCAGAATCAAGTACAGAGTTCATCTGTCCAAGAATGTGCAGTCGTGCGTGAAGCGCTTGCTCGAGTGCCACCTCCATGATCTGCTCATTGATGCCTTCGATCTTAATGTCCATCTGCAACGCGGTAACACCCGCAGCAGTTCCAGCCACTTTAAAATCCATGTCGCCAAGGTGATCTTCGTCACCAAGAATGTCGGTCAGAACAGCGAATTGATTCCCTTCTTTGACCAACCCCATTGCAATGCCTGCAACCGGTGCCTTCAGTGGAACGCCCGCGGCCATCATGGCCAATGAGCCCACACAGACAGAAGCCATTGAACTCGACCCATTTGATTCAGTGATCTCGGAGACGACCCGAATCGTGTATGGGAACTCATCTTCGCTTGGAAGTACGGCAGCCAAACCACGTCGCGCCAAGCGACCGTGACCGATTTCGCGACGTCCAGTGAACCCCATACGTCCTGCCTCACCCACTGAGTAGGGAGGGAAGTTGTAGTGCAGCATGAACGGATCACGCCGCTCACCTTCGAGCGCATCAATAATCTGCGCATCACGAGTAGATCCCAATGTAACGGCACCAATCGCCTGTGTCTCACCGCGCGTGAACAGTGATGACCCGTGAGCGTTATCGAGCACATCGACTTCGCAGGCAATCTGGCGCACTGTGCGACCGTCACGGCCATCGATGCGTGGCTCACCCGCTAGAATTCGCTGACGAACAATCCGCTTCTCAAGGGCTTTAAACTCGTCCTTGATGTCATCGGCAGATGCACCGTCATCAGTCGCTAACTGCGCCATAATCGCGTCACGAACATGCCCAACACGCTCATAGCGCGCTGCCTTCTCCGTAATGCGGTACGCTTCGCCTAAATCGACTCCGGCAGCCTCCTCAACTTGAGCACGCAGCGTTTCGTTGACTTCCGCGGCAGACCAATCCCATCGAGGCTTTCCTGCTTCTTCTACAAGCTCATCAATTGCCTTGATAACCGTCTGCATCTCTTGGTGAGCAAACAAAACCGCACCGAGCATTTGATCTTCAGACAACTCTTTGGCTTCCGACTCAACCATCAAAACAGCGTCGCGGGTACCGGCAACAACCATGTCCAGCTGACTGTTTTTAAGTGCGGCATAACCTGGGTTCAACACGTAGCCGTCAGCTTCTGAGAAGCCAACGCGCGCACCACCAATTGGGCCGTTGAAGGGGCAGCCAGAAATTGCGAGGGCAGCCGATGTTCCAATCATTGCCGGAATATCTGGGTCGGTGTCGAAGTCGGCAGACATTACTGTGCAAACGACTTGCACTTCATTCATGAAACCGTCAGCGAAAAGCGGTCGGATGGGCCGATCAATCAAACGCGACGTCAGTGTTTCTTTTTCGCTAGGTCGGGCTTCACGCTTAAAAAAGCCGCCGGGGATCTTACCCACAGAATAAGCCTTTTCAATGTAATGCACTGACAGTGGGAAAAACGCCTGTCCGGGCTTTTCCTTCGGATCAGCTACCACTGTACAAAGCACAGAGGTAGTGCCCATGGTCACCATTACGGCGCCAGAGGCCTGGCGCGCTATGCGTCCAGTTTCCAGTGTGACCTCTTGGCCACCGAACTGGAATGTTTTAGTAACAACGTTCACTTCATTCTCTCCAAAATAAATCGGCCGGCATAATGCCGGCCCTAAGTAATCTTATCGGCGCAAACCAAGACGCTTAATAACGGTCGAATAACGACTCGCGTCCTTGCGCTTCAAGTAATCCAACAGCTTACGGCGCTGGTTGACCATGCGAATCAGACCACGTCGTGAGTGGTGATCTTGCGCATGCTCTTTAAAGTGCTGCTGTAGCTGCTCTATGTTGGCGGTCAACAATGCAACTTGTACTTCGGGCGATCCTGTATCGCCTTCGGATTGCTTATAGTCGTCCACAATTTGAGCTTTTCGTACTGCATCAAGTGCCATGATATTTCTCCAACCTGCGTTTTCTAAGCCCACCCGTGCAGGTTTACAGGAGGGTTGGTTAATGACTGTCAACAAACAGCCGCTTTGGGGCGACTCGGCCGTCGTCGAGTATTACCCCGACGCCCAAAAAAGGGCCGTTCGCTTCAGCGATGCGAACAATACCACTTAGTGGCGCATTTCGCACTAGCACAGCCTGCCCTTGTTTTAGGTAGAAAGCCGCAGAATGACTCACTTCAACACGCGCTAAATGGTCTACCG
>ENA-OQVM01003217-OQVM01003217.1-marine-metagenome-genome-assembly--contig:-NODE-3217-length-17980-cov-4.238954_pt1 | contig 17980 bp, 18 predicted proteins | sample MGYA00237776_ERZ505498 | MGnify/ENA primary metagenome ERZ505498 (study PRJEB26159, sample SAMN06265151) | marine metagenome | isolation source: Helgoland LTER site | place: Germany:Helgoland, sampling... | reverse complement strand
GCAAAAGTCCCTTGGCATTTGAACGAAAGGCCGCATAAATGAGTTCAGAGACCGGAACGTAAGCGTGACAAGACCAAACCGCCTCAGTCGATCGTAAACCGCTGGATTGTTCCGCTTGAGGAAAGCAAAGATATCCTCGCGCTCCAGTCAGGTGAAAAGTTCGAGGTGCCTTTTGATACGTTGGTCATTTTCTCGACCAACTTCCACCCGAACAAGATTTTCGACCAAGCGGCCTTGCGCCGGATCTTTTTCAAGATCAAAATTGACGGGCCAAACCAAAAGAACTTCCTCAAGATTTTCGCAATGGTGGCAAAGAAACGTGGCATGCCGTTGGATGAGGCGACGTTGTTCCACCTGCTCAAGGTGAAATATCCCACCATCGACAATGTTTATGCGAACTATCAGCCGATATTCCTAATCGACCAGATGATTTCAATCTGCGAGTTTGAGGGGATACCCTACCAGATGAACCCTGATTTGATGGACCGCGCATGGGCGAACATGTTCGTAACGGACGAAGAAATCGTGAATTGATCGTCGTCGCAGGCTGCGGCCGCATGGGTGCGCCCATGCTTGCTGCCTTGCGAAACGCAGGTTTCGATGCTTTGGGCTTGGATGTTGTGGATCGTGGCGTGCCGCATGTCACCCTGGAGCCCAGCGACGTATTCGGGACTGTGAAAAACTTGATCACAGTTGTGCGCGATATTGCGCAGACCGATGACGTGCTATTTGGTACGCAAAACCTATGTGCGGCACCCCTGCTTGAACGGATTATCATCTCCTCCACCCTGTCGCCGCGCTATGTTCGCGCGTTGCGAAATCGGGTGCCTGACCATATCACTTTGATCGACGCGCCCATGTCCGGTGCGCAGATTGCAGCACAAGAAGCGCGCCTCAGCTTTATGTTGGGGGGCAAAGACGCGGAACTGGACGCGGTTCAGCCCTTGTTTGACGCAATGGGCGCGCATTTTCACCGCATGGGTGCGTTCGGTGCGGGGATGCAGGCAAAAGTGCTCAACAACCTTCTTGCAGCCTCAAACACGGCGATGACACGTATGGTGCTCGATTGGGCCGATGATGCGGGACTGGATGAACGCAAGCTGTTGGATTTGATGCATACCTCGTCAGGTCAGAATTGGTTCGCCTCGGGGTTTGACGAGATCGAGTTTGCCCGCGACGGGTTGGAGGACGACAATACCATCGGCATTCTGGTTAAGGACGTCGCCAGCGCGCTGGACGCCGCACCGACGGGCGCTGATCTGTCGCTGCCCAAACAGGTGCAGGCGCAGATTGCGTCCCTCACACCGCGCAAACGCTAGCTGCCTTTGCCAAACAACCCGCCAAGCGCCTGTTTGATAATCCCGCGTACTTTCGGGCGGTTCGCCTCGCCAAAGGGCAAAGGGCGGCAAACCTCCATCGCCGCCACACCCACACGGGCGGTCAACGCGCCGTTAACCAAGCCCTCACCAAAGCGGCGGCTAAGCTTGCCAAGGATCGACCCGCCCAAGATCGGCTCAAGCATGTCATCGCCCACGGCAACCGCGCCCGTTGCCACCAGATGAGACAGCACCGCACGGGTCAGCCGCCATGAACCAAAGAACCCCGACCGTCCGCCATAGACTTCTGCCACGCGGCGGATCATCCGCAAGTTGGCGGTCAGTGCCGCTGCCACATCGGCCAGCGCCAATGGCACAAGGGCGGTCACAGTCGCCACTTGTCGCGCTGCCGCTTCGACCTCGCGGGATGCGGCCTGATCAAGCGGCCGCAGCAATTCAGCTTCTGCCAGCGCCAAGAGGCCCTGCGCATCCAGTTGATCACCGCGCAATTCGTCAAACCTGTTGCGGCCCCACCCCGTATCTTCGCGGCCCTTATAAAGACGCACCAGACGATCCGTGACGCTGCGCGCGGCTTTCAGATCGCTTTGCGACAACGCTTCAGCCGCGTCATGGCGCAGCCCGTCAAGCCGCGCCAAGCGCCCGAATGCCGCCAGTTCGCGCAAAGCCAATAACGCGAGAACCAGCAAAAACACCGCCAGCAGGACCGTCATCGCCCAGCCCAATATCGGCGCGCGCGCTATCAGATCACTAACGAAATTCCACGCAGCGATAGAGACTACTGCACCGATCAGCGTGCTTGCCAGCCACCAGAACGCCTTGACCAGACGTGATGGTTTGCGCGCTGCCAGATTGGCCGCCATTTGCATCGCCTTACCTTGTGGCAAGGCCAGCGTGTCAGGCACCGGTGGCGCATCCGCTACCTGCGGGCGCGGTGCCGTTTCCTGTTCAAGATCAAAGAGAACCGGACCTTTGGCCATCACGCGTCCTCCCTTTTCCATTCGAATTGTATGTCGGGCAGTTGTTCATCATTCCGCCTACCGTCAGTCCGCGTGACCTCCTGAAAGCCGTGCTTGATATAGAATTTTTGTGCGGCTTCATTGGCTTGAAAGGTCCACAGTTCAAGCCTGTCCGCATTGTCCCGCAGATGATCCAGCAACGCCGTGCCGACCCCCTGCCCCCGCATGAACGCCGCAACAAAAAGCGCATCCAGATCCGCGCCATCACAGGCTGCGAACCCCACGACCATATTATCATGCACAGCGACCGTGACCCATCCGCGATCAATCAATCGTCCTGCATGCGCAATGTCTTGGGCTTGCGTGTGCAGATGAGGCATCCAATCAGTCGTGCGGGTGAACTCTGACAGGATCGCGCCAACTGATCCCGCATCGGTACTCCGCGCCGGGCGCAGCACGATCACAGCCGGTCCCCGATCAAAAACTCGACCGCCCTGTCCAGACGAATGTGGGGTGGCCCGTCACCGGGGCGCAGGTTCAGGGGAGCCGGTGCAAATCGCATCACTTGGTAATCCTCATCTAGCCATTTTTCTGCGCCTTGGCGTGCAGGGTTCAACAGATGCGCAGGGTCTTGTGGCAAATCACCGGGGTAAAACGCCGCCTCCTTGCCGCTCTCCAACAGGGTGCCGCGCACGACATTCAGCGTCTCGCCATTATGCGGCATCGTGGCCTCGGTTGTTGCGCGCAGGCTGGCAATCGACATGGCCGCAGTCCCTGCACCGGCATATTGCGCACGATCGCGGGCCTCGCGGGTCAGCGCCTCCATGATCGCGGTCAGTTTGGCGTGTTGTGCGTGATGCAAGTGGTCCGCCTTAGTCGCTGCAAACAGAATTTTCTCAACCCGTTTGCCGCCCAGTAACCCGCTGAGAAACCCGTTCTTTCCAGGCCGGAATGAAGCGAGCGTTTCGGACATCGCAGCGCGCAAATCCTCGACGGCGCGCGGACCTTGATGGATTGCGCCCAGCGCGTCGACAAGCACGATCTGGCGGTCAATCCTCGCAAAGTGATCCCGAAAAAACGGCCGCGCAACCTCGCGCTTGTACGCATCATAGCGACGCGCCATTTCGCGGTGAAACGATCCGCGGGTCGACACCCCGTTCACAGGGATCGGCGCGAACGTCAGTACCGGCGAGCCTGCCAGATCACCCGGCAACAAGAACCGACCCGGCGTGCAGTCTGAAAACCCTTCGGCCCGCGCAGCATGCAAATAGGTAGCAAACAGTTTGGACAGGTCTTGGGCCAGCGGTTCATCGTGTTTGGCCTGCGCATCGACATCCGCAACCCGCGCCATGAACGCCGTCGCAGATGTGCGGTCCGCAATGCGGCCCAGCGTATCTGCCGCCCATTCCTCATAAGTCCGGTCCATCAGTCCCAGATCAAGCAGCCATTCGCCCGGATAATCCACAATATCAAGGTGGATGGTCCGTGGCCCCTGCAACCCCGCCAGCAACCCGTTCGGGCGTACCTTTAGTGACAAACGCAATTCAGATATGGCGCGGGTGCTGTCGGGCCAATGCGGTGTCGACCCGGTAAGCGCCGCCAGATGCGCCTCGTACTCAAAGCGCGGCACGGTGTCGTCGGGTTGGGGTTGCAGAAACGCCGCCTCGATCCGGCCCTCGGACGCGGCGACCAGCCCCGGCATGCGACCCCGGTCCAACAAATTGGCAACCAGCGAGGTGATAAAAACTGTCTTGCCAGATCGCGCAAGGCCGGTAACGCCCAATCGGATGACCGGTTCAAAGAAAGTCTCGGAGACAGTGTCCTGCACCGCCTCAACCTGCCGCCAAATGCCATCGGCAATCCGTGAGATGACCAAAACTCTGTCCCGTCCCTGTTTACGCCTTCGCTTGTACATAGGGGGCGCGGCAAGGGATTGCCAGAAGCGGAGCAGCGCGGTAGATGCGCGGCCATGCCTCGTTTTGCCCTCAAAGTTGAATACCACGGCGCGCCCTTTGTCGGCTGGCAACGGCAGATTGGCCTGTCGTCGGTTCAGGGCGCGATTGAAGCCGCGTTGGCCAAGCTGGAAAAGCGGGATCACAACATCGCCGCTGCTGGCCGAACTGACGCTGGGGTGCATGCAATGGGCCAAATCGCGCATTGCGATATGGAGCGGGATTGGAAACCTTTCCGCCTGTCTGAAGCTTTGAATTACCATCTAAAGCCGAACCCCATCGCGATTACCGCGTGCGTCAAGGTCGACGATGCGTTTCACGCAAGGTTCGCCGCGTTAGAGCGACAGTATCTGTTTCGTGTCCTGACCCGACGCGCGCCCGTGACGCATCAGGCCGGGTTGGTCTGGCAGGTCAAACAGCCCCTTGATCTGGACGCAATGCAGCAAGGTGCTGATATCTTGGTCGGCAGGCACGATTTTACCACGTTCCGGTCCACGATATGCCAATCGGACAGTCCTGTAAAAAGGCTGGATAGATTGCAGGTGAGCAAGCATGAAACCCCTTACGGCACAGAATTTCATTTCGACGTGCGCGCGCGGTCATTTTTACACAATCAGGTCCGCAGCCTAGTCGGTACGTTGGAACGCGTCGGCGCGGGGTCATGGACGCCAGAGGACGTTCGCAAGGCATTGAATGCCAAAGATCGCGCTGCTTGTGGGCCGGTCGCGGCACCTTTTGGCCTGTACCTGATGCACGTCAGCTATCCGGAACCATTGTTCGAATGAGCGTCGCCTAAAGCGGGTTCCAATCCCCGTGGTGTTTGCCATCCTTATCCAAACGTTCAAACCCGTGCGCGCCAAAGAAATCGCGCTGTGCCTGAATAAGGTTCGCGGTGCCGCGCGCCCGCCGCATGCTGTCATACCACGCTAGCGATGCAGACAAAGCAGGCACCGCAACGCCCGACAAAACAGCCGATGCGACGACCTGCCGCAAGCCGCCGATACTATCCTCCAACCGGTTGCGCATCGCGGGCGCAAGGATTAGATGACCGCCCGGTAGGTTATTGCGAAACGCTTGGGCAAATTCGTCCAGCAATGCAGACCTGATGATACAACCCGCGCGCCAAATCTCGGAAATGCGCGCCACATCGAGTGACCAGTCAAATTCGTCAGACGCTGCCTGCAAAATCCGAAACCCCTGCGCATGCGCCAGAATGCGGCCCGCCAGCATCGCCTGCGCCATAACATCTGGGGCGGGCAAGGCGGTCTCACTTGTGCCGGTGGGCAACAAAGGCTCCGCCAACACGCGCACCGCTTTCTCGGACGACCAGCCCCGCGCGCCGACCGCAGCCTCAACCGTGCTGGCGGATTGCCCCAGTTTGAGCGCCTCAATCAGGGTCCAACGGCCCGTTCCTTTTTGGCCCGCCTGATCAAGGATAACATCCACCATCGCGGCGCTCGTTTTGCTGTCCACGCTTTGCAATGCGGCTGCAGATACGTCGATCAGGTATGAGCTCAGCGGGCCGTCTTTCCAGCCCTCAAACACCCCGCCTATTTGCTGCGCAGTATGACCGCCTACGTCACGCATGATGCCGTAAAGCTCTGCAATCATTTGCATATCTGCGTATTCGATGCCGTTATGCACTGTCTTGACGAAATGCCCGGCACCATCAGGCCCAAGGTGCGCAACACAAGGATCACCCTCGAATTTAGCGGCGATTGCCTCAACCATCGGGCGCAGTTGCCGCCATGAATGCGTGCTGCCTCCGACCATCATCGACGGGCCGTTGCGCGCGCCTTCTTCGCCACCAGAGACGCCCATGCCAACAAAATGCAGCCCCGTGTCCTGCATCGCCGCCGACCGTTCCCGCGTCGCGTTGAAATCCGCGTTGCCACCGTCGATGATCGTGTCGCCTTCCTCAAGAAAGGGCGAGACCGCCGCGATCATCGCGTCCATCGGTGCGCCGGACGGGATCATGAACAGGATGCTGCGCGGGCGGGCGATGGCCGCGATAAACGCCTGTAAATCGGCAACGCCAGTCATCATTTTTGATAGCGCACCCGCCTCGGTGACAAAGGCGTCGATCCACTCCGCTTCGCGGTTGGACACAGCTACGTGAAACCCCTTTTCGGCAAGGTTCAGCGCCAGCGCTGAACCCATCGTGCCAAGGCCATAAACACCGATATCTGCGCCGCTTTTTGGGGATGTCATGATCACGTCTCCTCTTGGTCATCTTACAGTGATCCGGGGCGCGCAGAGGCGCAAGTGGTGAAATGCCCCTAGGCATTCGGGGGCGTATGCACTATATTTCGACAGGCAAACACTTTGTTAACAATAAAAAAAGATAGTGGCAGTGTTCTATGATGTATTATTTTAAACGCGCGTGGTCGGGTTTTGTATCCCCTGTTCTGAAAACCCCAAAGCGGCTTCAGGTGGCTGCGCTGTGCTACAAGGAAACCAAGGCGGGCAAGCGGGTGCTGTTGATCACCAGCCGCGATACGGGGCGTTGGATCGTTCCGAAAGGCTGGCCGATCAAGGGCAAGAATGGCTCTGAATCCGCGCTTCAAGAAGCGTGGGAAGAGGCCGGTGTGAAAAAGGCCGCGATCGAGGAAGACCCGTTCGGGACATATGATTATGACAAAGGTCTGAGCGATGGCGAAAGCATCCCGATCCATACCGAAGTCTATATGACGCGCGTTGAAAAACTGAGCGACGAGTACCCTGAGGTCGACCAGCGGGAGCGCGCATGGTTCGCGCCCAAAGACGCCGCAAACAAAGTGGCGGAACCTGACCTGAAAGCTCTGCTTGAAAAGTTGTGATATTACTGTGATCGCAAAGTTCGGGCTGGCTATTTCTGTGCCAACTCATCCCGGATCGCTTTGACGGTGACATTCGGCAGCCCTTCTGCGGCCACTTCGGCGGTGCGCACCACTTCGGCAATCATTTCATTGATCGGCGTTGGAACGTTCAAATCGTGCCCCATCTGGACAACAAGGCCCTGCAGCGCGTCGATCTCAGTCGTACGGTGCGCCATCAGGTCAAGCGCCATCGACGTGTGCGCCTGCGCATCAATCGTCAGCATTGAGGCGGCAATTCGAGTAAAAAGCGGTGTAGGCAGGCGCAATATCCAAGGAATGGCACCGATAGATACCGGCGTCGTCGACACAGGGGTGATCCCGTGTTTACGCAAGACACGGTGCGCTTCTTGCCATTGATCCGCCATCAACCGCCGCCAGCCCCGGTCGCGCAATTGTTCTTGCAGGGTCATACCACTGAGCGCATTCAGCGCATTGTTAAGGTTGATCAAGAACTTGCCCCACTGAATACCCTCGATATCGCGGCTTTCGGATGTCAGCAAATGAGGAACAGTCAACAGATCACCCAGATCGGACCTTCCCGCGCCGATCACGATATCCCCGCTGGTTGCCCGGTGAAAACCGCCCTGCCCCATCGGCACCACATTAAACGGCACCATGCCCGCGCGCACATCGAATGCGGGCAAGGCTTGGGTCAAATCCTGTGCGTTTGATAACCCGTTTTGCAGTGAAACCACTTTGACGCCTGCGCGCGCATGACGGTTGATCAATTCGGCAATCTCACCCGTATCACCAGATTTTACAGTGACCAGTATGACATCCGCCGTCTCTAGGCACATTGGCGAAACAGCCAGCTCCAGCACCTCCGGATCGACCTGCACGGCCATGCCACCAAAGTCAGTCAGACTAAGGCCATGCCCCGCAATTTCACCACGCACACGGGGCCGTACCATCAACGTGACACGCCGCCCTCCTGCCGCCAACAGCCCACCAACAAAGCACCCGATGGCGCCTGCGCCCGCAACAACGATATGGGGGGGCTTGGTCACGCTCTATTTGCCAAGACAATAGCGCATGATCGCCTTTTGGGCATGCAATCTGTTCTCGGCCTCATCAAAGATCACCGAATGCGGGCCGTCCATCACCGCGCTTGTTGCCTCGTCCTCGCGGTGCGCAGGCAGGCAGTGCATGAACAACGCGTCGTCCTTGGCCCGGGCCATCAGCGCGTCATTCACCTGATACCCGCGCAATTGGTTGTGGCGGCGTTCGCGCGCGGATTGCGGATCGTGCATGGAAACCCACGTGTCTGTGACAACCAGATCAGCACCTTCCACCGCCTTGTTCGGATCCCGTTCGATTGTATAGAGCCCCTCCAACGCAGATTCAGGGTCAAGCGGCGGTGGGCCGGTGAACGTCAGATCAAAATCAAACTGCTTGGCCGCATGGGCAAAGCTGGCGAATACGTTGTTACCGTCACCGGACCATACAACCTTTTTGCCTTTGATGGGACCGCTGTGTTCCTCGAATGTCATGATATCGGCCATGATCTGGCAAGGATGCGAGCGGTTGGTGAGGCCATTTATGACAGGCACGCTGGCATATTCGGCCATGTCGAGCAGGGTCTGTTCCTCAAACGTGCGGATCATGATCAGATCGACATAACGGCTTAGCACGCGGGCGGTGTCGGCAATGGTTTCGCCGTGGCCCAGTTGCATGTCCGCACCCGACAGCACCATGGTTTGGCCGCCCATCTGTCGCACGCCAACGTCGAAGGACACGCGCGTGCGGGTAGAAGGCTTTTCAAAGATCAGCGCAACCATGTGGTCTTTAAGCGGCAGATCATCGTCAAGCGCGCCTTTTGGCCGGCCTGCACGGGCGTTTTTCACAGTGATTGCGTTGTCGATAATGCCGCGCAATGCGGAAGGGGCCGTGGTGTGGATATCGAGAAAATGGGTCATGGTAAGCTCTTGATTTAGATAGGGGGCTGTCTGCCTGTCGTTCATTGGGCTTGATCCCATGTCAGACGGGCGGACAGCCTCCAAGACGTTTATTTGGAAAATTGAAAGAGGATCAAAGCGATGCAGCTGTTCTGTCCAGACGCGCGACGGCCTCTGCGATTTCATCATCGGTGATTGTGAGCGGGGGCAGCAAACGCACCACATTGTCAGCGGCTGGTACGGTTATCACCTCTTGGGCATAGCCCGCCGCAACAAAATCACCCGGCGCGACCTTGCATTTCAGGCCCAGCATCAGGCCGGTGCCGCGCACGCTTTCAAAGACGTCCGGATGGCTGGCGATCAGTCCTTCGAGCTTTTGACGCAGCAGGCTTGCCTTGCGGTTCACTTCTGCCAGAAATTCAGGGTCGGTTACGATGTCCATGACCGCGCAACCCACAGCGCAGCCCAGCGGGTTGCCCCCGTAAGTGGACCCGTGGGTGCCCGCCGTCATGCCGGATGCCGCGTTTTCTGTGGCAAGCACCGCACCCAGAGGGAAACCGCCACCGATGCCTTTGGCGACCATCATGATGTCTGGTGTGATGCCGGCCCATTCGTGGGCAAACAGCTTGCCTGTCCGGCCTACACCGCATTGTACCTCGTCCAGAATCATCAGGATGCCGTGTTCGTCGCACAGATCGCGCAGACCCTTGAGACAGACATCTGGCAAAGGACGAATGCCGCCCTCACCCTGCACGGGTTCCACCATGATGGCGCAGGTATTCTCATTGATCGCAGCCGTTAGGGCGTCATGATCTCCGAACGGCAGATGCACGAAACCGGGCAACAGCGGGCCAAAGCCCTTGGTCATTTTCTCGGACCCCGCAGCGGCGATGCCCGCAGAGGAGCGTCCGTGGAAAGAGCCGTCAAAGGTGATGATATCGACCCGCTCGGGCTGGCCTTTGTCATAAAAATATTTGCGCGCCATTTTGACCGCAAGTTCGCAGGATTCAGTGCCTGAATTGGTAAAGAAAACCGTGTCGGCAAATGTTGCATCGACCAACTTGTCCGCCAGCGCCTGTTGCTGGGGGATCTGGTAAAGGTTAGACGTGTGCCAAAGCGCCCCGGCTTGCGCGGTCAGCGCTTCAACCAGTTTGGGATGTGCATGGCCCAGCGCGTTCACCGCAATGCCAGCACCAAGATCCAGGAAACGTCGGCCATCCGCCTCGGTCAGCCACGAACCAGCGCCCGAAACAAAGCTGAGAGGCGCGCGTGAATAGGTTGGCAAAACCGAAGAGATCATCTGGATCGTCCTTATTATGGGCCGCAAAGAGGCTAAAAGGCCATGGGCAGCGCGTAGGGTCAAGTGGGGTTGGGTGAGGTGCAACGCACCGGATCAGACCTGCGGCAAGCAAGTCACGCCTGAAGTTTCGCTTCAGCGTCGTCGGTTGGAGATATGAACCGCGTTGATCATGGGCAAATCATTAGGCGCAGCGCGGCGCTTTGCCAAGTGGTTTTTCACCTCTTGCGGGTCCGTGACCTCAGGCGCATAGCTGCCTCATGTTTCAGGCCAAACAACAAAACAACGCCCTTGCAGCGGCACTTATCGCGGTCGCCACGGCGTTTATCGCGGCAACCACTTTGATGGCCAAGGCACTGGGCAGTGATGCGCTTGGTCCTGCATTGCACCCGCTGCAAATCAGCCATGGGCGGTTTTTGTTCGCATTTATGGCACTCTGTTGTGCAACACTTGCGCTGCGCCCGGCATTCGCGCGGCCCCATTGGGGCCTGCATATCGCGCGCACAACCTTTGGCTGGGGCGGTGTTACGCTGATGTTTGCCGCTGTCGCTTATATCCCGCTTGCTGACGCCACGGCGATTACGTTTTTGAACCCGGTATTTGCGATGATACTGGCGATCCCGTTGCTGGGCGAAAAGGTGGGGCCGGTCCGGTGGTTGGCCGCTGGTATGGCGCTGTTCGGGGCGCTGATCTTGCTGCGGCCCGCGCCCGAAAGCTTTCAACCGGCAGCTTTGCTTGCACTTGGTGCGGCAATGGTAATGGGGATGGAATTGATCTTTATGAAAAAACTGTCCCGGATCGAGGGGCCTTTTCAAATCCTGTTTTTCAACAACATGTTGGGTTTGATCATCGCGACTATGGCCGTGGTTGCGTTTTGGGTGCAGCCCACCGGGGCGCAGTGGGCCGTGCTGGCCGCGCTTGGCCTGTCGATGGCACTGGCGCAGACCTGCTTTATCAATGCAATGGCGCGGGCGGATGCCAGCTTTGTCGCGCCCTTCAGCTATGGTACGCTGATCTTTGCCGCCCTTTATGATGTCGTGTTCTACAAGGTCATCCCGGACGCCGTGACGCTGATCGGGGCGGCCATTATCATCTCGGGCGCGATCTTGCTTGCTGCGCGTGAGGCGCGGGCAAAAAAGCCCCAAACCGCGCCGTGACGCTTCATCCCTTGCACGCAGGCGCACAGGGCTTATTATAGGGGACTGAATTTGACAAAGCGGTCCACGAGTTGGGGCCGCTTTTTACCTAAGGAACCTGCGATGTCCTGGACCGATGACCGCGTCGAAACACTAAAAAAAATGTGGGGCGAAGGCCAGTCCGCGAGCCAGATCGCAAAAGAGCTGGGCGGGGTCACGCGCAATGCCGTGATCGGCAAAGTGCACCGTCTGGGCCTGTCCAACCGGGCAACTGGCGGCACCTCTGCCAAGACCGAAGCCAAAGCTAAGCCATCCGCCCCTAAGGTGGAGCCAAAGGCAAAGCCAGTTGTGGCCGAAAAGCCCGAGAAACCAGAAAAGCCGGAGATGCTAACGCAGGCTGCGGCACCGCCACGTTCAAACTTGCCAGCGCGCAACAAGATCATTCCGGCAGGTCAGCCCCTGCCGCCGCAGCCCTCTGCAAATGAAATCAGCCCCGAAGCGCTCGCCAAAGTCAACGAAGTCGAGAAGAAAGCCAAGAAGATCGGCTTGATGGATTTGACGGAGCGGACCTGCAAATGGCCCGTGGGTGATCCCGCGACCGAAGATTTCTGGTTCTGCGGTTTACCCGTGAAACAGGGCAAGCCCTATTGCGAGGCCCATGTTGGTGTTGCGTTCCAGCCGATGTCTTCGCGGCGCGACCGTCGCCGTTAATCGGCGCTCTGCAACAAAACCGACAACAGTGTGAGTTGCGCCTGTCTCCGGCGCATGATTGATGATCTGCATCTGACGCGTTCATCTTGAGGATAGCCCATGCCTGACACCATTCGCGCCGCTGATGCGCTTGCCCGCCGTCTATATGCCGCCGGGTGCCGCACGGCTTTTGGGATGCCGGGGGGCGAGGTGCTGACGCTGATTGATGCACTGGAGACAGCAGGCATCCGCTTTGTGCTGGCCAAACACGAAAACGCCGCCGGTTTCATGGCCGAGGGTGTGCAACACGTGGATGGTGCGCCCGCGATCCTTGTGGGCACAATCGGCCCCGGCACGTTGAACGGTGTGAATGTCGTGGCAAATGCGCTGCAAGATCAAGTGCCGATGATCGTTTTGTCGGGCTGCATGGACGCGGATGAAGCGCAGACCTACACCCATCAGGTGCTGGATCAGCAGGCCGTGTTCCGCCCCATCACCAAAGCCAGCTTTGCCCTGAATGCAGGGGCAGCGCATGTAATTGCCGACAAGGCGATTGCCATCGCGACAGAGGGGCGCATGGGGCCTGTCCATATTGATGTGCCAATCTCTGTTGCCGACACGCAAGTCACTGCCATTGCCCCACCTGCCCGGACACCCGCATCGCCCAGCGCACCGTCAGGCACAGATCTGGAAACTGCACGCGGTTGGCTGGCAACCGCCAGGCGTCCCGTCATGATTGTCGGTGTGGACGCCGTGAACCAAGGGGCCGATGATGCGGTGCGCCGGTTTGCCGAAATGTACCAAGTGCCGGTAATCACCACGTACAAAGCCAAGGGCGTCATGCCCGAAGATCATGCATTGTCATTGGGTGGTGCGGGCCTGTCGCCCTTGGCGGACAAAACGCTGTTGCCCTTTGTGCAATCCAGCGATCTGATCCTCTGCGTCGGGTATGACCCGATTGAGATGCGCCCCGGTTGGCGCGACGTCTGGAATCCGTGCGTACAAAATGTCATCGACATCACCGCAGCGCCAAACCACCACTATATGCATCAGGCGACCTTGAATTTCATCACCGACTGCGCCGCGACCTTGGCAGCCCTCAGCGACGGGACACCGCCACAAGCGACATGGACCCAAGGTGAAGTGGCAACGGCAAAGGCCAGCCTTGCTGCGGCCTTTCCCACCGATGACGTTTGGGGTCCGGCTGCGGTGATCGACACCTGCCGCAAGATTCTGCCCGCAGGAACACGTGCCTCTGCCGATAGTGGTGCGCACCGCATTTTGCTGAGCCAGATGTGGCATTGCGAGGCACCGCGCGCATTGATGCAATCCTCCGCGCTTTGCACCATGGGATGCGCCGTACCCATGGCAATCGGTGCCAAACTGGCGGCCCCTGACGTCCCTGTCGTGTCATTCTCCGGGGACGCCGGTTTCCTGATGGTCGCCGGAGAGTTGAGCACCGCCAAAGAGCTGAACGTCGCCCCGATCTTCGTGGTATTCGTCGATGCCTCCCTTGCATTGATCGAGAAAAAACAGCGTGAAAGGCAGCTCAGCAATACCGGCGTTGACTTCATGAAACACGACTTTGCCGCGATCGGTAGGGCGTTCGGCGGGGCGGGCGTCACAGTCCAGAGCCGGGCAAATCTGGAGATCGCGTTGCAGGGCGCAATGGCTGCGGATACCTTTACCGTCATTGCCGCGATTATTGAACGGGGAGCTTATGATGGCCGCATCTGACATGCCCAAGGGCGCGCTTGACGGATTGTTCGTGCTGGACCTAAGCCGCATTCTGGCCGGTCCGACATGCACGCAATTGTTGGGGGATATGGGCGCGACTGTGATCAAGGTCGAAAACCCGATCACCGGTGGCGACGACACGCGCGGCTGGGGGCCGAATTATGCCCGCGACACAGACGGCAACGCGACCGACCTGTCGGCGTATTTCATGGCCGCGAACCGCAACAAACTGTCGATCTCTATCGATCTGGCCGATCCCGAAGGCCAAGCCACATTGCGCCATCTGGCAGCACGCGCTGATATCGTGATCGAGAATTTCAAACCTGACGGTCTGGTCAAATACGGGCTGGATCATGCAACGCTTTGTGCAGCGCACCCTGCCCTCGTTTATTGTTCTATCTCTGGATATGGCCAGTATGGCCCGAACCGCAACCAACCGGGCTATGACCTGATGGCCCAAGGATTTGGCGGCATGATGTCGATCACCGGTGATCCTGACGGCGTACCGACCAAAGTGGGCGTGGGCATCGCAGATGTGATGTGCGGTATGTATGCCACCATCGGTATCCTTGCCGCGCTGCGCCACCGCGACCAGACGGGCGAAGGCCAGCACATTGATCTATCATTGGTCGATGCCTCAATGGCATGGCTGATCAACGAGGGTACAAATTTCCTGACCTCCGGCAAACCACCCGTCCGGCGCGGCAATGCGCACCCCAACATTGTGCCCTATGATGCGTTTGAATGCAGCGACGGGCATTTCCTGCTGGCGGTTGGCAATGACGCGCAGTTTACGCGGTTTTGCGATGCGTTGGATATTCCGGACGTCGGACGCGATCCGCGTTTCACAACCAACCTTGGCCGGATCAAAAACCGCGAGGCGCTGATGCCCGCGATCACGCCCGCCATGCGCGCCCTGCCCAAAGCAGAGATCATGCGCCGCTTGCAAGCGGTCAAAGTACCCTGCGGCCCGATCAATACCATCCCCGAGGCATTGGGGTCGGATCAGGCACAGGCGCGCGGTGCCATTGTTGAAATGACGCGGGCCGATATTGATCAAGGGTTGGTTCGCTTGCTTGCCAATCCGCTGAAGTTTTCGGCCACGCCGGTGCAATACACCCGCCCGCCCCCGCGCTTTGGGCAGGATACCGCAGAGGTTCTTGAAACATGGGGACCAAAGCCGGACGCCTAGGTCTACCCATTCCGCCCAAAACCCCGGTTTTGTGCATAGATCTGCCGAATTTGCCTGCCAAACCGGCAGGGAACTGCATCAGAGTTCACGAAAGCCCCCGCGTGCTTCACGACTGCGTGTGAGCGTGTCCACAAGCGGAATTTGCCTGCTACACACGGTCAAACGCCACAGTCTTGGCCGACAGTTTCGGAAGGTTATTCATCATGAACACAGACATCTGTTCCGCCCCGGTATCGTTGCAGCACGCCGAAACCCTTTCTCATTGGAACAAGATGGTGCGCGCGTTTTTGGCACATGGTGCCACGACGCCGCAACATTTGGGCACAGTGCTGGAGGCCGAGCCCGACTTTGCCTTGGGTCACGCCGTGCGCGGCTTGTTCTGTCTGATGGCCGGCCGCTCAGAGATGTGGCAAGTGGCCGAGGACGCACAGCAGCCCATGCTGCGCGTCACGCTGGCGCAATCACCAAACGCGAGGCGGGATGGATCGACGCGCTGGATTGTTGGCTGGCCGACAGTCCAACAGGCGCGATTGCCGCTTTGGAAAGGGTGTTGCGCGACACCCCCCAAGACACGCTTACCGCCAAGGCCAGCCATGGCATCCGGTTTATTCTGGGCGATGCGCGTGGTATGCGCCGCTCGGTAGAGCGGGTGTTGCATGCCCACGGTCCCGACCATCCGTTGCGCGGCTATCTGCTGGGCTGTCATGCCTTTACGTTGGAAGAAACCGGCGAATACGCAGCTGCAAAGGCAGCAGGGCTTGAGGGTCTGACCTATGCCCCTGATGATGCATGGGGCCTGCACGCTGTGGCTCACGTTCATGACATGCGCGCAGAACCTGATGCAGGGATTGCGTTGATTGAAAACAACGCGCCTGCATGGGACCAGTCCAACAATTTCCGCTATCACGTGTGGTGGCACAAGGCCTTGCTGCATCTGGACCGCGGTGAAAGGGACGTCGCACTGGCGCTGTATGACAGCCAGATCCGTGCCGACAAAACCGATGACTACCGCGACATCGCGAACGCGACGTCCCTGCTGATGCGGCTAGAGCTGGAAGGGATGAACGTGTCAAATCGTTGGGACGAGTTGGGCGCACTGGCTGAAAACCGCATTGATGACGGCTGTATCGTCTTTGCTGATCTGCATTATCAACTGGCGCTCTCTGGTGCCGCAAAAGGTGCCGCGTCCGAGGCGATGCTGGCGCGGTTTGCCCGCGACGCCAAGCAATCGGGCGATATGGCCACACGTGTGGCCGACCCCGGAATGGCCGCGCTGACGGGATTGAACGCCTTTGCCGAAGGACGTTATGGCGATGCGTTCATGCATATGGCGGATGCGCGCCCAAAAATGCAGACAATCGGCGGATCACACGCACAACGCGACGTGTTTGAACGCATGACCATTGACGCAGGGCTCCGCTCAGGCCATCTCGACCGGGCAGAGCAAATCTTGCTGGAACGTCTGGCCCTTCGTGATGGTCACGAGGACCGATACACCGCCACAAGGTTTGATCAATTGTCGCGCGCGCGGCGCATTCCCGCGCAGTAATATCGGGACGCCGCACAAATAATGACACTTGCTGACACCACGACCCAAATTCCGTCCCGCCCCGTCACCGCCTTAGGTGCAACAGGCGCGCGCGTCCGCGACCTGCGGTTGGATTTCTTTCGCGGGATCGCGATGTTCATCATACTGATCGCCCATACGCCGGGCAATTTCCTGACCTCGTGGATTCCGGCGCGCTGGGGTTTCTCCGACGCGACAGAGATTTTCGTGTTCTGTTCCGGCATGGCCAGCGCCATTGCGTTTGGCGGCGCGTTCCAGCGTGCAGGTTGGTTTCTGGGCACCGCCCGCGTGCTGTTCCGCGTATGGCAGGTCTATTGGGCACATGTCGGGCTGTTCTTTGCCACACTTGCGATGACGGTCTATCTGACTGATCTGGACATCACGGGCCGCAATTACTGGGGTCAACTGAACCTGTGGATGATGTTCGTTGAAAGCGACAAATGGGACAATTCCAACATCCTGCTCAGCTTTATGACCCTGCGCTATGTCCCGAACTATTTTGATATCTTGCCCATGTACATGATCGTTCTGTTGATGATGCCCATCGTGATATGGCTGAGCACGATCAACCTGAAACTGGTCGCAGCGTTCGTGATTGGCGTGTGGTTGATGGGGCAAACAGCCCTTTTGGGGCAGTTTGGCCTTGCCCATCTGCATCTGGAATTCCCTGCAGAGCCTTGGTCAGACCGCACATGGTTCTTTAACCCCTTCGGCTGGCAGTTGATCTTTTTCACCGGCTTCGCGTTCATGCGCGGCTGGCTCCCGAAACCGCCCGTAACCCCCACATTGTTGGCCATTGCCGCATTCATCGTGATCGGAAACGTCCCGCTTAGCAGTATCGGCGTGCGCGAATTCGGCTTTGAATGGGCGCGCGACTGGCGCGAGGCCTACAAGCCGCTGATCGACAAGTCCGACTTTGGCATCCTGCGCTATGTGCATTTCCTCAGCTTGGCCTACCTCGCTTGGGTCATGGCGGGCGACAAGGGCAACAACCTGCTGCCACGCGGCGCTAGTGCGGTGGCACGCGGCTGGACTGTGATGCTGGGCGTGATCCTGAAAGTTGGACAGCAAAGCCTTGCGGTCTTTGTTGTCAGCATGTTCACCGCCCGCGTGATGGGTTTTGCGATGGATGTGATGGGGCGCGATACCGCGACCAGCCTGCTGGTGAACCTTGCGGGTTGCACCGTGCTGGTGATTGTCGCCTATGGCGCAGGCTGGTTCAAATCCCAGCCATGGCGCGTGAAGGTGTCCGCATGATCCGCCGCGATGTCCTGAAATCCCTTGCGGCATTGGCCGTCGTGCCAGCAGCGGCCTGGGCCAAGGAACCGGGGCTTCGTCTGGGCGATGCGCCCCTACCCTTTGA
>ENA-OQVM01003208-OQVM01003208.1-marine-metagenome-genome-assembly--contig:-NODE-3208-length-18025-cov-4.585023_pt1 | contig 18025 bp, 11 predicted proteins | sample MGYA00237776_ERZ505498 | MGnify/ENA primary metagenome ERZ505498 (study PRJEB26159, sample SAMN06265151) | marine metagenome | isolation source: Helgoland LTER site | place: Germany:Helgoland, sampling... | reverse complement strand
AATAAAACTATAGGGATGCAGATAAGTATCATACAGAGTACTATAACAGGAAAAGCGGTGTATACAGAAACTCACTCGGTAGAGACCAACTCAAACGGCTTGATTAGTTACGAGATTGGCTCAGGAAGTACCTCCGATGATTTCAGTGCAATAGATTGGAGTGCAGGTCCTTATTTTATAAAAACCGAGACAGACCCAACAGGAGGAAGTACTTATACTATTTCAGGAACAAGTCAGTTAATGAGTGTTCCGTTTGCGTTGTATGCAAAGAGTTCTGGAAGTTCTTTACCAGGCCCAGAAGGTCCTCAGGGTCCTACTGGTCCAGGAGGTTCAAATAATGGTGCGGTGGGCGTTTCGTTTTCGATGGAATTAACCGGAAGTCCTACACAATGGTCAAATAATGCTCCCCCTCAAAATATCGTTGTAGATCCCAATGGTCCATATATCCTGTATACTGGAGAAGATAGTAATAATAATAATATTTTACCGCTACTTGCGAAAAATTTTGAATTCATACATTTAGAAGGAAATAGTTGGGCTGGAGCACCAACTCCAAGTCCTGGGGATTTTCCAATTGTTGACCATATTCAACAGAACAATGTCTTTACTACACCTGTAAATGGACACAAATTGCCCCAATTAGGACCACAACCTGGAGCGCAAAGTTCTTATAACAACTTTTACGGATTTAGAGTTCCACAAGACGGGCAAATGGTAGGGTTTCAAATTAATTATATTCAAAAAGCAATGACGGGACAATTTTATGCTATGTATTATAGTCCAAATTCTGCGAATCCAACAGTTATATTTAATAAAGGTGGTCCATTAGTAGGAAATATGAATAGTTCTGGACCAATTTCAATGAATTATGCGAGTGGTAATACTATATGGGATGATAGTGTAACAATCCCAGTTAAAGCGAATGGATTTATATTTGTAATGAGTGATTTAAGTTGTCGTTTTCCTAGTGGAGTATATGCTAGCAATTGGAACAGTCAGAATGGACCAGGGCCTGCGATTCCTTTTAGAGCACCAAGTGGTAAAATTCATGCTACAGTATATCTTACATATGATTAGTAATTTAAACAATACGTAAATATATAATATTTATTAATTTATAAATAATATATATATGGCTGGAAAACCGCAAGATTTAAGTCAATTTCTTGATGCTAGTATGAATAATCTTGATACAAACACTATTTGGTTTAGAGATGGTACATTTAAGTTTATTCGAAAAAGAAAAACTAAACCATAGGCAACTCTTCTTCTTTTAATTCAGGGAGTTCTAAACCTCTTAAATAGATTAAACTAACATTTATTATATTTGGGTATGAAAAAATTAAAATTAGTTAAATTTTTAGTTATAGCTTCATTGATTGTCTCATTAGCATTGGTGTTATTTGGAATACATCAGCTAATTAATAATGAATATTTGATAGGTTTAGCATTTCTTTTTGTTGGTATTGCTATGGGTTGGAATGATTGTAAAACCATTGTTTCAAATAGAAATAACAGATAGTTTAAGTAAAAACTAAATGTTGTAAATTGGGGGGATGAAAAAATTACTACTGATATTAGTAATTATAATAGCTTCATTAAATTTCTTATATACTTTTGGCTATCAAGGTGAGCCAATGAGTCAATTAGAGTTTTTGTCAAGAACACTTGGGAGTATCATTGTTCTCGTAATTTCATTAAGACAACTAATGAAAAAAACTAAACCATAGGCAACCCTTCCTCTTTCAGTTCTGCTATTTCTAAACCTCTTAAGTAGGTTAAACTAACATTTCATATATTTAAAATTCAATATCATACAATGAGAAAAATACTTTTACTACTATTTTTTATTCCACTGCTTTCCTTTTCACAAGAGATCAAAGAAATTGACAAACAAGATCACTTGATTGTCCCAAAGAAAATTGTTATTCAAGATAATGTAGAGCGTATGATTATTGATTATACCCAATCGGATGAATTGGGTTTTTTTAAAATGAACGCCCCATTTGGCTGGACTGAACCAATTATTGAAGCACAATTTGAAATTAGAGGAATTGTATTAAAGGGATTGCTTGGATTAGAATATGAAAACAGCGAAGAACATATCGTTAGTGGCAATGGGTTTGTTATTCCAAAAAATACTCGTGTTAGAATCTTTAATGCAGGTGAGGAAGAATTAATCTTGATAGAGGTTTTAAGACCCGCTTATAATAAAGAATTTGTTCAAAAGTTTAGCAGCTTTTAACCATCGTTTTCATACTTTTTTTTACTCCGTGAGTTTTCGGTTTTGGGATTTTTTTAAATTATTTTCTAGTGAATAAAAAAAACCACAACTTTTTAGGTTGCAGGTTGATTTATGAACGTGTTTTTATTTTTTCTACAACTTATTGAAATCTTTTAAGAATTTTCACTTCATAATCTTTTACATCTTCTACAGGACCTCTTTCCTGGATAAGCTCTATAAACTTTGGGTCTTGTTGTAATTTATCATACAACATCATATGATCATTTTTGTTTTTTCCAGTCAAAGCTACCCAATGTGAAGCACCATTTGGTCTTCCAATATCATAGGATCCAAAACCAACAACTCTTCCTTCAAAGTCTTCTTTATACTTTTTTACTATTTTATCGTGTCCTGCCTTGAAAAGATTAGGGTCATCGATTTTAATATCCCATATGTGAACATTTGAATTTTTTTCGGTGTCTCCTTCTTGCCAACTCATAATTCTTCCCGAATATTCAGCACCCCATTCTTCAACGAAGTTCCCCATCTTTGCCCATAAAGCACTGTTTTTATCCTCGCTAATGGCATCTTCTGCCATCATTTGAACCCCAAGTGTCCACATGAAAACAACACGATGTGTTGCACCATTAGTTCTTCCGTTGCCCATTCGCTCTAAGACGATTCCTCCTTGATTCATTTCAACACCTTCATAGGTATCTGTAAATGCCTTAACGATGTCTTTTTGGGTGTGAGGTTTTGCTTTAATTTCAACAACGCTAAAAGCCATTCTTTGAGCGGTTAGTGATACTGTTACAAAAAATACAAAAAGTAAAATAATTTTTTTCATTGTTTGTTTTATTTAAGGTTAATATAGGTTGTAATTTACAATTAATTATTTAAATGTATTCTCTGTGTATTCTCTTTTTTTAATCATTATTCGATTTTATGTTTGATGAGTTGGAAAAGTATCCATTCATTGCTTCTAATTTAAAAGGAGGTAAAAAATAAAAAAGGTACTTGATTCTATAGAAAAAAAGCAACCTAAGTTTTATCTCTAAAACTTAGGTTGCTTTTTTAATGGTAAGTATAATCAATTTCTTTAGTTCTGATAGATTGACTCGTATAGTTCTTTGTAAATTTCTCTAATTACAGTTCGTTTCATTTTCATGGTTGGAGTTAGATGCCCACCATCTATAGACCACTCGTCTTTTGTCAAACGAAAAACTTTTATTTGTTCCCAATTCCCAAAATGTTGGTTGCAATTGTCAATCTCTTCTTGGATTCTTTTTTGGACTTCTTCTGAGGCAACAATTTCTTCATTGGTTGTGCCGATGTTTTTTTCCTTTCGTTGTATCCAATCTTTGATAAAATCAAAATTTGGTTGAATAATTGCTGCAGGCATTTTTTGATTTTCACCTATCACCATCACTTGTTCTATAAAACGAGATTGTTTTAATTCTCCTTCTAATAAATTAGGTACTATATATTTACCACCAGAGGTTTTGAACATTTCCTTGGTTCTTCCAGTAATTTTCAAGAATCCGTCTGCATCGATCTCTCCTTTGTCTCCCGTATGGAAATAACCCTCTTTAATGACTTCTGCTGTTTTTTCTGGATCTTTATAGTATCCCATCATCACATTGGGGCCTTTGACTAAGATTTCTCCAGTCTCAGCAATTTTTAATTCGATATCATCGATGATTTTACCAACAGTTCCTACTCTAAACCTACCATCTTCCATAGAACTAACCGTAATCACAGGAGAGGTTTCTGTTAAACCATAACCTTCCATAACAGGCATTCCTGCGGCAGTGAAAACTCTGGTTAATCGATGTTGCAAAGCAGAGGCACCTGAGACCATTAGTTTTAATTCTCCTCCCAAAGCAGCTTGCCATTTGGAGAAAATTAATTTTTTAGCGAGGCCTAATTTTTTTTCATACCACCAACCGTTTGCACCATAGGGTTCATATGCTAAGCCTAAATTAACAGCCCAAAAGAACAAGGTTTTTTTAATTCCTGTTAAATCAGCTCCTTTCGAGATGATTTTATCATATATTTTTTCATATAAACGCGGCACAGCCGTCATTACATGCGGCTTTATTTCTTGCGCATTTTCACTCAGTTTTTCCAAGGATTCTGCAAAGTAAACATGTACTCCACAATATTGATATAAATATAAGATCATTCTTTCAAAAATATGACAAACGGGTAAAAAACTCAGTGCTCTATCTTCTCCATAGGTCAAAGGAACTCTTTTTTCACTTGCCAACACATTGGTTACAATGTTATTATGACTTAGCATTACCCCTTTTGGTTTTCCAGTGGTACCGGAAGTATAAATTAAGGTGGCTAAATCTTCTGGTTTCACGTTATTTTTTCTGACTTCAACTTCCTCTTGATTGCTAGTATCCTCTCCTAAACTTAAAACCTCTTTCCAGTTTTTTTCTCCTTGTATAGTATCAAAAGTAAAAATCTCTTTTAAGTTGGTATTGTTTTTAATTAAATTTATTTTTTCCGAGACTTCAATGTCAGAAACAAAACAATAGGTTGCTCCTGAATGATTCAAAACATATTCATAGTCTTCCTTACTAATGGTAGGGTAAATAGGAACGTTTTGAGCTCCGGTTTGTAGAATTCCGATGTCACAAATATTCCACTCGTTCCTATTGTTAGAGGAAATAATAGCGATTTTGTCATTGGGTTGTATGCCCAATCTTAACAAACCTCTACTGATTGCATTTGCCTGATCTAGATAAGATTGTGTAGAAAGGGTTTCCCAATTTCCATCATATTTTGTTGAAAAAGCTTGTTGTAAATTATATTTTTCTAATTGATAATAAGGAATATCAAATATTCGTGAAATTTCGGTGGCCATAATTGTTATTTGTATATCGCAAAGTAGTTAAAATCCTCTGAATTAACAAATCAATAGTCTGGGTCTAAAATATTATGAATTAAATATTTTTTGATAAAGATTTTTATATTTTTCTTTAATTACTTTCCGCTTCATTTTCATGGTAGGTGTGAGGAGACCTTCCTCTATAGACCATTCGTCTGGTGTAATTTCAAACTTCTTTATTTGTTCCCATTTTCCGAATCGTTGATTGTAAAAATCAATTTCTTTTTGAATTCTATTGATAAATTGTTCGTGGGTGATGATGCTGTCTACTGGTAGTTTTTTTCGAAGGGCCCATTCTTTTGCAAAATCAAAATTTACTTGAATCAATGCAGCAGGCATTTTCTCCGATTCTCCGATAATCATAACTTGTTCTATGAATCTAGATTGCTTTAGTTCGCTTTCCAATACAGCAGGTGCAATATACTTTCCACCGGATGTTTTAAACATTTCTTTTTTTCTATCCGTAATTTTTAGAAAACCTTCTTCGTCTATTTCGCCAATATCACCGGTGTGTAAATACCCATTAACGATTGTTTTTTGGGTCATTTCTTCATTCTTATAATACCCTAACATTACAATGCTTCCTTTTACTAAAACTTCTCCATCTGATGCAATTTTGACTTCAATACCTTCCAAGGGTTTTCCAACAGTTCCAATTTTTAATCCCTTATTCCTTAAATCATTTACGGTGATCGCGGGCGAAGATTCTGTCATTCCATAGCCTTCAAAAATAGGAATTCCTGCAGCTAAAAAAATACGAATCAACCGATCTTGCATGGGAGCACTTCCACTTAACATGAATTCTAAATTCCCTCCCAGAGCTTCTTGCCATTTTGAAAAAATTAATTTTCGTGCTATTTTTAATTTAAAAGCATAGAGTTTTCCGTTTTTTCCATAGGGTTCATAAGCTTCCCCTAATGCAATAGCCCAGAAAAACAGTGTTTTTTTAATGCCAGACAGGGTGCTTCCTTTGGCAACAATTTTATCAAAAATTTTCTCTAGCAGTCTTGGGACGACTGCCAAAAAATTTGGTTTTATTTCTCGAATATTATCTCCTAACAATTCGATGCTTTCTGCAAAATATACCTGGTATCCAAGATATTGATAGTAATAAGAGGCCGCTCTCTCAAAAATATGACAGATGGGCAAATAGCTTATGATTCTTTTATTACCATCAGACAAATCCAAAGTCTTGTCTGTTTTAAATATGTTGTCTATAATATTTTTATGAGATAACATGACCCCTTTTGGAGTCCCTGTAGTTCCAGAGGTATAAATAATGGTCGCTAAATCTTGGGGTTTAACTTCTTTGTTTAACTTTTTTATGGTTTCTGAATGTACCGTCTTATTTCCAATCTCCAGGAAAGAATTCCAACTACAATCACTTTCATGATCTTTTAAAAAGAATATTTTTTTGAGTTGTGTTTGGTCTTGTATTTTTTTTACTTTTTCATACAAGTCTTCATCTGAGACGAAACAATATTTTGCATCAGAGTGGTTCAAAACATAGGCGTAGTCTTTTTCTGAGAGTGTTGCATATAAGGGAACATTTTGTGAGCCAATTTGCAATACACCAATGTCCAAAATATGCCAATTTGGATTGTTATTTGTGGTAATTACAGCAATTTTATCATTTTTTTCAACTCCCAATTCCAATAAGGAAGCACTGACCTTATTCGCTTGCTCGATATATTCTTGAGTTGTTATATTTTTCCATTGATGTTCTTCTTTGTATAAGAAACAATTCTTTTGAGAATGTTTTTCTAGTTGATGATATGCAAAATCAAAAAGACGGGTAATTTTCATGAAATGATATTTGTTACAAGATAATGAAAAGAATTTTATAAAATTTTCGAGGAAAATATTTATTTACATCCTAGGAAGTAGGTTTTAGATCGTTTATTGGTTTCCAATACGATTTAGATATACGCATAAAAAAAAGCAAACCGTAATCAGTTTGCTTTTTTTTTATACCAAGTATATAATCGTTATTTTTTATTCTCTATCCATTTTTTAGCATTGATAAACGCGTTTATCCAAGGAGAAACTTCGTCTTTTCTGCCAGCAGGATAATTGGCCCAATTCCATTGGAAAATGGAACGTTCAATATGAGGCATGGTTACTAAATGACGCCCACTAGGGTCACATAACATTGCCGTATTATAATCTGAACCATTTGGATTGTTTGGATAGCCTTCGTAACCATATTTTGCAACTATGTTATAGTTTTTCTCCTCTTCAGGTAAGTTAAATTTACCTTCTCCATGAGAAATCCAAACTCCTAATTCTGTTCCGGCTAATGAAGACAACATAATCGAATTGTTTTCTTGAATTTTTACCGAGGTAAAAGAGCTTTCATGTTTTTGAGAATCATTGTGAATCAACTTTCCGTGTACTTTATGCTCTGGATTAATCAAGTCTAACTCCATCCATAATTGTGCGCCATTACAAATACCCACAGACAAAGTATCCTCTCTTTTAAAGAAGTTTTTTAAGGCTTTTTTAGCTTTTGCATTGTATAAGAAGGCTCCTGCCCACCCTTTTGCAGAACCTAAAACGTCAGAATTTGAAAAACCACCGACAGCACCAATAAACTGAATATCTTCTAAAGTTTCGCGTCCAGAAATCAAATCGGTCATGTGTACATCTTTTACATCAAAACCAGCTAAATACATGGCATTTGCCATTTCACGTTCGGAGTTAGATCCCTTTTCACGAATAATCGCTGCTTTTGGACGTGAGGTCTTGGGGGTATTTGTGTTTTTAGGAAGTTTTCCACTGAAATTCGTTGGAAATTGATACGTTAAAGGTTGCTTCTTATAATTGTCAAAACGCTCTTGTGCTAAGTTATTAGCTGTTTGTTTTTGATCTAATAAGAAGGATGTTTTATACCAAACATCTCTCATTTCAGAAACCTCTAGGGAAATAAAATCTTCTTTATTTTTAATACTAACGATTCCCGAATTGTTAGCAGTACCAATCGTGAAAAACTCAATATTTTGTGCTGATAAAATAGCTTCTACGGAAGCATCAGCTTGAAAAACAATTCCTGAATTTTCTGCAAAAAGTACTTTAATAGTATCTTCTTCGTTTAATGAACTAATGTCAAAATTCGCACCCAAATTCACATCTGCAAAACACATTTCTAACAAGGTAGTTATCAACCCACCAGAGGCAATGTCGTGACCTGCAGTAATTGCATCTTTTTGAATTAAATTTTGAATCGTATTGAACGTTTCTTTTACGAAAGCAGTGTTTTTTACGTCAGGAGCTTCATTTCCAATAGTATTCAATGTCTGGTTGAAAGAGCTTCCTCCTAATTTAAAATCATCCTGAGAAATATTGATATAGTAGATGTTTCCTCCATCAACTTGTAAAACAGGTTCTACAACTTTCGTTATTTCATTACAATTACCAGCAGCAGAAATAATTACGGTACCTGGAGATATTACTTCACCATCGGTGTATTTTTGTTTCATTGACAAAGAATCTTTTCCTGTAGGAACATTGATTCCTAAATCAATCGCAAATTCTGAAACTGCTTTTACAGCTTTATACAAGCGAGCATCTTCTCCTTCATTTTTACAAGGCCACATCCAATTGGCCGATAGGGAGACACTTTGTAAGTTGTCTTTAAGTGGTGCCCAAATTAAGTTTGTAAGGGCTTCTGTAATTGCGTTTCTACTACCTGCTGCAGGATCAATTAATCCAGCGATAGGCGAATGTCCAATTGAAGTGGCAACTCCTTCTTTTCCATGGTAATCTAATGCCATTACCCCTACATTATTTAGAGGAATTTGTAAGGGACCTACACATTGCTGTTTGGCAACTTTACCTCCTACACAGCGATCTACTTTATTGGTTAGCCAATCTTTACAAGCGACCGCTTCTAATTGTAAAACCTGTTTTAAATAGATCTCTAAATTTTTTGTTTTATAACGTGGATTTTTATAGTTTCTAACAACGGTATTGTCTGTTAAAATTGTTTTGGGAGAAGAACCAAACATGTCTTCGAGGGCCAAATCCATCGGTTTGTTACCGGTGGTTTTAGATTCAAAAGTAAATCTGTCATTATCGGTAACATCACCCACAGTATAGATTGGCGAACGTTCCCGTTCTGCAATTTTTTGAAGCGTATTTAGATGTTCTTCGCCAATAACCAATCCCATTCTTTCTTGAGATTCGTTTCCAATAATTTCTTTGGCAGATAGGGTAGGGTCTCCAACAGGTAATTGATCTAAATCGATTTTACCCCCTGTGTCTTCTACCAATTCCGACAAACAGTTTAAATGGCCACCAGCACCATGATCATGAATAGAGACGATGAAGTTTTCTTCACTTTCTACCATTCCACGCACTGCGTTTGCAGCACGTTTTTGCATTTCTGGATTTGAACGTTGTACAGCATTTAATTCAATTCCTGAGGCAAATTCTCCAGTATCAGCTGAAGAAACTGCGGCACCACCCATTCCAATTCGGTAGTTTTCTCCTCCAAGAATGACAATTTTATTTCCTTCTTTTGGAGTGTCTTTGATCGCTTGATCTGCTTTTCCATATCCAATTCCACCTGCTTGCATGATGACTTTATCATAGCCTAGTTTTCTTGGTTTCGAACTGCTTGAAGAAGCATTTTCATTATGCTCAAAAGTTAAGACTGAACCGGTAATTAAGGGTTGTCCAAACTTGTTTCCAAAATCAGAGGCTCCGTTGGATGCTTTGATTAAAATATCTAATGGGGTTTGATACAACCATTCTCTAGCTTCAAATTTATTTTCCCAATACCTTTTTTCTTCCAAACGAGAATAGGAAGTCATATACACGGCTGTTCCTGCTAAAGGTAACGATCCTTTTCCGCCAGCAAGCCGATCTCTAATTTCTCCTCCAGCACCTGTAGCAGCTCCATTAAAAGGCTCAACTGTGGTAGGGAAGTTATGTGTTTCTGCTTTTATAGAAATTACAGAGTTAAAATCTTCAGTTTGATAAAAATCTGGTTTGTCTGCTGTTTTAGGAGCAAACTGAACTACTTTAGGGCCTTTGATAAAAGCGACATTATCTTTATATGCAGAAACAATATCGTTTGGAAATTGTTTCGAAGTTTCTTTGATCATTTTAAATAGGGAAGTGGGTTGCTCTTCTCCATCAATAACAAAAGTTCCGTTAAATATTTTATGACGACAGTGTTCTGAGTTTACTTGGCTAAATCCAAATACTTCGGAGTCTGTTAGTTTTCTTCCAATTTTAGTTGCAACACTTTCTAGGTAGGCAACTTCTTCCTCACTTAAAGACAACCCTTCTTGGTTGTTAAACGCTGCAATGTCTTCAATATCTAAAATCGCTTCTGGCTGAATATCGATTGTAAATGACTCTTGATGTAAACCGTTGAATTTCTCAGAAATCATTGGATCAAAATCAGTGAAATCTTCAGCAACAGCAATAAATTCCTCAATTCTAATGATGTTTTTGATCCCCATATTTTGTGTGATTTCCACAGCGTTGGTACTCCAAGGAGTAATCATAGCTGCTCTTGGACCTATAAAAAAAGCATCAATTGTGGTTGCAGCTATTTTGGGTTCATTCGCAAATAGCCATGTCAATTTAGAAATTGTTGTGGCGGTTAATTCTTTTGTGGTTTGAACAGCAAAAATTTTACTGTTTGTATTTCCAAAGAAATGAATCATTTGTTTTGTTGTTTGTGTGTTGTTCTAAAGATGCAAATTTACTTTTTTCCTTTCAATTTTGTTGCATTATTTTTATTCAAATCAAGTAGTTATTCACGATGTTTTAAACAAAAAAAAGACTGTCTTTTAGCAAACAGTCTTTTTTTTAAATGATGCATATTTAAGTCTAATTGATGAGAAGTTTTTTAGTCGTAAAAGAAACTCCACTATTAATTTTTAAAATATAAATTCCCTTATTTAAGGTAGCAATGTCTAGCGTATTATTTGATGCTTTAACCTCAGCTGTTTTAACAAGTTTGCCAAGAATATTGTAAATACTTATACGAGCATCTTTTGTCAAATTAAAAAACAAGGTGTCTCCGTTTGTTGGGTTTGGGTAGATGCTTATAGTATCTTTTATATAATTTGAAGTACTGGCTGTATCTCCATAGTATCCAATTCCATCAACAGTATTTTGTGGAAATTCATCCCATTCACTTGCGTTATAGGTAGTGGTAGGGCCAGTTACACTGTTTTTTCTTCTGAGGGTCATGTTTTCATAATTTTTTTGGGTTACACCCAAGACTCCAATGATATCGATGAGAACACCGTCCTTAAATAAGCCTACCGGATCATTTCCATTAAAGTTTATAGGTGCTCCATAACCCGCTTCAGGAGACATTAAATCTACTTCTTTAAGTAGGGTAGCATCGTCTGCTTGATAATTGATTGTTACAAATACATCATTCACATTAATGGTACCACTTAGTGAAAATTCGTTGATCCAACTACCCGCTCCATTCGATTGTTTTTTGATGCTATATGCAGATAAATCTATGGCATTGTCTGTTAAATTGACAATTTCAATTGCTTTGTTATTCCCAGAGCCTTCAACATATTCAGAGAAAAATAATTCTGTAACATTGTTAACACCATTTGTAGTAGTCCCATTGATTGCTGCTGATAGCGCCGATTTATTATTTGCTGAATCTTTTGCTAAAACGGTGATGCTATAGGTCGTAGCAATAGTTAATCCTGAAACAGCATAACTGGTTGTTTCAGAAGAACCTTTTAAAGTACCATCTACAAAAATATCGTAGCCTGTCACTGCTGTGTCATCTGTTGATGCTGTCCAATTTACTTTAAAACCTGTTCCTGTTTCATTCGAAATACTAAGATTATTAGGAACTGATGGAGCAGTCACATCTACTAACGTTGTTCCATTTACAGCAGCAGATTGTTCGGATTGATTGTTTGCAATATCTTTAGCTAAGACTGTTATTGCATAAGAAGTATTCGAGTTCAAACCTGATGCTGTGTAATTTGTATTGTTGGATTCTCCGTGTAAGTTTCCATTTGCATAGATTTCATATTTTGTGACTGCGACGTTATCTGTAGAAGCTGTCCAAGAAACAGCAATGGTAGCCGTTGTAATATTACTTAAAGAAACATTTGTAGGAACCGTTGGTGCTTGATTATCATTGGAAGTATAAATTCCCCAAGAATCTACTGCAGCAGTTCCTCCCCAAATTCTTGTAGCCAAATAGGCATTGTCTATAAACGGGTTTCTATTTCCTTGCGCATATGTTTGTTGAGAATCGTGATAGGAATTTCGTTGTCTTTCAAAATCTGAAACAGGGTCTTCTGTATTCCATTCTAAAAATAAATCGATCATATCGTCTGGTGTGGCACTTGTACTTCCAACCCCAACAACATTGGGTTTACATCGGTCTCCATAGCGCAAGTACATATACATCATCATTCGAGCAACGTCTCCTTTCCATTCATCGCCCGGATACCAGCCTCCAGAAACATTTCCTGAGTTACCAGATCCGTCTGCAAATTTTAAATTTCCTCTTTGACTATTATAGCCTACATCGGAGGGTCTTAAATGATGAGAATCTGCTCCAGGTCCTGTAGAACCTAAGTTTGGGTTCCCCAAAGATTTCGGATACGTATGTTCTCTATTCCAATCTCCTTGACCACCACCATTGTAATTTTTGTTTAAAGATCTTGCTGTGGTTCCTGAAGCTGAATACCCATAAATTAAGAGTACTTCAGCGCTGTTTTCTGGGTTTAGATCGGTTACTTTTAATGCTTCCCATACTCCAGGAGTATATACCAATAAGTTGGTATGTGCATTGATTGTTTTTGTTGCCAAGTTTTCTTTTAAGGCGATTCCTTCTGCCGTTAGATCGACATCATTGTAATAAGCTTCTTGTGCGTTGGCAGTGAAGGTTAATAATAAAGAGATTAAAAGTATTTTTTTTTTCATTTTTATATTTTTATAATTATTCAGATTTTTTTTAATAATGGCTTAGAGGTTAATTTTTAATTAGTTTTTTAGCAATGTACTGTTTTTCTGATTGAATTTTTACCAAATAAATTCCTGAGGTTAATGTTGAGATGTTTACGACATTACTATTTTTGGTGATTTTTGAAGTGGAGACTAATTTTCCTAATACATTATAGATGGTAATTGTTGCAGCATCGTTTATAATAAAATTAACTTGATCTCCATAAACTGGATTTGGAAACATTTTAAAGGCCTGAAAAGAGTCCTTTTTTGAACTTAAGGTTGAGCTGTGACTTCCAATACCATCAAACGTATTTGCTGGTAAAATATCCCATTCAGAAGCATCAAAGGTTGTATTTGGTTTAGAAACAGTTGCTTTTCTTCTATAAGTTGCATTTTCAATATGTTTACTAGTATTATTCAATTGGCCAACGATGTCAATTAGAACCCCCTCTTTAAATAAGCCAATAGGATCATTTCCATTGAAGTTGATAGGAGAGCCAAAGTTAGTGCTAGGGCCAACGATGTCTGCTTCAGAAACTAAGATTGAATTGTCTGCTTGGTAATTAATAAGGACCACAACATCATTTACATTGATGGTTCCACTGAGTGGAAATTCATGAATCCAATCACCAGATCCGTTGGACTGTTTTTTTATGGAATAGGCTGCCAGGTCAATTACAGCACTTGATAAATTTACGATTTCGAGGGCTTTGTTATTCCCGCCGTCGGGTTCTACATATTCAGAAATAAATAATTCTTCAATACCATTCGAGCCTCCATTGGTAGTCGTAATTGCCACTGCGTTACTCTGAGCAGATTCATTAGTAGCCGCATCTTCAGCAGAAATAGCAATTTGATAGGTTGTAGAAGGAGCTAACCCCGTTATAGTATAAGACAATTCAGAGGTAGTTGCTGTCTGAATTGAATTTACAAAAATAGTATAAGTAGTTACAGCAGTATCGTCTGTGGCTGCATCCCAGTTCATTTTAAATCCGGTACCAGAAATGTTACTCGCAGTAATATTGGTTGGTACAGAGGGAGCCGTTGTATCGGATGTTGTTGTTGCCGTGATAAGATTGCTTTTTTCAGACTTGTTATTGATAAGATCTCTTGCTTCTATTTGAATATTATAAGAAGTACCTGGTTGTAAATTGGTGATTTTGAAATTTACCTCAGCCGTTTGAGCGGTTAAAACAGCATCGATATAAATACGATATTGGGTCACTCCAATATTGTCTGAAGCAGCAGTCCATGTTATGTCTATTGTTGAACTTGTTTCATTACTTGCAACAACATTGGTAGGAGTTGTGGGTGCTTCTGTATCACTGCTTGTATAATTTCCCCAGAGATCTTCTGCAGATTCTCCACCCCAAATTCTAGTGGCTAAATAGGGGTTGTCTATAAAGGGATTTCTATTTCCTTGGGCATAGGTATTTGTGGTATTTTCATGGAAGGTATTTCTTCCTTTTTCAAATTCAGAAACGGGGTCTTCTATATTCCATTGAAGGAATAAATCGATCATGTCGTCAGTTATAAATTGTTGGCTACCAACTCCTACTGCGGTTGGTAAACACTGTTCGCCATATCGAAGATACATGTACATCATCATTCTGGCAACATCGCCTTTCCATTCATCTCCAGGATACCAACCTCTTGTCTCTGGTCCCTGAGGACCGCTGTAAGTTATTGAAGAACGGCCTGAATTTCCTTGACCAAGGGTAAATTTAAAATTGTTTCTAGAAGAGTTTGTTGATCTATCGACTGGTCGTAAGTTGTGTGCATCAGATCCTGGTCCTTTACTGCTTCCAAGTCCAATTAAAACAGGGTTTGCCAACGATTTAGAAAAAACATGTTCTCTGTTCCAAACAAAGGACTCCCCACTTCCTGTATCTTGAAGATTTTTGTTTCTGGTTCGATCGTTGGTAATGTCTTGGTCGGTCCCATTTTCCCAACCATAAATCAGAATTACTTCAGAATTATTTTCAGGATTGATGTCGGTTATTTTTGACGCTTCCCATACTCCAGGAGTGTAGGGTAATATGTTGGTATGAGTTCTGGTAATTTTAGAAGCCAAGGCCTCTTTAAGTTGCATTCCATGCAGGGTTAAATCGACATCATTATAGTATGATTCTTGAGAAAAAGAAATTGAAAATGAGGTAATAAAAATTAATAATAGTCCTTTTTTGATCATTTATATTAAGTTTTAAATTAAAATATAAATTCTCTTTTCCATTAATTTTAAAACACGATATCAGCAATATATATCGTACTCTATTTTCTTTCTAAAAGGGCCATATAAAACCCGTCGAAACCAGAAATATGAGCCAAAACTTTTTTATCTGAAACAAAGACAAAGTCTTTCCCTGCTTCTGATGATAAGAACGTCTGTACTTGATTTTGATTTTCTGAAGGTAATATTGAACAGGTAGCGTACACCATTTTTCCACCTGGCTTTAGCATTTTAGAATAACTTTGTAATATTTCTTGTTGTACTTTTTTAATATTGTCTATGAATTCTGGTTGTAGTTTCCATTTAGAATCTGGGTTTCTACGAATCACACCCAATCCAGAACAAGGAGCATCAATCAAAACTCGATCTGCTTTACCATGTAGTTTTTTAATTGGTTTTGTAGAATCAATCACCCGCATATCGATATTATGCGCCTTGTTTCTTTTTGCCCTCGCTTTTAATTTACGTAGCTTACTTTCGTATATGTCCATGGCAATAATTTGCCCTTTGTTTTCCATTAAAGCGGAAAGATGCAGTGTTTTACCACCAGCACCCGCACAAGTGTCTACTACTTTCATACCTGGTTTTACCTCAAGGTATGCAGCCACTAACTGAGAGGAAGCATCTTGTACTTCGAAGTATCCATTGTGAAAAGCAGCTGTTTTAAAAACATTGGCTCTTTCTGGGAGTAGTAAAGCATCAGGGTGATGCGGAACAAACTCGGTATTTACCTCTTCTGATTGTAACTTCTTTTGAAGTAGTTCTTTAGAAATATTTAAGGTATTTGTTCTTAAAATAACCTTTGCTTGCTGGTTGAGTGCAGCAATTTCTTTGGTCCAAAGATCTTCTCCTAACTCAGCAACACAAAGAGCATCCATCCAGTCAGGAATCGATTCTCTAAATTTTCTAGTTCTGGATAATTCATCAAAACGACCTTTTATTTTTCTTTCTGGTACATTCCCAATTTGATTCCAATCAGGTAACGCAATGCCTCTTAAAATACACCAAACAGAAAATAATCTCCAAATATTGTCTCTATTAAAAGGGAGCTTTACTTCTGCAATTTCTGCATACAAGCGATTCCAACGGACAATATCGTAAATGGTCTCTGCAACAAACTTGCGGTCTCTTGCACCCCAACGTTTATCGCGTTTTAAGGCTTTTTCAACGGCTTTGTCAGCATATACACCTTCATTAAAGATGTCTCTAATACTGTCTACAACAGCAAAAGTTAAATTTCTGTGTAATCTCATTTATAATGAATAATGGGTTGCAAATATACATTAAAAAAAGGGTATTCTTGTTTTGATTATTTAGTTATTTTCAAAAGAATATATCTTATTAATATGTTGATTTTCAAATATTTACATTTTTAATACTTCTTTTTATCTTCTTAAAATTATCCCTTTTTCAATTATTTTTAGTTGATTTATTTTTCAAGGAAGAAAAGAACCAAAAATAGTTCGCATTTCAGTCTCAAATTCGTTATTTTCGTTATTCATATTTTTAAAGTTGAATTTAACCTATCCAATTACATATTTAAAAGGAGTTAGTGTACAAAGAGCTACGCTTATCTATACAGAATTGGGCATAAAAACCTGTAATGATTTACTGTATTTTTTTCCGTTTCGATACATCGATAAAACTACTTTTTATACTGTTAAAGAACTTCAACCCAATACTTCCGAGGTTCAAATTGTTGGAAAAATTACACAGATAAAATCGGTTGCTCAAAAAAGAGGCAGTCGGTTGGTTGCTACTTTTGAAGACGCCACAGGAACTATGGAATTGGTTTGGTTTAAGGGGCAAAAATGGATTAAAGAAGCACTTAAAATTAATGAACCTTATGTAGTTTTCGGAAAGCTGAATCATTATAAGGGGCGCTTTAGCATTCCACATCCAGAAATGGAAGAGGTTTCCGCATATAAAAAAAAGTTGCAGTCGAAAATGCAACCGGTATATCCTTCAACAGAAAAATTAACCAATTCTGGGGTTTCTAATAAAATGATTCGAACTTATGTTCAGCAAGTATTGCAACAATTTTATGAGAACATCCAAGAAAGTTTATCACCAGAAATAATTGGGAATTTTCACCTAATTTCTAAACGGGATGCGCTGTTAAATGCTCATTTTCCAAAAAATCAAGAATATTTATCAAAAGCGCAAAATCGTTTAAAATTTGAGGAGTTATTCTTTATTCAACTAGAGTTGTTGACCAAAAAATTGATCAATAAAACCAAGATTAAAGGCGTTGTTTTTAAAAATGTTGGTGCTCATTTTACTACTTTTTATGACAATTATTTGCCATTTGATTTAACGAATGCACAAAAAAGAGTTTTGAAAGAAATTCGAAAAGATGTGGCTTCTGGAGCTCAAATGAACAGACTTTTACAAGGAGATGTTGGTTCTGGAAAAACCATCGTTGCTTTGTTGTCGATGCTTTTGGCAATTGACAATGGCTTTCAAGCTACTATTATGGCGCCTACAGAAATTTTAGCAATGCAACATTATCTTGCCATTTCCGAGCTGTTAACGAGCATGGACCTTCGTGTTGATTTATTGACCGGGTCTGTAAAAGTTAAAAAGCGAAGAGAAATTCATCAAAATTTAGAAGACGGAACCCTAAACATTCTAATAGGGACGCATGCTTTGTTGGAAGATAAAGTGAAATTCAAAAATTTAGGAATTGCAATTATTGACGAGGAGCATCGATTTG
>ENA-OQVM01003198-OQVM01003198.1-marine-metagenome-genome-assembly--contig:-NODE-3198-length-18082-cov-8.191613_pt1 | contig 18082 bp, 25 predicted proteins | sample MGYA00237776_ERZ505498 | MGnify/ENA primary metagenome ERZ505498 (study PRJEB26159, sample SAMN06265151) | marine metagenome | isolation source: Helgoland LTER site | place: Germany:Helgoland, sampling... | reverse complement strand
GATTGTGTCTCTTTTTTCTTTTTGTTCCTTCTCTTTGGTAACAACTTAACCCGATCAACACGAAAACTTCTCGTTTGACCCCATTGCATTCTATGAAGTTCCGCACAATCTATCCAACTTGTGTCAGTTTTGGGGTTGTATACATACCGGATAAACCTAAACTTTGTTCCCCAGACTTGGGAAATCTTTATGGTTTCTCCTGCTTCAACCTTCCTGTTACCAACCATAAGCACAGGAGATGTCTCCCAATGCTGATTGATAGCGACTGAGGACACACCAGTCTCTTTGTAATTCCTAGCGGTCTTCTTGCCTGCCTCAGACATTACTTACGGCCACATTCTAGTTCAGAGTCTTTAGGGCCAATGATATTGCACTTAGCGCAAACGCCTCTAGGGTCTTGTAGTGCAAATTGGTGCTTGTTCATTTAGTCTCCTTCGTTGTTGTGTGTCTCTATTATACCAGAATCTGGGTCTATTGTCAAACCACCCTCATCTTCCCAATCTTCCTCTGGATTCATCTTTTTAGTTTATACTTCTTTAGTGAAGCATAAATGCTCACCTCAGATACTCTGGCTTCTTTAGCGATCTCAGCAACAGACTTTCTTTGAATAAGAAACCTGTTCCGCATCCACGCCTCGTTAGTGTGCAAACCTAACGAATGCCCCTTCACTTCTCCTCCTGCTGCTTACAATATCCACAACCCTCAACGCTTGCTCTATGGTTTGTGCTGTGCTCTACAAACTCGTTCATCATAACCTCCACGACCAGTCTACCATATGTTTTTTCTACCTTCTTAAAATCTCTATTGATACCTTGTTTAATTAATATGTCTGCTGTCTTTCTATTATGTTGTTCTATGTTCATTGCTTTTTACCATAGTTTCTCTCAGCCAAGTCAAACTTATTCTCTCCGGCTGTTGCTAACCACAAATGTGTAGGCAAAAGACAAGGAGGGTTATCACAAGTATGTAAAATAAACATACCTTTAGGAACTTCTCTATCATTAGCATACGACCAAGACACACGGTGAGTGAAAGAAATTATCCCATCCTTATTCCTCATTCCATACCCACTTATTGTTTTAGCACCAGTCCACACCAAGCATTCTCCCTTTGCTTTTACGTTGTCTACTAACTCTGGGTCTAACGTTCTCATTTCAATACCCCGGAATCTAAGGCATAGCAACCTATGCCGATAGCATCTCCCACATCATTGTCCGTGATATCTAAACTAAATCTATTGTTTACATAGTCCATTGTGCGTTGCTTACGCAGTTCTCTATGATGTATCTTCAGCCAGTTAGGAGACTGGTTGGGGTTATCTAGTTTAATTTTATCCTTCTCTGCTTTGGTAAGATTCTTATTACCAATAAAACTTTGCCATTGAATTGGAGGTGTACCAACAACCCTGTGGATGCCTCCAAAGATGGAAGCACCCACTAATGCCCCTTGAGTAAGGGCAAGGTTGCTAGCGGTCATAGGACTATTGGCAAAGATGGGTGTCTCTATTATCATAGTGCGAACTTCAAATCTCTCAATCAATGATGAGACTGTTGCTCCACTCTTTTTGCCAATCACTCCTGCCCGATCATAGATACTCTTGCTGTCATGGTTATAAATTATCTTGCCCCATGCGCTCAGTGTATCTGTGTAGGTGAAGATAGCGAACGCCATGCTGTTTGTACTGGCATCAACTGAGATAAACGACATCAGAATAAACCCCTGATGAATTTGTTGAAACTCTTTTTGTCCCCAATACAAGCAACACAAAAGTTCTCGTCATTATAAATTGAAAGTGGCTTCTTGCAGGTATTACACAACCTCTCTTTGCCGACACGAGATTTAATCCTCTTGTCTCTTTGTTTGGAGTTGTTCTTTTCCTTAGTTGCCTGTGTACGGCAAACTGTTCCACAATAGATCTGATAAGAGACCCTTGCTTCATAGTCCTTGCCACACAACTCACAATTTTTAATTAACATTATGCTTCCGACACCTCTAATTTCTTTAGAGACTCTATCTTTATTACTCCGTCACCAAGAGTACCACAGGTTTCCTTAACAGGACATCCTTTGCATACCCTTGAGTTTGAGCGATAATTTATTTCGGGAAGGGTCTTCTCTTCCCACGCCTTACGAACAGTACGCAACCAACCATAAAGATAGTCAAAGTAGTTGTCGTAGTTTGAATCAAACTCAACAGGGTAAGCAAGCAACTCATTAGCGTTCTTTGACTCATAGAGCAATACGCCTTTTGTTGCCTTGCGGATACGCATATAGAGAAGTACTTGGAACAAGTGGTAAGCCCTTGGGCCTGTCTGCTTGATCCTTGCGAACCCCTCTTCACGAGTAGTCTTGATCTCCATAACAACGTTGGGGTCACCTGCCCAAGTCATGATGCCGTCAGCATAACCAAAGATAGGTGGGTCTTCATTGCGAATCTCCACTTCGATCTCTATGTCAATATCCGACTCACCAAAGGCAGTCTGTATCCTGTCGTGACTTACTGTACCGTGTTGCATGTTAGCAACTGCCTTGGCATCCTTCTCGTCAGGAACAAACTCTGCGCCTGAGAAAGCGATGTACCAATAGCGAGGACATTCTCCATTATTCCATGCAAGAGAGGAGGGGGCAAATGTCTTCTTAGTTGTAAACTTTGTCTGAGAGAAAGGACGTAAGTAACCTTCCTCCACAGCAGTGATAAACTCGTTGGGTCTAAACCAACTAGATCTTGGTGCTGTATTAACGAATTCTTTCATTAGGTTTTTAACCATGATCATACCTTCGTTGTATATTTGAGAGCGTCAACCAAGCGTCTTGTAGCCTCTACCACAGAGTAGTAAAGATTCTTCTTAGGCCGATCACTCTTGTTCACGTTAGTGTAATAAGATGCTTGCATAGCGAATTTAGCAGACATTGCTTCTAGACGAATCACCAATGGGATAGCAGCAGAAGCAGGGATGTCTGGTTGACTAATCAACTTTACAATAAGACCAAGAACCTCTGTGAGGTGCTCGTCTTTCATGTAGTCAGAAATCTCTACAAACTCTGCAACCTCATTGACCAAGGCTATTATGTCGAAATCTTTATCTTCGCTCACTTATTACTTCTTCCTATGTTGTTGTATCTATTATACCACATCGTGGTTGTTTGTGTCAAGTTCTTCTAGTACTTCTTGTTCTACTATTGCTAGTCTAATTGTTTGACTACCCTCGCCTAAAACAATAATCAAGCAAGGATTCTTTTCTCTGTCGGACATCAAGGTATCTGTTACCACCTTAGCCCACACATCTTTGTTGAGTGTAAAAGACTTTGATGCGAACTTCCAATCAACAAGAAAGTTCCGCCAAGTGCCGTCACCCTTACGCATACCTCTTCCTGAGTTCTTGGTAAGTTTAGCACCCATGCGTTTGGCTTCGCCTGCTTCTCGTTTATTGTAGTCCATTAGTATCCACGACCATTAAGGCTAACCGTAGATACCTCTTCACACTCTTTGCACTTCCAAGACAACTCAACCTCTTGCTTCCAATAGCGAGCCGTCAACACCTCGTTCTTACACGAGTGACAAAAGAACTTGCCCTCATAGATAGAAAACTTTTTAGACATTGATAACACCTGCTTGGATCTTAGCGAACAACTCAGAATCTGCTCGTAGACCATCAATCAACCTGTCTCTGCCTTGATAACGCTCTTCACCTGCCGTGTACCATGACCCACCTTTTTCAATGATACCCATAGTAACTGCAAGGTCGGCAAGGTCTCCAACTGTATCAACACCAATGTTGTCTCCACGGAAGTAGAAGTCGTACTCGCCCTTCTGAAAAGGAGGAGAAGTCTTGCTGAACTGAACGTCCCACAAGATCCTACGACCAATGATTTCGTTAATCAACTTATCGCCAACCTGTATTTTCTTCTCAATAGCCTGCTTCTGTGACTCAGAAGAAAACAATTTAATAATAACCGAAGAGTAGAACTTGGTTGCCTGCCCTCCGGTAGGTTGCAGTTGAGTGTACATTGCAGAGATCTGATTGCGTTGCTGAGAGATAAGAATAAGTAAAGTCTTCTTATTAGCAAAGTTAAGCATCTTGACCGCACCACCCATGTCTTTCGAGTCAGCACCGATTTGCTTAGTGTTCTCAAGGTTCTTGAGTTCTGTGCTGTCCTTCTCAAAGTAAATAGCAGGTAGCAGGGCAGAGATAGAGTCAACAACTAACACATCAATGCCTGCGTCCATAAGACTCGTGCCTGCATTAGCCATATCATTAGTTGTCTTTGCTTCTGAGTAGATTAACTCATTCGTCTTTACCCCCAAACTTTCAGCCCAGTTGTAATCGAAAGACTGCTCAGCATCAATCCACGCTGCTGTCTTACCTTCTGCCTGAGCCATAGCAACTATCTGTAGGCATAGAGAGGACTTTGCAGCACTCTTAGCGCCCCAAATAAGGGATTGCCTACCATAAGGTAGCCCTCCATTTAACGCTCGTGTGAGTGTCGGAGAGGGAAGCGGTTGCCTAAAATACTCAACATCACTCCCAAGGTTTACTGACTTGCGTAACGCCGGACTCAACTGAGCCAACACTTCATCTGTTGCACTCATGCCAATACTCCATGCATGTTAGGTCGGTTCTTGTTTCCGTCTGCCTTGCTGTTGATCATGTCAGACAAACTATAATTAGTGTAACCTGATGTTGAAAGGTGTGCCCAGAAATCCATGACACGAATCATAATGTCTGCCAGTTCCAGTACGACCTTATCGTCACCCTGCTCTTTACGCATTGCCTCCAGCACCTCAGAGACTTCGCTATGAATCATAGCAAGTTGTTTCAGATGAAAGATAATCTTATCTTCTTCTCTCATCTCATCAAAGGCATCATAGAAACCTTTGTGTCTAGCATTAAAATGCAGAGTGAAAGCATAGTCATCTAGATCACTCAGTTTTTTCTTTTCCATTATACCTTCTCCTTAGTTAGTGGGACATCTTTGAGTACAAGATCTCCTGATTTGTTCTTTCCTATTTCTAAATCAAAACCTTTGCCTTCTTCAAGGCGAGTGTATGCCTGAGCAAAAGTATCAGGCCAGACAACCATAGAACGCAACTCCCTGCTAGAGTTTGCTACAGTCAAGGTTGCCATGTTCTTACCAGCCTTAGTCTTGCGAGCCTTCCACTTGAGAACAAAGTACTGATCGTCATTCATAGGGATCTTCTTTAAGTTAAGAAACCTTACAAATGCTGAGGTAGAAGTGCTTATCTCATCAACAGGAACATACTCCATGATCCTATTGTTACCAACTAAGATAAGATAACTCTTACCCTTCTCAATCTCAGTATGCTCATCATCAAACATAGAGTTAGTTCCGCTGTTATCCATCAAATCAACACGGCTCCAGCCCTTACCACGAGTAATGCTCTTTACAAAAGCGATAAAGATAAACACGCCGTTCTCGTCAAAGTCATCAACGTCATCAGAGAAAGCAATCATATGCTGTGGGATATCCGCAGCAATCTCAGGTAAGTTTAAGTACTCGTATAGATTAGTTCTAATACGCTCCTCATCCACAGGGTTATCATCAAAGGTGAGAGCACCAATATTATCCATAGCCTTAAGAGCACGAGAGTTTAGTCCTGCCCCCTTGGTGTATGTTAGTTCTTCTACTTCTTTATAACTCTTGAATGGACGATGCTTCAAGTATCTACCGCCGATTAATTCAGACACATACTTGATAGAGTCAAGACCGAAACGAATACCTTTGCCCTCAATAGAGAAACCAAGTTCGCTGTCGTTGATGTGAGGTAGTTTTAGGGGGATGCCCATACGCCTGCACTCCAACAAATACTCTGTGCGCTGATCGTTGTTAGCCTCATTCTTCAATACAGAATACATAAACTCCAAAGGATAGTGAGCCTTCAGCCACGCAGTCCAGTAAGAAAGCATAGAGTAAGCAACAGCGTGAGACTTGTTGAACGAGTAACCAGCGTGTTTCTCAAAGTCACTCCACATCTCCTTCGCATAAGTCTCTCCAATGTGCTTACTAGCACCAATTACAAACTCTTTCTTGTACTTGTCTAGACCGGCAGCATCTTGCTTCTTACCAATAACCTTACGAACCTTATTGGCTTTACCCATAGACATACCGCCCAAAACAACACACGCCTGCATGACCTGCTCCTGATAAACAATAAGGCCATAGGTGTCGCTAGTGAAGTCCTTCATCAAAGGTGAGATGTACTCAACAGCCTTCTTACCAGACTTACGATCCAGATAGACCTTACCAATAGACTTCATAGCACCGGGACGAACCAGAGCGTTAGAGGTGGTCAGTTCCTCAAAGTTAGCGACCTGCATCTTGATGAGAAGGTTAGTGAAAGGTGAAGTCTCACATTGGAACACACCTTTAGTCCTGCCTTCAGCAAGCATTGCATAAACCTTTTTATCGTCAAGAGATAGGTTGCTGAGGTCAGGGCGATTACCAGTTCGCTCCTCAATAATATCCAACACATCTTTGATAACTGATAAAGTCTTTAGACCCAAAGCGTCAATCTTAATAAGACCAATGTCTGCTGCCTCATCCATGTCTACTGCAATCACTGGGATACGCTGCTTAGAAGCAGGATCTACTCGTGTCTCAATAGGAGCAACCTGAGAAATAGGCTTAGAAGAAGTCACAACACCGGCAGCGTGAATACCTGTACCACGGATACGGCCACGCAACTTCTCACCAATAGGAATAATGTCTGGATACTTATCACGGAACTCCGCTGAGTCTCGTGAAGTACAGAACTCGTCCCAAGTGTCAACCTTCTTAAGAACACGATTAACATCAGAAAGAGGGACATGCAAAGCACGAGCAACGTCACGCACAACACCCTTATCTTTGAAGGTAAGCATTGTAGCGATAGAAGCAACGTGGCGATACTGATCTTCCAAGTACTGCTTCACCTCTTCACGGCGAGAGTCCATAATGTCGGTATCAATATCAGGCCAGTCATCACGCTCAATATCAATAAAGCGGAAGAACAATAAGCCATGAACTATCGGATCAACCTCTGTAATGCCCAACGCATAACACAGCAGGGAACCAGCAGACGAACCACGACCCGGCCCAACAACAATGTTGTTCTTCTTTGCCCACTGAATCATGTTACGCACAACAATAAAGTAAGGAGCAAACTTCTTGTCTTTAATAACAGACAACTCCTCCTCCATGCGACCCATGTACTCTGGTGTATCCAAACCCTTCTCTTCCAAGAAAGCGTACGCTGCTTCAGAAATCTCTTTATCTGGATCACGATGCGTCTTAGGGAGCAAATTAAGATTACTTTTGATTGTGTAATCCTCAACCTTCTCCGCTGCCTTGATAGAATTCTCAGCCATATCCTCACGCCAATCGTCACCCATGCCGACAACCATCTCATCATAGGAGAGCAAATGAATGTCGAACTTGTTGAACGACATCATCCTGTCCTCACCATAGAGATAGTCCAGACGATCCATAACGTTCTCAAACTTCTCAGACTTTGCGTAAGTAACATCCTTGTCTAACTTAGCGTGAGTATTGTTAAGTAACATAACCTCTTGGATAACCTTCTGGTCAAGAGTAGCGTGGTGGCAGTCAGGAGTAACAACGAGTTGATAGCCACCCTCATCAGCCAGTTCTACCAGAGCCTTGTTGATACCCGGCTGGTTGTGAGGCATAACCTCAACATAAAAATCATCACCGAAACGCTCGCCGAACCATTTAAGGTGCTGCTTAGCAACGGCAAACTCTTCGTTCTCAATAGCCTTGTTGAGCAAACCAGACATGCAACCAGAAGTAATGATTAAATCATCACCGTACTTGTCTAGGATCTCAAAGTCAAAGCGAGGCTTACGATGGAAGCCTTCTGTCCAAGCGATCTCGCTTATTTTCTGTAGGTTAGCCAGACCCTTGTCATTCTTAGCAATAACAATAAGGTGATTGTAGTTTACATCTAGTGGGCCTTCTCTGTCCTTATTGTCTCTCTTATCAAACCTGTCTTTGGTGAAGTATGCTTCTACTCCTAGTATTGGTTTGATACCTGCTGCTTTGGCTACCCGGTAAAAATCACGGTGACCCGAAAGAGTCCCATGATCTGTTATGGCGCAGGAGGTCATACCGACCTCAACTGCCCTATTTATGTATTCCTCTGGAGTGGCAACGCCATCCATAGGGCTGTAGTGCGTGTGAACGTGTAATGGTGAGTACATACTTCCTTCTGTCGTAGTTAGGGGTTGAGAGCGAGGGGCTTTATGCCCCTCGCAAACAATTACCAGTTTATGTTAGTTGTGCTGCTTGATGCAGATGTCGCTGCCGTGGGCAACTCGAAACCTAAGTAGAAGGCTTCTTGCTCTGCGTAAGGAACTTCCCGAACAACTTTTTCAAGTGCGAATAGTTCGTGGTTTGACCAGTTAAATGGCTCAGCATCAGGAGCAGTTGGGAGCAACACATAGGTGGTGTCCGTTCCTGTACCTTGACGCTTGCACTTCCAAGTCAAGTTAGAGATGCTTCCGGTGTCGGAAGTGTACTCCAGTAGAGTATGGACAGCAGACTGCTTGCCCAAACCTTGTGACCAAACCGCAACATAAGGAGCCTCCATGCCGTCATCTACAATAAGGTTAGTGTAGAAACGATTCCGTGCTCGCCAACCTGCCTTTGGCTCTTTCTGTGCCATCTCGCAACCGAAGCAACGACCCTGATCTTCTTGCGTACAAACTGCTTTACGCTTGTAGTCCTGTGGGTTAGTGTGCTCTGCTACAACAATAGCAAGGTCACGAGCAGCGTCATAGTTGGGAGAATCCTCGTCCAACTCATTAGCGAACCGAATGCGAACGCTTTGCCCTTCATCTAGCCGAAGCCAGCGAGTGCGTGGGGCATCCCCCATGTCATATGTCTTTTTGTTCATTACGGCCTCAATAGTTTTGAGACCTTTTACTATACTCATTTGTTATCCTCCTAGTAGTGTGATAGGGTCTTTGACCCTGATATGTAGTTTTTCGATATCATCTGTTGTTAGTTCCCCGATGTCTTTGAACCTATCGGGCAATGTTATAATTATACCACGGTTTTTTACTTTTGTCAACACCTTGGCTGCCATCATCTTACCGGCCTCATCATTGTCTCCAATTACAACAACTTGATTAAAGTATTTTAATAGCAAGTCGCACTGCTTTATTGAAACGTTAGCACCCAGAGTAGCAACAGCAGAGATGCCCTGTTGATGCAATCGTATCGCATCAAAAGAAGACTCCACCACATATGCTGTACTAGACTGCTTAACTCTATGTAGATTAAATAAGATCTTAGATTTAGGAAGTTTAGGAGTATTCTTAAACTCTTTACCCTCAACACTACGACCAACGAAACCAACACAAATAGTTCCAGACGGATCATATTGTGGAATGGTTACCATGTCTTGTGCTTCTGAGTATCCTAGTTTGTAAGTATCGTGATCTACTATTCCTCTACCCTTCAAATATTGCTGGGCACGAGGAGAGTTCAAACATTGATCGTGTAGACGATCAATAACTTCATCACCAAAAGAAACATACTCTTGTTTAACCTCAAGTTGTTTATCTAAGTGAGCGAGGAAGTCAACCTCAGTAGCGTTGCTCTTGATGACACGAAGTGCTTGGAACAAAGTGCTTCCAGTCATCTTCATGTAATACTCCTCAAGAGATGCAACCTGACGGCAAGCAAAGCAAAAGAAAGTTCCTTTTTCTTTGTCTACCTCTGCTGCCGGGGTATTGAAGTTAGGGTGAAAGGGGCAATAGACAATCCAGTCGGTGTCTACTTCTCCTTGGATTGTGCCTCCGCTGATTTGGATGACACGTTCGACTTGTTCGGATGAATAGAGACTGGTTTGCCCTGATCTATACCTTCTATTGACCATGCTGATGCCTTTCCAACATAACTGCCATAGACAGAAATCTCAAACTCATAGTGCTCCTTCGTCCTTACGGTAGACCATTCCATACCTAACTCTAATCGGGGAACGTATCCTGCTTCCCTCATCTGTTCTTCCAAGATCTTCATATACATACTTTGGACACGAGAAAACGCCGTAGAGGACATAACTTTGCCGTCCAATCCGAACCGCTTTATCGGCTTGTGTACTGTATTCATACATACATTATACCATAAATCTTACTCAAAGTCCTTGTAAATAAACTGTCCTCTGTCGAAGTCAACCGTAAGTAGAAACTCACCTAAGTAACCATTTCGATTCTTTCTGAACGCCAACTCCATCGTGTCACTATTAGCAGCACGACCCAAAGCAAGCAGCCAGTCAGCGTCATAAGCGATCTGACGAGACCAAGAAGTCTGCCCCAAAGTAGGAACGGTATTCATATTAGTCACATCATCTGGCGTAGCAGAAGAGATAGCAACAATAGGAACATGAGCAGAAAGAGCAAGCAACTTCAACTCTCTAGACAAGTTCTTCATCTTAACAACTTCACTATCGCCCTTAGCGTTAGAAGTCATAAGGTTTAGATAGTCTAAGAATACTATGTCTGGTTTGTGTTGATCAATCTTACCTCTGACTACCGCCGGATTTACCTCGCCAATACCCTCATTAGAAATGATGTGAATAGGAGGCTTACCAGTAAAGGTTTTATCCATCCACTTCTTCATCATATCCAACTCAACCTGACCAGCCGACAACTTCCTGTGAGACCAAATACCATCACCCAGAATAGCAAACACACGGTTACGAACCTCTTGCTCCGTCATCTCAAGAGAGATAATCATAGGAGAGCGACCCGAACGCCACGCCTGCACAGCCATGTAGACAACAAACCAAGACTTACCAATAGCAGGATAAGCAAGGACAACACCCAACTGACCCGGAGTAATACCGGCAGGGAGATAATTATCAAAGCCCGGAAGCCCAGTGCGAATACCATGAGCACCAGACTCATGCAAGTCCTTTACCTTCTGGAAATAAGCAAGAGCATCATCAACATCAGAAACATTTAGATCCTTAACGTTGCTAGTGATACGCTTCAGTTCTGATGCGTCTAACATCAACTGATCTAGCGCCTCTAGGCTATCGCCCTCTTGGACTGCCGTTGCTGCTGCACGAAGAGCATTGCGAAGATTGTCCTGTAGATACTCTGCTCGCAACTCATCAAGATGATGCCTAGTCGCACCTACATCTACCTGAGGCTCAAAGTCTAAAAACTTCTCCTTGACCAAACGCACCGAAGGAACAATCTGGTTCTGGTCATAATAGTCTTTGACAAAACTCCAAACATCTCCATGCGTCCTGAACAACTTACCTGCGTCTGCCTGAAGCAACACATGGATCTGTGCGTCATTCAATACTGCCGTTAGTAGTTTATCTTCTAGACTTATCATACTACAATACCTATCCTATCCTGAGATATATTAAAATACTCTTCATCAATCTCAATGCCAATAAAACTTCTATCAAGTTCCAATGCAGCAATTCCTGTAGTTCCGCTACCCATGAAAGGATCTAAAACAACATCATTTGGATTGCTCCAAGTTATAATATGATCTCTTGCCAAATCAAAAGGCATTTGTGCAGGGTGAGTGTTCTTTTTGCTTTTTCCTTTGCCGTTGTGCAACTTCCAAATGTTTTCACGGTAGCCAAATTCAGCAATCTCAAATTGTCTTTGCTGAATCAGCACACCCTCTTTGTTTCTACCATTTGGCTTTCCCCATGTCGAAACTCCTGCCCATTTGTTTGGCTTGTCTTTAATCAAATTGGCAGTCTTTGGCTTCCCTTTTGACAGAATAAAGCAATACTCGAAAACTTGCGAGTACCTATTACTTTTTTTGCCTGCTGGATATGCGGCACTTTGCTTTTGATAAAGCATTGTATCATGCAACAGAAATCCCATATCAATAAAATAAAGTGCTTGCCTAAAAGATGAACCAGACTCACCACCCTTGATAGTTGCATCATTTACATTCCACATCACAACGCCGCCATCAGCGGTTACACGATACAACTGCTCTGCCACTTTCTTAAATACATTAAAGTCCCAGATACCGCTATCATTATAAGTTCGTAAGTCATCATAAGGTGGGGAAGTAATCGTTAAATCAATACCCCCAGCACTCATATCTTGCATTACTTCTATATTGCTTCCATGAATTAGTTCGCAAGCCATAATTTTGCCTTCCTCCTATTTTCTGCTCGAATAATAGCATCCTCTTCTTCCATTCTTTTTCTATCAAGAAGAAGATCTGCCTTGTATCTAAAAGTTTCCCACTTCGGGGTATCCTCTGCAATCATAACATAATAATCTATTAACTCTAAAACAACAGGTAATGTGTAAGAATCTACAAGATCTCTGGCTGCCCACTGCTCTACGTTTCTATTTAGTTGTGGATAGAAACCATGCTTCTGAAACACAGCGTCACGCCATGTGTCAAGAACTTTATACTTTGGCTGTTGCTTTGTTGCCATTAATTAAGTTCCTCTTTGGCTTCTTTAAGTTTATTCACCAACTGCTCCTCAACAAAAGTATACACCCTATTTGATGCGTCTTGAGTTGTCTCGCCTTCACGAACATAATCCTCAACAGAACAATCAAGTCTTAGTGACTGAAAGTTACCTGTGTTGAGAGTGTATCCAAGGTTCCAAGATATCTTACTTGTTTCCATAGTTGTCTCCTCTAGTAGTTATCTCTATTATACCATCGTTCGCTACCCTTGTCAAATCCTAGCCATACATATTTTCAACAAAGACAGGAACGAAGTTTCCATCTGCATCCCTTTGATACAGCAAAGCACTATCTCCCAAGGAGACTGCCAACTCTGCTGCCGTTGGAGTTTTGTTATTTGTAATAAGTCCATCGTTGCGAGGTCTACCCATATGTATTCCTGCTAGGATATCTCTCATGTCCCTTATATTATCTTCAGAGTAATATGCTTTCTTTCCAAATCTGGCTACCCCGCCTTCTACCGCCCCAGTAGGGGCAGTGAGAATTCCTCTATGAACCAAACGAGGCAAAGACTTTCTATGTAGATTAAGTAACTTTGCTGTTTCGCTTACTAGATAAGACCTTCTCCTTTTCTTCTTAAACTCTGCTAGAGGAACTAACATTCTCTGCCTAGTGTTTATGTTAAACAAAGTAATCATTCCTGCTGCCCTAGAAATATGAACCTTCTTTACCAACTCACCATTGAGAAACCACAGCGTCTTTGTTCGCTTGGCTTTATAAATAAGGGTATTGTCAGACATTAGTTAGGAAGACCAATCGCCATAATATTAACAGATAAACTTACGTTTCCTGTGGCATTATAACGAACGTCATAAACAACTTTGCTAGTGGTAACTTCCCTAATAGTAACATTTACATTTGACCCCGGAGTATTCTGACCGACATTCACAGGAGTGATAGTAACAACAGGAATGTACTTGAAAGAAGAACCAAAGTCAAAAGAATAGTCTTTGATGTCTCCTGCTTTTGCATCCTCACCACTAACAACTTGCTGCGTAGAAGCAACAAACCTAGTCTCCGAAGTTCGCACAGTCTGAGCAGGCATACCCGGAGAAGAAATAGTTGACTCGTTATTGGAACCTGAGTTGACAGCAACAGCAACATCATTGATTGCTTGTGCTAATGAATAGATGTAAGAAACATCTAGTGGTTGCCCACGCTCTGGTAACGGTACTCTAGCCATAGTCTCTATTATACCACACTTGGATCTACTTTGTAGTAAATCCAGTATGAACTCCTGTTTTGGTCATTTGAAACAATTCTTAATCTAACAACATACTCTTCACCCGGATCAATGGGTGGCAACTCTCCAGCGTCAATAGTAACGGTAGCCATCAGACACTCAACCCAAATCTAAACTCAGCATAAGCGTTAGTGTTAGCACGTTTGATAATCATTCCAGTTGCTAAAGAAACAACGGCATAGCCAGACATTACATAAAGAGGATTAGGAGTGCTAATATTATCAAACCTGATAGCGTCAACACCTGCATACCAATCCGATCCAAAATCATTAAACTCTATCTCTGTGTAGCGGATACCTGCCCAGTTGAAAGAATCACTTGTTTTAATATCCTTTAGTTCAGTCTCAAAGACATTGAACTCGCTTGTTGGCTGGTTAGTCATTTTCCACACTGCCGTTCCCGCTGGAGGATTATTGTCATCAGGAATAGGAATGTTGGGGTCTGCCCGAAACCTAATCGTAACATCAACGTTAGGGCTTCCAGTCCAAGCAGTATCTTTAGGGTACATAGCAAAAGCCAACTTCATCAAATCGTTACCAGTGTTTAGACTAAGGTCTACGCTACGTCCGTCAAGGAATATTCTTTGACCACCTGTATTACCTCTAATCATAATAGTTCTATTTAGGAATCTCGCTCCCTGCCCCGGCCTATTGCTAACAAGAGAAAGGTTATCTGCATCACAAGCAAAAATCAAATCTGTCACCGTTATGTTTCCAGCAACACCAGCAGGCGTAAGTGGCCCAAGAGGTTGAGAATAAAAAGGCATAGGGTTAGCGTCAGCACCATCACGAATCTGCCAATTCTCGTCAGGAGTGAAGGCGAATAGCACACGGCTATCTGATTGTGCTGCTGCATTAGAAGCATCACTCCAAATGCCTACCTCCGTTATTTCATATTGTTGCTCCAACGGAATGTCACCAGCAAAAGAAATCTTGTCTAAGGCTCCCTCAGCCAAAGTAGAACGAGAAGAAATAGGGACACGCAACATCTCAAACTTCATGCACTGCTCAGTACCAGTAACGGTGTCGCCCGGTTCAGCACCACAACCAAAAGAAATAAAGGATGCGTAAGAGGGTGCTTGACCCAATAGGTACTTAGAAATTAACTCTCTGCCTTTGTCTGTAATCATTTGTCCTCACTCCTATTATACCACATAGTGCCCAGCCCAAACTCTTCTTCGCCAACACGCTTAGCAATTTGCACCTGAACATACTCATCTCTGTTTACATTAAACACTTCGATATCAATACCACCGTCAGCATTCATAGAGAAGGTCTCATCCAATGCCCCGATCTTTGTGCCAATGTCCACACCATATTCACTAAACAAAGAGTTAATATTAGTAGTCATCAAGATATTTAGGGGATTGAACTGCGAACGCAACTCAGAAAGGTTATCCACATTGTTGAACACTACCTCTTCGCCACCAACAGTATCATGTCTGGCTACCGACAAAATCTCCGTTCCGCCAACATTCTGAAAATAAAGTCTTTCCATCTGCTCCACAGAAGTAGCATCATAATTTCTATTGACGACATTTACGGCAGAGATCTTTACCTGAGAAGTTTGCTTCTGCCCCGGAGGAGGCGGAGGAGGAGGGGGAGCCGCAGGGGGTGCAGGAGGAGAAGAAGGTGATTGATAACCTGCCCACCATGCTCTTAGCCTAGTAGACTCTGCTGTTCTGGTTTGCCCAGTAGCCTGCCAATTAGCGTTCTCTCTTTGCAGTGCTGCTTCCAATTCAGCATAACTAGACATCTTACACCTCCACCAAGAATATTGTAGAAGTAGTTCCGTCAGGTGTCTTGCTGTAATCTACCTGATAGGTCACAAACTTCTTATCTTTATTTGTTATTGCTTCCATTTCAGTTGCTCCAGTAGGATTGACTTGATAGTCTACCGTCAAAATATCGCCCAACTGAATCTGAGACATTCCAAAAACATTCACACCAAGCAACTGACGAGGACGAAAAGTTTTATTCACAATCCATGATACCATATCCTCAGCAACAGCGTCATCTTGGATGTATTCACTAGACAACTCCTCAAACTCTTGCCTACCATACTTAGCCCTTGAGTTTAGTATTTGCTCATACTCTTGCTTGTACTCAGTAGGATTACCTATCAACTGACTACCCGACATTTTCGGCCTATCCAGACGGGCAATCTGCCCGTAGTAATCATCCACAGAAAGAATTTTTGTTGTATCCTGTGTGAAAGAAACACCCTGAATACGAAGGAAGTTTCCAGTCTCATCATCAAGGTTGATAGTGGTGTCGGTAGCGTTAAACACCAAGAACTCCGCACCATAAGCACCGGCAATAAAACCGGAAGTCACATAAGACTTATTGTCGTTGATGACTGGCGCAAGGGTAGCGGAAAGAGCAGGGAACGCTTGATCATACTTAATGTTAAGATAATCACACTCACGCATAATAGTACCAAACTCCTCAAAGAACATAGAATAATCTGGAGAAGCCTCCGTACCAATACCAGACAAATAAGATTGTTTAATAAAACCAGTCATAGAGTACTTACGCATTGCCTCCGTGTTAGTGATGTTCTCCGCACCAAAGACAGAGTTGATGTTTTGTGCTACCTGTGCTGCCGTGTTCTCTGAGAAACGATCAGCAAGAGCATAAACATTATTAAACATGCACCTTGACTTACCACGAGTGAAAATAGCAAAGGTATTTGGAGGAGAAGCAATAGGATAAATATCAGAGACAGAACCAATGTTCTTGCCGTTTAGGTAAAGGAAGAACTTCCTCACACCATTCTCATCCTTAAACTCAACACCAAGATCATAGACGCTAGATTTCTCCTGACCCACAAACCTCTGAATGTCTGTGAACCTACCATCATCAGTAAGGATCTCTGTAATGCCCTCCCATAAAACATAAGGGATAAGGACACCCTCGTCATTCATCATCATTTTGTAAAAGAATAAAGTACTCATAGTTGACGCTTGCTGATCTACCTTCTGGATAAAGACATCCACATTAGACATGTCCTCAGCAGCCTCTATCCTCAAAGACACAACATTCTTAGTAGCGTTAACACCCTCCGCTTTCCATTGCCCTGTGACAGGTAAAACTGTATCGGTAATAATAAGGAACTGGTCACCCGGACTAATGTTAGTTTCCGAAGTAGCAGTGATAGTTACATTCTTATTAGTTACACTTAACTTAGCAGCATAGTTAGGGTTAGTTACATTCCTATTGAAAGCATCCTGCGATAGGGCAACCATCTCAAAGAAGTAACCGCTGTTGTCTTCAGGGTCTACCATAACACCGATTCCTCCGCTACCGCCGATAAGAGTGACCGCCTCTGATGGATTTTCAGGTTGTAGCGATACATACTCTTGCCCTCCAACTGCCTTTTGCTTAGTATTAGAGTTAGAACTTATCTCTCCAATTACCCTCATTCTTGTGCCGTAGTGACGATAAGGAGCAGAGTCACCAAAGTCTTTTAAGATGTAAGAAATGTCATCAACAAAACCATCAGACCCACCTTCAAAGACAAGGGCAGATGCCTGAACGGTTCCTCTGCGTGTAGTGTTGAAGCGAGCGTTCTCTTTCTCAACCTGATAGGTGTCTGCAAAAAGGTTCTTTATGATGCTAGACCTCTCAGATGCGTGTGCCTTTATTGTAGAACTTGGCCCTGAGTCTACTGCTGTTGGTGTCTGAAGATCAATAGGGTAATTCCTTACTTGGTCTGCCGTGAACAAAATCTCGCTATCCATAGTCATCCCATAGCAGAAATCGTTACTCTGCCAGTAGGGATCTAAACCAGAAACATGTGCCGTAATGTCTGTGCCAAACTGCTCCCTGCCGTGTTGGTTTACAACACCGGGTTTGAAAGAACCATCAGCATTGTAAAAAGGCTCAGCATAAATACGAACACGACCAGTAGGATAAATCTTACCATTGAAAGGCAAAGACCCAAGGTAATCTTGGTACTCATCATTATCAGTCAACCACACAACACCTGTACCTGAGACAGAATACTCAACAGCATCAAACTTGATGATCTCGCCGTTAGCGTAGAAGTATCCGTTTGCCCTGCTCAACCAAGTTATTGCCTCACCAAAATCAATAATATTATCCATAAGTCTATTGTCTATTGTTACATAAGGAGGGTTATCTGGAATGTCTGACTCCAAAGGAATAGCAGCCAAGTTGTAAGACTTTCCAGAGTTTGCTGTAGTATTGTAATCCCTCAGGTTTTCTTCTGCTGCTGCTTCCCATAGCATTGATGGTTTGTAAACCCAACTTGACCATCTATTAGTGTGCATTGATTGCTCTAGGCTTGCTTTCTCTCTCTGTAAATAGCGTTCTGTGTAGTTTACTTTA
>ENA-OQVM01003194-OQVM01003194.1-marine-metagenome-genome-assembly--contig:-NODE-3194-length-18089-cov-13.944426_pt1 | contig 18089 bp, 18 predicted proteins | sample MGYA00237776_ERZ505498 | MGnify/ENA primary metagenome ERZ505498 (study PRJEB26159, sample SAMN06265151) | marine metagenome | isolation source: Helgoland LTER site | place: Germany:Helgoland, sampling... | reverse complement strand
CGCAATGGGCAATCTGTGCAGATCATCACCGCAGAGGGGCAAACCCCGCCGGCCAGCTGGATTGATATCGTCGCCACCGGCCGGGCGAAAACAGCCATCCGCCGCAGCCTGCGCGAATTTGACCGTGAGAAATTTATCAAACTGGGGCAAGAATTTGCACGGGTAGCCTTCGAGAATGTCAACAAGAAGGCCTCCGACCGTGCTTTGAAAACCGCAGCGAAACACTATGGCTTGCCAAGTGCAGATGAGCTTTTGGCCCGACTTGGCAGCTCCGAAATCGCCGCGCGCGACGTGGTGGCGGAGCTCTACCCAAATCTAAAGGTGCGCGACGCTGATGAGGTCGGGCCGGCGGTTGCTTTGATCGGGTTGGAGCCAGGACAAAAGTTTACCCATGGCGCCTGTTGCGACCCCCTGCCCGGAGAGCGCATTGTTGGGATCATTTTCAAAGGTCATGGTGTCGTGGTTCACACTATAGATTGCCCAAACCTATTGCATTATGAAACCCAAATGGACCGGTGGTTAGATCTGCATTGGCGTGACGGACAGCATGCCGCGACCAATCCGGCGCAGATCATCACCACCATTTTGAATGGCACAGGCGTAATGGGGCGGATTTGCACATTGATCGGCGATCAGAATGCCAATATCTCTGACATTCACTTTTTGGACCGCAAGCCGGACTATTTCAAACTGCTCGTCGAATTGGAACTTAGGGATGTGTCACAATTGCACATGGTGCTCACGGCGCTGGAGGCAGAGAGTGATGTGGCAGAAGTCAGCCGTCACCGCAATCCCGAACTCGGGCGGGACATCGACGCTATGAACGGTGAGTGGGGCGAAATTGGTGTTTAAGCGTCGTGAAAAGCGTGGGCTGCCCAGGGCGCTTTGGGAATGGGTCTACCCAAGGGGGGGCTGGGCCCGCGCCTATTCTTATATCACACACCGTTTGCGCCGCCTGCCAGGAACGCCGGAGGAAATCGCGCGTGGCGTGGCGATAGGCGTGTTCACCTCTTTCACTCCGTTTTACGGGTTACATTTTCTTCTGGCTTGGGTGCTCGCGCTTGTATTGCGGGCCAATGTCCTCGCCTCGCTGTTGGGAACATTTTTCGGCAACCCGCTGACCTATATCCCCATTGGCGTAACGGCGCTTGGTTTTGGTCATGCGTTTCTGGGCAAGCGACCAGAGAGCGATCTGCACTTGGGTTTAGGAGAAATGTTTGCGCGCGCGGTGTCGGAATTGGGTGCAAATATCGTTGCTTTCTTCATGCAAACCGGCGGAGATTGGACGTATTTGGTCGAATTTTGGCACACGGTGTTTTTCCCCTGGATGATCGGCGGGGTGGTGCCGGGAATCATATCAGGGCTGGTGATTTATGCTATTACTGTTCCCGCTATTCGCGTGTATAAAAGCCGCCGAAAAGGTCAATTAGCGGCCAAATTTGCAGAGTTACGCCGCAAGACGCTCCTTAAACGAGAAGATGACTCTGGTGTCTAAGGTGAAAACAGGAAGATAAGATTATGTCCATTGAGCAACGCCTCGGCGTCAATATTGATCACGTGGCCACTTTGCGCAACGCCAGAGGCGGCGCCTATCCTGATCCTCTGCGCGCGGCCTTGATGGCTGAGGCGGCGGGGGCTGACGGTATCACCGCGCATCTGCGTGAGGATCGGCGGCATATTCGCGATGCAGACATTGACGCTTTGATGGGCGCGTTGAGCACCCCTTTAAATTTTGAAATGGCCGCAACGAAAGAAATGCAGGCCATAGCCCTGCGCCACAAGCCGCATGCGGTTTGTCTCGTACCAGAAAAGCGTGAGGAGCGGACCACCGAGGGTGGGTTGGATGTGGCGGCAGATCTATACCGTCTGAGTGATTTTATTGCGCCTTTGGCTGAGGCGGGGTGCCGTGTATCGCTCTTCGTGGCCGCAGATGAGCGGCAATTGCAAGCCAGTGCGCAGGCCGGGGCGGCGGTGGTTGAGCTACATACTGGTGCTTATTGTGACTTTCATGCCGCGGGCAATCACCCTGCTGCTGAAGAAGAATTGCTGCGGATCGCGCGATCTGCGCGATTTGCAGCCGAGTTGGGCCTAGAGGTGCACGCCGGTCATGGTTTGAGCTATGAAACTGTTTCCCCTATCGCCGCCCTGCCAGAAGTGGCCGAGCTGAACATTGGACATTTTTTGGTCGGGGAATCTGTCTTTTTGGGTCTGGGACCGGCCATTGCCGAAATGCGTCGTTTGATGCAAAACGCTCGTAGATGATTTTAGGTATCGGAACAGATTTGGCGAATATTGAGCGGATCCAAGGCACATTGGATCGCTTTGGCGATCGGTTTAAAAACCGGGTCTTTACGCAGGTTGAGCAACGCAAGGCAGAGGCGCGCAACGATGTGGCGGGCACTTATGCAAAACGTTGGGCGGCGAAAGAGGCTTGCTCAAAGGCGCTTGGAACGGGTTTGGCTATGGGTATCAGTTGGAAAGACATGGCTGTCACCAACATGCGGAGCGGCCAACCCGTGATGGCCGTCACGGGCTGGGCTGCCGAGCGTTTGGCGCAGATGACGCCCGCCGGTCATACGGCGGTGATCCATTGTACTTTGACCGATGATCACCCATGGGCACAGGCTTTTGTGGTGATTGAAGCGCGCCCAACTGAGGGCGGGGCAACTTGACTCTCGACCGTAAGCGCCGCACATAGCCCTAAATCAAATCCCGAGGATGTTATGGACGACATTGAAGAAAAAAGCTTTGCTGCGAGTGCAATAGAGACGGTCAAAACTGTGGTCTATGCCCTGCTGATTGCTGGGGTGTTTCGCACCTTGTTTTTTCAACCCTTCTGGATCCCGTCCGGCTCAATGAAAGACAGCCTTTTGATTGGGGATTTCCTATTCGTCAACAAAATGGCTTATGGGTACTCCTATGCCTCCTGTCCGAAAATTCAAATCGCTAGCCTTGGCTTGAATATCGATGCGGATGATTTTTGTGGCTTCATCGAAGACCGTGACACGCGGATTTTGGGCGGCGCGCCTGAGCGCGGCGATGTGGTGGTGTTTCGCCATCCGGTGACCGGAGCCGATTATATAAAACGTTTGGTTGGTCTTCCGGGTGATAAAATCCAAATGCAAGGCGGGGTGCTGCAGATCAATGACGCGCCGGTTGAGCGCAGACAAGTGGAGGATTTCGTTGAAACCTTTGAGCCACAAGGCTCGCAGCGCAACCGGCCTGTCTGTTCTAATGGTGCCGTGGGTCTGGGCGCAGATTGCATCAAGCAAAAATACATTGAGACCCTGCCAAATGGCGTCGTACATAGCACGTTGGACACGTTTGACCAAGATTCGATGCGCCTTGGTGGGCGCATGAATTTGGACACAACAAAAGTCTACACCGTACCGGATGGGCATTTCTTTTTTATGGGAGATAATCGCGACAATTCTTCTGACAGCCGCGTGCCGCGGACTATTGGCGGCGTCGGTTTCGTGCCTCTAAAAGACATCGTCGGACGGGCCGACCGTATTTTGTTTTCTTCTGCCGGAGCCTCAATTTTGGCTTTCTGGACCTGGCGCAGCGATCGTTATTTCAAGGCAATTGATTAAATGCTCTCTATGTTCCAGGTCGCGCCATGATCAAGCTTTCTTCCGAGTTACGCCAGTTTTCAGCCGATATCGGTTATGAGTTTAAAGATCCGGGGCTCCTGATTACAGCTCTGACTCATTCAAGCATCTCCTCTGCAACCCGCTCGGACAACGAACGGCTCGAGTTTTTGGGCGACCGGGTGCTGGGGCTCGTGATGGCGCAGGCCTTGTTGGATCTGGACGCGAAGGCAACTGAGGGTCAATTGGCACCGCGCTTTAACGCTCTGGTGCGCAAGGAAACCTGTGCAGATGTGGCGCGCTCAATTGGTATTGGCAATCTGTTGAAATTAGGCCGCTCTGAGATGATTAGCGGCGGGCGCCGCAAGGAAGCCCTGTTGGGCGATGCGATGGAAGCACTGATTGCAGCGGTGTATCGCGATGGTGGTTTTGCCGAAGCGCAGGCGGTGATCGTGCGCCTGTGGAATAAGCGGATCACCTCTGTCAAGGCCGATGCGCGCGATCCAAAGACCGCTTTGCAAGAATGGGCGCAGGCCCGCAAAGGCCCTCCGCCGAATTATGTGGAACTGTCCCGTTCTGGCCCGGATCATGCGCCGCAATTTGAGATTGAAGTGAGATTACATTCTGGCGAAGCGGCGCAGGCCAAAGCTGGATCGAAACGCCAAGCCGAACAGGCTGCGGCAAAACTATTGTTGGAAAGGTTAGGGGCATGAGCACACGCGCCGGATTTGTGGCCCTGATTGGGGAACCCAATGCAGGGAAATCAACCCTGCTCAACCGTATGGTGGGGGCAAAGGTTTCGATAGTCACCCATAAGGTGCAGACGACCCGCGCCCGCATCCGCGGTGTCGCACTTGAGGGCGAGGCGCAAATTGTATTCGTGGACACCCCGGGTATTTTCCGCCCCAAACGTCGTTTGGATCGCGCGATGGTGAAATCTGCCTGGGGCGGGGCTGCTGATGCTGACCTGACGGTATTTTTGATCGAAGCGCATCGCGGTGTCACAGAGGGCGTGGATGCAATTATGGAAGCGCTTAAGGATCTTCCGAAAGGAAAATCAATTGCCTTAGCGATTAACAAAATCGACAAGGTGCAGGCTGCAGAGCTATTGGCTTTGACCAAGGCGATGAATGAGGCGTTTGGTTTTGTTGAGACTTTCCTGATTTCTGCGGAAAAGGGCCATGGCTGCGCAGCATTGAAGACTTGGATTGCTGGTGAATTGCCGGAAAGCCCTTGGCTTTATCCTGAAGACCAAATTGCCGATCTGCCGCTGCGCATGCTGGCGGCAGAGACCACACGGGAAAAATTAACCCTGCGTTTGCACCAAGAATTGCCCTATCAGCTGACCGTTGAGACGGAGGCTTGGGAGGAGCGTAAAGATGGCTCGTGTAAAATTGACCAGCTGATCTATGTCATGCGTGATGGCCATAAAGGCATTGTGCTTGGCAAGGGTGGCGAGACGATCAAAGCTGTTTCCACTCAAGCCCGGACGGAATTGGAAGAGTTTTTGGGCCGCAAGGTGCATTTGTTTTTACAGGTTAAAGTGCGTCCGAACTGGTTGGAAGACAAAGAACGTTACGAGGAAATGGGCCTCGATTTTCGTGACGGAAACGAATGATCCGCCTGACCAGCGATATTTGGGTCTCTGCCTATCTGACGCGCCTGCGCCTTGCTGATATTCCGGCCTTTGTGGTCCAGCGGGGAGATGCCACGGCGGGGGCGGTTTTGGTTAAGCTCAACCTGTTGGACGGGCAAGGTATCGTTTTTCAGCGCTCTTTTGATTTGCAAAGCGGTGCACGCAATTGGGTGGAGCTGATTTCGGGAGATGAGGCTGACTTGGACCTTGCGATTGTCCGTCAGCGGGACTTTGATCCTGACGTTTGGGTGATTGAAGTCGAAGACCGGCTTGGGCGCCATTTGCTCGATGAGCCTGGTTTGAGCGAATAGCCTAGGGGCCCGGCAAATCGCTTAACATTCGGCAGCCCTCTGGATAGACTGGTCCGGTACGCGGCCAATACTAGGTCATTGCTGTCTGCCGCGGGTAAGTTAGGGTCTATGTTTTGATAGAATGGCGGGATGAAGGGGTTTTATTGGCTGTGCGTAAGCATGGTGAAGCGGCCGTCATCGTTGAGGTTTTTACAGAACATCATGGGAAACATGCGGGTGTAGTGCGCGGTGGCGCTGGGCGAAGGCAAGGCCCTATTTTGCAACCTGGTGGTCAATTTGAGGTGGTCTGGAAAGCCAGGCTTGAAGAGCACATGGGTGCATTCACGGTTGAACCTATGCGCAGCCGGGCAGCACAAGTGATGGCGGATCCTTTGGCCTTGGCCGGTTTGACATCTGTTGTTGGGCTTTTGAACTTTGCTCTGCCAGAGCGCGCGCAGCATGGGGCACTCTATAGCGCCTCGATCAATCTTTTGGATTTGATCTGCGTCACAGAGGCTTGGCCTTTGGCCTATTTACACTGGGAAATGCAGCTGTTGGAGGATTTGGGCTTTGGTCTGGATCTCAGCTGTTGTGCGGTGTCTGGAACCACCGAGGATTTGGCCTATGTGTCTCCGAAATCTGGTCGGGCTGTGGCCGCACATCACGCGGGGCGCTGGAAGACGCAGCTGTTGCCGCTTGCGCCTTGTATGATCGGGCAAAGTGTTGCGGATAATGGCGAGATTGCCGCCGGGTTACGCACCACTGGGCATTTTTTGGAAAAATGGTTGGCGCCATCGCTTGGTGATCGGGGATTGCCCTTAGCGCGACAGCGGCTGGTCGAGAGATTGTTCCGCATAGCCGGCTTAGAGCAGGGTCCAAGCGGCGAGGCCAACCACGAGTAGCATTGACAGGGCCATGGATATGTTGATCGCTCGTTGCGCGTTAGGCGAGAGGTTGAGCCGCTTGAGCGAGACGCCAAAAAGGACCCAAATCACATGGATTGGCACCCAAATCATATTTAGAATGACAAATTTTATGGCCACTTCACTCCAATAGGCGTCCTCATAGATTGGAAATCCGGTGATTAAAGCGGTCAGCACCGCATAGGCTTTCGGGTTGATGGGCTGCAAGAGCAAACCGGCCATGAGCCTGGGCGGGGTTTCGGATCTAATGAAAGCCACTTGCGCGCCAGCGAAAGCAATCCGGCTTGCCAAATACAGCAGATACAAAAACGACACTGCCATTAATGTGATCCGCAGCCACGGAGTGTCGAGCACGAAGGCTGACAGGCCCGCGGCGACGGCCGCATAAACCAAGGCCTGCCCAATACAGAGCCCAGCCACGTAGCGGAGCCCCGCCGCAGCTCCAAACCCGGCACCGACACCGGCGGCGGACAGAACTCCGGGGCCGGGGGTGGCAAGCATTAGGACTATGGCAAGTGCAAATGTAATCATGCGCTGACCCTAAGGCCAAAGTCCGAAGGTGACCAGCGCCGTAGATCGCATCTCAGAGGAATTGGCGATTGTACCGGCACGGCAATGCGCTACACTCATTTCTAAACTTAGGAGAGCGTGATGAATAAGACTGTTGTGATCAAAGAATTCGGGGGTTCGGATCAACTAAAAATTGTGGATATGCCAGCCGGAGAACCCGGTGATGGGCAGGTGCGCATCGCTCATAAAGCCTGCGGGCTCAATTATATAGACGTCTATCAGCGCACGGGACTTTACCCTCTGCCCTTGCCTCAGGCCCTTGGCATGGAGGCGGCCGGTGTGATTGAAGCTGTGGGGGCAGGTGTCACCCATGTGAAGGTTGGGGACCGTGTGGCCTATGCCTCTATGCCGCCGGGCTCTTATTGTGAGCGGCGCGTGATGCCGGCGGCGCAGGTTTGTCCTTTGCCCGACGAAATCAGCTTCGAGCAGGGCGCGGCGATGATGCTTCAGGGCATGACGGTGCAATATCTCTTTCATCGCACCACGCCGCTGCATAAAGGCGACACAGTTCTGTTTCATGCAGCAGCTGGCGGCGTTGGTTTAATTGCCTGCCAATGGGCTAAGTCAGAGGGCATTACCCTGATTGGCACCGCTGGCAGCGATGAAAAATGCCAATTGGCTTTGGACCATGGGGCAACCCATTGCATCAACTATATGTCAGAAAACTTCGAAGAGAAGGTCAATGAATTAACCGGGGGTGCGGGGGTTGATGTGGTGATGGATTCTGTGGGTGAGAGCACTTTTGAAGGCTCCCTCAATAGCCTCAAACCGCTGGGCATGATGATCACTTTCGGCAATGCTTCGGGTCCAGTGCCGCCGTTCAACTTGGCCCAATTGGGGGCGAAAGGTTCGCTGAAAATCACCCGCCCGACGCTCTTTACCCATATTGGCAAGCATGAAGATTGCCAGGAGATGGCGCGGCATCTATTTTCGAAGGTCACATCTGACGATGTAAAAATTGTGATTGGTCAAAAGTTTGCTTTGGAAGATGTCACAGCGGCGCATGATGCGTTGGAGGCGCGCCTCACAACTGGCTCGACCATCCTAACAGTCTAGGCGTTCTCTTTGTCCCTGCCACAACTTTTCTAGGCTGGCAGGGGCAAGGGCTTTGCTTCAATAGGAGCGCGGTAGATCCAAAACATGTTCTGCGAGATAGGACAGGATCAAATTCGTTGAGATCGGTGCCACTTGATAGAGCCGCGTTTCTCTAAATTTGCGCTCAACATCATACTCTTCAGCAAAGCCAAACCCACCATGGGTTTGTACCGCAACATTCGCGGCTTCATTTGAGGCATCGGCTGCCAGCATTTTGGCCATATTGGCCTCAGCGCCGGGATTGCCACCGTTTTCGTAGAGGGCCAGGGCCTCTTTCACCATCAACTCAGCGGCGCGCATATTTGCATAGGCCTTGGCAATGGGAAATTGTATGCCTTGGTTTTGCCCGATCGGGCGATCAAAGACTTGGCGATCTTTGGCATAGGCCACCGAGTGTTCGATAAACCATTTCGCATCGCCAATACATTCAGAGGCAATCAAAATGCGTTCGGCATTCATGCCTGAGAGGATATAGCGAAATCCTTTGCCTTCTTCGCCGATCAAGTTTTCCGCCGGCACGCGGAGATTGTCAAAAAAGACCTCTGTGGTCGCATGGTTCATCATGGTGCGGATCGGCTGTAGGGTGAGACCGTTGCCCAGTGCTTCGCGCATGTCGACCAGCAAAACAGAAAGACCTTGGGTCTTCTTCATCCCCTCTTCCAGCGGTGTCGTGCGCGCCAAAAGCAACATGAGGTCGGAATGCTCTGCTCGGCTGGTCCAAATTTTCTGCCCGTTGATGACATAATTGGACCCATCTCGCTTGGCGGTGGTGCGCAATGCGCCTGTATCGGTACCTGAGCTGGGCTCGGTTACACCAAAGGCCTGCAACCGCAGGGTCCCGTCCGCGATCTTTGGCAGGTACTGGGTCTTTTGCGCCTCTGAGCCATGCCGCAACAGGGTTCCCATGGTATACATCTGTGCATGACACGCGCCCGCATTGCCCCCCGACCGGTGGATTTCTTCCAAAATAACCGCAGCAGCGGAGAGCGGCAGGCCTGATCCACCAAAATTTTCAGGAATCAAAGCACCGAGCCATCCAGCCTCAGTCAGAGCCTGCACAAAAGCGGCCGGATAAGTCATCTCTCTGTCAAGTGCACGCCAGTAGCTTCCGGGAAATTCTGCGCAGAGTTTGCCAACGGCCTCGCGGATATCGTCATAGGTTTCACCGGGCTGGTACATGCTGCGCCTCCTTTGGGACTTATCCCGTAGGTAGGCCGTCCTGCGCAACATGACAAGAAACAGATGGGTTGGCGTTTTCGATTTGTTTCAGCCGTAGGCACGTTGGTCACGTGCGGCTGCCAGATTCGATCGAAAATGATCGTCGCACATGATCGAAAATTTTTCCATAATTTGCTGGTGGTATTCTAGGAACTCTTGCCGCGCAGTGCGGGTTGCTGCGGCTGGCTCAACGGTCAACGTGCAAATAGCGCCAGTTTCTGCTCGCCAGCTGAAAGAGATGGACGGAAGGGTTGCATCAAGCACATAACCGCGCATTCGGGCTTTACGGACCTCTTGGTGGTATTTACCCATGCGCAGCTCGGTCTGCTCCTCCGGGTTTGCTTGGGTCGCAGCTTTGGCGATAAGCGTTTTCTGCTCTTGCTCTGACATCTCTGACTGCGCAGAAATTGCTGCATTTGAGAAAATTAAAGAATGCTCGGTGGTCAAGTCGACCGGTGGCTTGGTGCTGTCGACAATTGCAAATCGTGTTTTACTTTCGAACATAGAGAACGTGATGTCATAGCACCCCTCTGCCTTTGCCATGTTCAAAACCGGCTGAACTTGGTCCACTTCAGGGGCTGAAAATTGCGCTGAAGCAAAAAAATCATCAATAGCATAAGTCAGAACATAGGCCTTATCCGAGACCCGCCGCCGCGCCCAGTTTAGCGCCTCCAGTTGGGCGCAAATCCGTTGCAAGGCAGAGCGTGAGAATGACACATGCGCCTCAAGATCGCACAGCTTGATTGGCCCATAGATGCCAATGAGGCGAATGACCTCTGTGGAAGGGGCGAGTGGGCTGTCCGTTATTGCGAGCATTCTAAACTTACCCCATTAGATTTCTTTCCGAGAGGCAAAATTTGCGGTTTATAACTTTGTATCCAAGATATCTGTGACACGGCACTACCGAATAGATTATTTTTTGGGGAACAAAGTATATTTTGATATAATTATAGACTTATGTATAGGTCACTATAAGCTATGAGGTGTTAGGAGGATGCAGGTATCGTAGAATGACCTTTGTTACCCCTCAGCTTTCAGCGAAGCGCATTAAGTGGAAGTCTTGATCCCCCCATTCGTGGTCAATCATAACAAGCCGCTTGGCGAAATGCCCCAAATCATACTCCCAAGTCATACCAATGCCGCCGTGCAGCTGGATCGCCTCTTCGGCAACGGCACAGCCAATTCGGCCAATCGAATATTTCGCCGCGGATATGGCGCGATTTCGTTCATCGGCGGGGGCCTGTAAATCATTCGCAGCATTGATGACTGCCGATTTTGCCTGCTCGATTTCGAGCAACATCTGCGCCACGCGGTGTTGCAGCGCTTGAAATTTACCCAGCTCGCTGCCGAATTGTTTGCGCGTGCGCATGTAGTCGATGGTCATATCTTTAATGCGCTCCATCAATCCCAAAGCCTCCGCGCAGAGGGCCAAAGTGGCGCGCGCGGCCGCGGCATCGATCAATGGATAGGCTGCACCTTCCACGCCCAACAGCTGAGCAGGTGTGTTGTGCAGCGTGATCTCGCAGGCGTTGCCACCATCGACAGTTTGGAACGGATGCTCCGCGAGCCCCGTTGCCGCCGCTTCAATCAAAAATAAGCTGATCCCTGGCGCGGATTGTGTCTGTGCACTGACAACCAGCGCATCAGCCCCATGGGCGAATTTCACAGAGGTTTTTACGCCGTTCAACTGCCATTCCGCGTCTGTTTTGCGCGCAAGCGTTTCGGGCGCGCTCCAGTCATAATCTGCGCCATTTTCGATGAGACCAAGTGCTACGCGTTTTTCACCAAGGACGATCTGTTCGACAAGGTCCAACTGATCAGTCTGCGCCAAAATATAGCCGGTGGTCAGTGCTGTGTCATTGAGCGGTTCAACTACCAAACCTTTGCCCAGCTCTGTGAAGACGGTGGCGATATCAAATCCCGAACCGCCAAAGCCGCCAACCTCTTCCTCAAATAATGCACCGATCAAACCCAGCTGTGCCATCGTGCTATAGGCCGCAGGGCAATAGCCCAAAGCGCTAGAGCCCGCCGTTAGTCGCTCTTTCAAAGGATAGTCATTCTGAATGAATTTTCCGATCATATCCGCCAGCATGCGGCGTTCTTCAGTGGGTTGAAAATCCATATCTTAAAGCCCCAATATCATTTTGGTTATGATGTTTTTTTGTATCTCATTTGAACCGCCATAGATCGACACTTTGCGCTTGTTGAAATAAGCGGCGGATTGATTGGCCATATCTTGTGGCGCCACCTGTGGTCCGTTGTAGCCGGGTTCAAACACCTGTGGCGTATGCGCCTGTGCGTGGCGTCCCAAGGCACGGCGCGTAAGATCGTCGAAGTTTTGTTCCAACTCCGATCCGATGATTTTTAACATCGAACTTTCTGGCCCCGGTCCAGCGCCTTTCGAGAACCCGTCAAGAACCCGCAAGTTAGTGGTCTCCAAGTTGCGCAGCTCTATCTCTAAGCGGGCCAGTCGTGCCGCAAACAATGGATCATCAGCCAGCGGTTTTCCATTTCGTTTTTGGGTCAGAGAGAGGCGCTTGAGCCGGGCAAGCTTTTGGCCAGAAATTCCGACATTGGCGATGCCATTGCGCTCATGGGCCAGCAAGTACTTCGCATAGGTCCAGCCCTTATTTTCTTCGCCCACTAAGTTTGAAGCAGGGACGCGGACATCTGTGAAAAATACCTCATTCACTTCCTGCCCCCCGTCCAAAGTGCGGATGGGGCGCATCTCAATACCTCGCGTAGCTAGATCAACCAAGATGAAAGAAATACCGGCCTGTGGTTTGGTATCGCTATTCGTGCGCACCAGACAAAAGATCATATTGGCGTATTGGCCCAATGTGGTCCACGTTTTTTGGCCGTTGATCACATAGTGATCGCCCTGTTTAACCGCTGTCGTTTTGAGACTGGCCAAGTCAGATCCAGATCCTGGCTCGGAATAGCCTTGACACCACCAGTCAGTGCCATCGCACATGCGTGGGAGCCAATGCTCTTGTTGCTCTTTTGAGCCAAAAGCCATCAAAACAGGCGCCAGCATTTTGAGGCCAAATGGCAAGATGCGCGGGGCGCCAGCGGTGGCGCATTCTTCCTCGAAGATAGATTGTTGCACGGGGCTCCAGCCGACACCGCCAAAAGATTTGGGCCAATTATAAGTCAGCCAGCCGCGTTTATGCAAAACCGCATGCCAAAATTCTGTGTCCTCTTTGCTGACGGGTAGATCCGCATGCACCCTGCGCGAAATATCAGCTGGCAGTTCCACGCTCAAAAATTCGATGACCTCTTGGCGAAATGCCTGGTCAGCTTCGGTGAAGTTCAGGTCCATAGCTCTATCCTTTGTTCAGGTCGTCGAAAGTTTGCCCAGAGGCCACCAGCTCTTCCAGTAACGGTGAGGCCTGCCAAAATATGGGATCGTCCTGCCCATAGCGTCGGATATCTCCCAGCAGTCGATCCAGACCATAACTGTCCGCATATTTCATCGGCCCACCTCGATATCTTGGGAAGCCATAGCCGTGCACGAAGGTCACATCGATATCTGAGGGTTTCAAGGCCACGCTTTCGCGCAGAACCTCACAGGCTTCATTGATCATTGCCGCCAGATAGCGCGCCATAATCTCGTCCGCGGTGAATTTGCGGGCTGCGATGGATTTTTTGGCGCGTTCCGCCTCGATCAAAGCAAGAATTTCAGGGTCTGGCGTCCCGATGCGTGCACCGCCGGGGTACAGGTAGAAACCGCGCCCGGTTTTTTGCCCAAACCAACCGCGTTCACAAATACGGTCGGCGATCTCAACATAGCGTTCCGCTGGATCGTGCTTGTCCTGCGCGGCTTTGCGATTGTCCCATCCAATGTCCAAACCAGCCAGATCATACATGGCATGGAGGCCCATCGGATAGCCAAACGCTACAATTGCGGCATCAATTTCGTAAGGTGTGGCACCGTCTTCCATCATATGGGCGGCGCAATCGCCATATTTGCCGAGAATGCGGTTGCCAATGAACCCGGGCGAATTGCCGGCCCGCACGGGGATTTTGCCCAAAATTTTGGCCAATGCAAAGCCTGTGGCCACCACATCGTCAGCCGCGTCTTGTGGCACAACAATTTCGAGCAATTTCATAATATTTGCTGGGCTGAAAAAATGCAGACCCAGCACGTTTTCGCGGCGATTGGTGGCGCTGGAAATTTCGTCTATGTCGATATAGCTCGTGTTGGAGGCCAATACCGCATCGGGTTTTAGCACTTTTTCGAGCTGTTTAAACACGCCGCGTTTAACATCGAGCCGCTCAAAAACGGCCTCGATCACCATGTCGACTTCCGACAGATCGGCAAATTCCGTTGAGGCTTGATACCGGGCCATAATGTCAAATTTTTGCGCCGCGCTCATGCGATCTTTGGCAATCAACCGATCATAGACCTGCTCTACATTGGCCCGTCCCCGCGCCAAGCTTTCACAATCGCGCTCGATCATCGTGACCGGCAGGCCGCTGTTCAGAGCCGCGACGGTGATGCCTGCACCCATGGTGCCGCCGCCCACGACCCCAAGCCGGTTTAGGGGGCGTGGCTCTGCGCGGCCGGCTTCGGGAACTTTGGCGCTGGCGCGCTCGGCGAAAAAGGCGTGGATCATGCCTTTGGATTGTTCAGAGGCAAGACATTCAAAAAAACAATCGCTTTCGAACCGGCGCCCATCCGCGAAAGGTTGGGTGATGCAGGCGCGCACGCAATCGACAATCTTCAGCGGCGCCATTTGCCCGCGCATGCGACTGGCGGCCGCCTGTGCTGCATTTTGCAACGCCGCTTCGAAGGCGGCTTTGTCCGCAAGGTGGGAGGTGGCATCGCTGCTGCGGCGCAGGATTTGGAGCTCCGCGGCATAGGTCAAAGCGGCTTGGCGCAAATCCCCGTCTGCCAAACGGTCGATCAACCCGGCCGCAAAAGCATCTTGCGCGCTGATCGGGGTGCCTTTGAACATAATCTCAAGCGCCATTGCGGCGCCACACAATCGCGGCAAGCGCTGCGTGCCGCCGGCGCCGGGGATGAGCCCGAGATTGATTTCCGGCAGGCCCACCCGCGCAGATGGCACGGCGATGCGGTAATGGCTGCCCAGGGCGATCTCAAAACCGCCCCCCAAAGCTGTGCCATGCAACGCGGCCACAACCGGTTTGCTGCAATTTTCAATGCGATCGATCACATCGGGCAAATGCGGATCCTGCATTGGCTGGTCAAATTCCTTGATATCCGCCCCGGCAGGAAAGCTGCGCCCCGCTCCAATGATGACGATGGCCGTGACGGCCAGATCTGTATCCGCCTGCACGACAGCATCGCGCAAGCCTTGCCGCACCGCCTGGCTCAGCGCGTTGACTGGAGGGTTATTGATCTCAATTACGGCGATGGAGCCGGCCGTCGAGAGGGTCACAGGTTGGGTCATCGAAGCGTCCTTTGCGATTGCCGCGCCGTGCCAGCGTAAAGCGCAGGTGTTTGGGAGATCAACATCTCATTGTGGCGTTGCCACTGCACCCAAGGCCATAGTGGCCAATTGGTTGGCAATGGCAGCGATATTGTCTGTGTCGCGCGGTTGGTACCAATAGATCGGCGCATGCAGCATCATCAAAAAGCTCCGCACGGCGATGGAGATGTCTTGATCGCGAAAATGCCCGCTGGCGATGCCCTCTGCCAAAGTGCTGCGGAAAAAGCCCTCATATTCGGACTGCAGCGCAGCGATTTCGAAACGCAAAGCCCGCTCTGCTGCTGTTGTCCCGCCGGTCTTTGAACCGCGCATCTCCTCTACCACAACCCGGTGATAGGCCAGCTCTGATATCATCGCGATGACATGCGCTTTGGCCATCGCATAGAATTTTTCCAGTGGCGGCATGTCTGCCTCGAACTGCGGACGGACTCGCTCCAAAGTCAGCTGCACAGAATGCTTGCGAATGGCGCAGACCAATTCGCTTTTTGAGCCGAAATGATGATAAATTTTTCCTTTGGTCGCGCCAAGGTCGCGGGCAATGTCATCAATCGAGGTCTGATCGACCCCATGGGTGGCAAAGGCCTGAGCGGCGGCGTCTAGAATGCGTCCCTTGACCGATGCGCTGTTGAGCATCATGACGGGCGGCCTTGGGCGGTATGTTTTGCGGCTTGCGCCAGAGTGGCGATGCTGTGGCTCATCGTATCTATGCCCCTGGGGTTTGAGGCATTTCCCGATTGGGCGCGATGCAATACGCCCTCCAAAATGGCGGCCAGTCGAAAGAAAGAAAACACCATGTAGAACGCCCAATTTTCAGGTGGGTCGATGCCTCTCAGATCACAATATTGCGCAACATAGTCCGCTTCTTCGGGCAGGCTTTGCACCCTGCGGTCAATACCCTTGAGCCCTTTGATCATACCATCTTGCGGCAGGCGCAGACCCATGCATTGATAGGCCAGATCGGCAAAGGGATGCCCGAGCGTGGACAATTCCCAATCCAAAACTGCGATCATCTCGGCGGTTTGGCTGTCGAACATGACATTGTCCAAACGATAGTCACCGTGCACGATGGCGGTTTGTCCATCATCTTGCACCATGTTGCGCTCCAGCCAGTCGATGCTCCAATCCATATCGGGACGTGCCTGCGTTTCACAGGCGCGATATTGCCCTGTCCAGCGGGACACTTGCCGCGAAAAATAATTGCCGGGTTTGCCAAAGTCAGCCAGCCCAACGGCTTTGGGATCAACATCGTGCAGAGCGGCCAGGGTCTGCACGAGGGCGTGATACACGCCTTGGCGAAACTTTGGGGACTTCTCGGGCAGAGCGGGATCCCAAAAAACCTGTCCGTTTAAGTGTTCCATCACCAAAAATTGCGCGCCCATGGGACTGTCCTCACCCGAGAGGTGCAACATTTGAGGTACGGGCACAGCGCTTGCGGCCAGAGCGGTCATGACGCGAAACTCGCGATCGACCGCATGGGCGGATTTGAGCAAGGTGCCTGGCGGCTTGGCGCGCAGCACGAAACGGCGGCCAGCGGTGTCGGTCAGCTGATATGTCGGGTTGGATTGCCCGTCGGAAAACTTTGCGATTTCAGCCAGGCCAGAAAATCCAGTCACATTTTGTTCCAAATATGTGGAAAGCTCTTGAGGATCATAAGTGTGCAGCGTTTGACTCATATCTGCTGGCCCTCATTGCTTGGGTGTGCGGGCGAGAAGACGGCGATATTGATCCAATCAGCGACCAGGGCGGGCGTGTCGCTGTGTTCAATTTCAACGGTCAGCTCGGTCACCATACGCAGGTGGTTGGCCTTGGACTTTGTGACCTCTTTAAGTGTAAATGCGCCGCGAATTCGCTGACCGCTGGGCAGTGGTGAGATAAAGCGCAAGCGATCAAACCCTGCATTGAGGTTCATAACTTGGCCGGGCAGATTGGGCAGCGTGTCTTGTGCCATGCGACTGGCCATGGAGAGCGTTAAAAACCCATGTGCAATCGTGCCGTCAAAAGGGGTTTCTGCCTGGGCGCGGGCAGGGTCGACATGGATGAACTGTTGATCTTCAGTGATCTTGGCAAAGGCATCAATGCGTGCTTGATCAACCAATATCCAAGGGCTGTGTCCCAAGTGCATGCCGATCTGCCGGCTTTGCGCGGCAAAGGCCCGTTCCAGATCCGACATCACTTAGCTTCCATTGACAACATACTCGTCAGTATGTTTCATGATAGGCAGGCCTGTAAAGGGCAAAATATCATAGGAACATTGAGGGCGCGGATATGGAAATGAACCTTGGACTGTCAGAACGTGTCGCCAAGCTGCGGGACCGAGTTTCGGAAATTATTCGAAATGATATTATGCCCTTAGAGGCGGAGTATCATACGGAGGTTTCCAAAGGGGATCGCTGGAAATTGACCGATCGTCAGGTGGAAATCATGACCGGCCTCAAAGATAAGGTCCGGGCCGAAGGTTTGTGGAATTTTTGGCTGACGGGCAGCGACAAAGGCTTTGGCCTGACGACGGTGGAATATGCCTATATGGCTGAAGAGTTGGGTAAATCACCTTTGGCCGCAGAGGTGTTCAACTGTTCCGCGCCGGACACGGGCAATATGGAAGTCTTCGAGCGATATGGCACTGAAGAGATGAAAACCCGCTGGCTTGCGCCACTGTTGGCCGGGGAGATCCGCTCCGCCTATGTGATGACTGAGCCGGATGTGGCCTCCTCGGATGCGACGAATTTGAGCCTGAGCTGCATCCGGGATGGCGATGACTATGTGCTCAACGGTGAGAAATGGTGGGCCAGCGGCGCGGGTGATCCACGCTGTGCGGTCTATATCGTCATGGTGAAAACCGGTGCTGAAGATGCCCCCAAGCACAAGCGCCATTCGATGATCGTGGTCGATGCAGCCACGCCAGGGATTGAAAAATTACGGCCGATGGAAATTTATGGCCATGATGACGCGCCGCATGGGCATTATCACTTGCGCTTTACCGATGCGCGCGTCCCTGCCGAAAACATGCTGCTGGGCGAAGAGCGTGGCTTTGAGATCGCCCAAGGCCGGCTTGGCCCCGGGCGCATACATCATTGCATGCGGGCGATTGGTCAAGCGGAGGCGGCGCTGGAGCTGATGTGCAAACGCAGCTTGAGCCGCACAGCGTTTGGCAAGCCCTTGGCGCAATTAGGCGCGAATTTTGACATCATCGCGGATGCGCGTATGGAAATTGAGATGGCGCGATTGCTCTGTCTAAAGGCGGCTTGGATGATGGACCAAGGCGATCCACGGGCCGCGGCGCCTTGGATCTCCAAGATCAAAGTTGTGGCGCC
>ENA-OQVM01003193-OQVM01003193.1-marine-metagenome-genome-assembly--contig:-NODE-3193-length-18090-cov-10.562816_pt1 | contig 18090 bp, 16 predicted proteins | sample MGYA00237776_ERZ505498 | MGnify/ENA primary metagenome ERZ505498 (study PRJEB26159, sample SAMN06265151) | marine metagenome | isolation source: Helgoland LTER site | place: Germany:Helgoland, sampling... | reverse complement strand
AAATATATCAGCGATATAATCGCCACTAATATCCAATCCAAAATAGAAAGATGCATTGGGGTTGCTTTGTCCCATTCTGACTCTAAAGTAATAAACATCATCTGTTATACCATCATTAAAGGAAACGGTTTCATTTTGAGTTTCCATAATTGCATGTGTAGCATTCCCAACAAAATCGGTATCTGCATTGGATTGCTGATCATCATTGGGATCAAAATTTTCTAGTTGTATTAAGGACTTCCAATCTCCACTTGCATTATTTACAATATTGGTTTGAGCTGAAGTAATAAAAGTTATTAGGATTATCACTATTCTAAGAAGTACTGTTTTTTTCATTGTATTATTATTTATAACACAAATTTATACCACTACAATAGCAAGAATTTCAATTTTCGATAAATGATAATTACCTGTAGATGAAAGGGGGTTGTATTAAGTTTAATAATTAGCTCTAATTAATAAAGGAAAATTAAATACTGATAAACAGCTAGTTATATCGAATGGGCTGATTGGGATTAAAGCTAAGAGTTCCTATAAAAACCTCTAAAAATTCTTATATTTTATTTTCCCACATTGCGCATAGTTTTCATCTCGATTTAAATCAAGTTTCACATTTTTACTAAATTTTTGAAGTACTCTTTTATACTCCACTATTTTTTCGTCTGTAACAGATGGATTTTTAATTTTAAAGGTGTAATAATCGATCGTTCCATTTTTATCAAAATAGATTCTATTCATAATAGTAATGGTTGAATCCGAAACTTCCCATTTAAATTTTTCTTCTTTAATGAAATGAGATAGATTTTTATGAAATTTAGCCCAAGAAGCCGCCACAAGTTTATACTCATCTGCGGTCACATTTCTAGGGTCAAGTAGATTCGTGTAGGTACTGTCTAAATTCATTTTTTTTAGGACATTGTAGGCTGTTTTATTGTTTCCACTGACCACTTTAGGTCCTTTAATATCGATTTCTTTGGGGGTTTGTTTACAGCTAATGAATCCGATAATTAATAAAATTATAATTCTGTTTGATAATTTCATAAGATTTGTTTTATAGTCTCTCATGTTTTTAAAAAATTGTGTACCCAAATATTATTGATACTGTTTTGAAGTCTGAACTCCAAAAAACATAATCTCCTAAAACTTCCCTACTGGTCTGATATCTGAACTCTAAACCATATTTATCATTTAGTTTGTAACCCATTCCGAATGCTAAATTGTTTCGAGAATCAATTTTTAAGGATTTAAAATTTGAGTTATCTGATCTTTTTTGTTCGATTGAAGTTTTAAAACTAAAATCTAACACGTAAGAAGCATTAATAAAAACTTTAGAAGTACTATTTATAAAAAAATAATGCCTTATCCCTAAAGGAACTTCAATAGAATTATAGTTTACTTCTGATATTATTTTACCTCCTAAAACATTACTTACATCAGTTGTTTTTTCTGCCTTATAGTTTTGATAAGTAGGTTCTATAAAAACAGACCATTTATTTTTATTAAAAGGAAATATATATTCTGCTTCTAAACCAAAACCGATACTTAATTTATTACTAAATTTAGTATCTGAAGTGCTATAACTAGAATTTTGAATGTTTAAAGAAGAATTATTAAGGCGAGGCCTTAGAGTTAAATTAAATAAATCTATTTTTTGTTTTTTTTCATAGTTGATAAACTCTGAATTACTACAGACATTAAATTCAGTAAAAAACCGAATCAAACTATTTTTTTTATATTCCAAATTTTCAATGTTTTTCATCGTAATTGAGGAACATTTTAAATCATTCCATAATTGTTGTTTAAACCTGTTATTTTTACCTAAATCGTATTCATTGATTTTATAATTTTTAAAAACCAACTGTTCTATAGCTGCGTTTCCTTTATTATAAAAGTATCGTTCTAAATTCCCTTCTTTATAATGGTATAAATTAGCTTTGCCTTCTATTATTACTTTTAGAAATAGCTGTTCTTCTTTAAATATCGGTGCTTTAGTATCGCTCAAGTAGTTTAAGTTCCCACTCGACCGATCTATTTTAACGGCACTTCTAATGTATTTTGAGGCCTTTAGAATTCCAAATTCTTTAATTGATGTGATACCAATATATTTAGCTTTTGTATTTTCTGAAAGTTTGTATTCAATTTCACTGGGGTTATTCACCCAATCAATATTTTTGATTAAACAATTAATTTTTTTGTCAGAGTTATCAATGTAATACCCTTTTTCAAAAGATATTTGTGAATAGCTATTAATACTTATAATTGCTATTAATAGGAGTAGAGCTTTTCTTTTCATTTTATTAATTTTTATTCGACCTAAGACATGGGATTTTCCCATTTGGAGTGTAAAAATTAGAAATAAATTATTCTATCTATTCATAACGATCAAGGCTATTTTATTTCTTCACCATCTTATAATTTAATCTCTCTGCATCCGCTTCAATATTTAAAAAATAGAGACCAGGAGTCCCTCTTAATATAAAACTCAAATCTTTTGTGTTTTTAAAGTGCTTCACATCAATTGTTTTACCAGTTACATCTGAAATGTAAATTTTAACAGCTTTGTAAGTCTTATTTAAAATAAGATTTACATTCCCATTTGTTGGATTTGGATGTACTACGGAGCTGATTATAGGCTTGTTATTAGCGATGTTTAATGTGGTATCAGCTGTAACTGTAATCTCATCAATAGAAAATGCTGGGACTGCAGCAGCCGTCGAGGTTGTAGTGTTGTTTACGAAACGAAATGCAAATAACACACTGGATTGGTTGTCCCAAGCAGTATCCGATAAGGATGCTTGTGTCCAAGTAGAAGTATTGTTATAGCTCGTTTGTTTTGACACCCAATTAGATCCATTATCGAGACTGTAATATACCTCACCAAACGCGTCATTACTGCCAGCACATACCCACCAAAAATTAAATTTTATTCCTGAATAGCCTGTTGTAGAAATAGAAGAAGTCATCTTTGAGAAATTTGATCCACCAGCTATACCACATAAACTCACAGCAGGTGCGTACGACGAGCAATTAATTCCAGCATTGATGGCTAACTGTGCTGAGATGTGTATATAATTACTTGACGGTCCACTAGTGATTCCAGTGGGTTGTGCAGGTGTATTAGCAATAGGAATAGTCTGTGTCACTCCGACACAAGTAATGCTGGCAGAACCGCCCGTATAAGTATTATTCATTTGCCAAATATTATCGGTTGTGGAGGCATTTAAATCCGACGTATTAAGCGTGAATTTATTTCCAGATTCAAACGTTTCCGTAAATAAAGTGGTAGAGGTTTGGGAAATTCCAAAATTTGCGAGTAGTAATGCAACGAATACTAAGTTTACTTTTTTCATGTGTTTGTTTTTATTGTTTTATAAATGTGATGTAGCAGAAAAAGTCTCAATCCCTTAAAACTAAAAAGTGATCAAAACAAGGCCTGTTTACAAGGGTCTCGTTTTATAGTAAAACAAAACTTACAAAAAAATAATATTGGTTATGAAGAAAAGCTGTGGGGCGAAACTTCAGGATAAATATATAATAAATAACTAAATCTGGAAACCTTTTAATTAATAATTTACAGATTATATAATATAACACAAAAAAAGACCCTAAGAAGCTAGATTTAGTAAGGCAAAAACATTATTTCACGTTCCATTCATAAAAGTTAGACTCTGTATTTAATTCAAACCCTGTTTTTGGATATAACTTATTCCCAATCAAATTTGATTTTTCAGTTTCTAAAAACATGCCACAAGCATTGGATTCTGCTACCAGCGTTTTAGCCATTTCTATCAACCCGATTGAAACTCCTTTACCACGCGATTCTGGATATACAAACAAATCGTTTAGCAGCCAAAACTTCTTCATACGGGTTGAAGAGAAAAGTGGGTATAGTTGTACAAATCCAACTAATTTGTTCTCAGTAGTTTCGACTACAAAAAGTTCAGAGTCCTTATTAGAAATGCGTTCTTCCAAAAAAGTTTTGGCACCTTCAATATCTGTTGTTTTGCCATAGAACATTCTATACGCATCAAACAATTCAGAAAATTGATTTAAGTCTTTAGGAGTTCCTTTTCTGTAATTCATTGTGGATCGTATTAAATAGTCTGTTTACTTCTGAGCAAGTTGCCAAGCGTTAGGGCGAAATTTTGAAATAAATATAATAATAAAAAAGCATTCCCGTCGGAATGCTTCTTAAATTTATATATGAAAAATTTAGGTATTAGCTGTTAAGCATCACAGGCATGACGAGCATGGTGACTGTTTCGCCTTCGTCCAATCCGTCAATAGGAGTAAGGATTCCTGCACGGTTGGGCATACTCATTTCCAATTGAACATCATCAGCATTTAAGTTGCTCAACATTTCGGATAAGAAACGAGAGTTAAACCCAATTTGCATATCATCGCCTTGGTAATCACAAGTCAAGCGTTCTTCGGCTTTGTTGCTGTAATCAATGTCTTCCGCCGAAATGTTAAGTTCTGCACCTGCAATTTTTAAGCGAATTTGATGCGTTGTCTTATTTGAAAATATAGACACACGACGTACCGAGTTCAAAAATTGATTGCGGCTAATCGTTAAGTGGTTTGGATTTTCCTTTGGAATTACTGCTTCGTAATTTGGATATTTACCATCAATCAAACGACAGATTACCACAGAATTTTCAAACGAAAATTTAGCATTAGAATCGTTGTATTCAATTGTGACATCGTCATCGCTTCCCGCCAGAATACCTTTTAATAAATTTAATGGTTTTTTAGGCATGATGAATTCAGCTGTTTCATTGGCAGTCACATCGGTACGAGAATATTTAACTAGTTTGTGCGCATCGGTAGCTACAAAGGTCAAACTCTCTGTTGAAAACTGAAAAAAGACGCCACTCATTACGGGGCGTAAATCGTCATTTCCAGCGGCAAAAATCGTTTTTGAAATGGCAGTGGCCAATATATGTGCACCAATCACTGTGGTACTAGGACTGTCTAAAGAAATCGCTTTTGGAAACTCGTCAGCACTTGCGTATGCCAACGCATATTTTCCATGATTAGAACTAATTTCAATCGTATTATTCTCTTCAATTACAAACGTCAACGGTTGCTCAGGAAAGGTTTTAAGCGTTTCTAACAAGAGTTTAGCAGGAATGGCAACACTGCCTTCGCTCTCACTTTCGACTTCCAGAGTGGAGGCCATGGTGGTTTCTAAATCACTTGCGGAAACCGTTAGTTTTGAATGTTCTAATTCAAATAAGAAATTGTCTAAAATCGGCAGGGTGTTCGAATTGTTAATCACGCCACCTAGGACTTGAAGTTGTTTTAATAAATACGTACTGGAAACTATAAATTTCATCTGTGATGTGTATTATAAATTTAATAATTGGGTTACTACAAATATATCTTTTTGATGCTTATTATTAAAAGAAACTTATTAACATAAGGTTGATAGCTTTTTGAAGCATCAAACAGTACTTGTTTCAACTTAATCTTTGAAAAAATTAATCGAAATACTATCCATCATATCCAATCCCAACAGGGTAGAAGCACTGCCCACTGTGGCTAGATTGCTCCGATACACCGCAATTTCGAGATACTCGGAAGAATTAAACACAACCAGTCCTTGCCCTTCATCATTGCGAAATTCTGCCGAAATGTTAAAATCAACTATATCGCTATAATGGTTATAAATCCGTTTGAATTTATGATTCCGTGCCGAAATCTCAAACCGACGTCCTTTTTGTACCGATTCAAAAAAGCGCTTTTTTATGTTCGTAATCACGTTGCCATAATGGTCCACATAAATCACATTTCCGATCAACTGATTCCCATCATCCTTCACAATAGGCGCAATGTTTTTAATGGGTTTGATTTCTGTAATGATTTTCCCAACCACCTCTAAAGTACCACCACGGGCAATGTGGGCAGCAACTTTCACAAACACATCCAACACTGGGAAACTGGTTGAAATTTTATCATGAATATTTACTTCTACAATTTTCTGTGGATTGATTTCAGAACAAATCATACTCATAATCCCATTATTAGCACAAATAAAATAATGGTCGTTAAGCTGTACTACAATATGTTTATTTTCTTCACTTATTTCGGAGTCAACACCAATAATATGAATACTCCCCACAGGAAAACTTTCAAAGGCATTTTGAATCACATAGGCCGCTTCTAAAATACTAAATGGTGCAATATTATGTGAGATGTCCACAACTTTAGCTTCTACAATTTCAGACAGCAAGGCACCTTTTACAGCTCCTGCAAAATGATCTTTTGTTCCGAAATCGGTCGTTAAAGTGATGATGGCCATTGGCGCTTCGTATTGTTAAGATTAAATAAACCCTTAAAAATCTGATCTTTTAAGATATACAAACCTACACAATTTTTGTTTTAAATTTTTATTAACAGTCTTAAAAATTCTACTAAATTGTGACTACATTTATAGTATTGAATAGAATCATAAACCCACTAAACCAAACAGCCCTTTGAATGAACTAATAATTGAGTTAATAGATATTACACCAAAAGAGTTTTTTGGTCCTCAAAACAAAAACATTGAACTTTTAAAAATGTACTTCCCAAAGCTAAAAATTGTAGCTCGGGGTACAAAAATCACCGCCTTTGGCGATGAAGATTTATTAGCAGAATTTGACAAACGCATGAAAATGCTGTTAAGTCACTTTCAGAAATTCAATAAATTAGATGAAAACATGATCGAACGTGTGCTTACAAGTGATTCTAAAGCCGACTATGATACGTCCTCAAAAAGTGGGGAAGTTATTGTACATGGGGTCAATGGACGCTTGATCAAAGCACAAACAGCCAATCAACGGAAATTGGTGGACAGTGTTTATAAAAATGACATGGTATTTGCGATAGGCCCTGCTGGAACCGGTAAAACCTATACAGGGGTCGCACTGGCAGTTAGAGCCCTCAAAAATAAAGAAGTCAAACGGATTATTTTGACGCGTCCTGCGGTGGAAGCAGGGGAGAATTTAGGCTTTTTACCAGGGGATTTAAAAGAAAAATTAGATCCTTATATGCAGCCTTTGTACGATGCGCTAAGAGATATGATCCCCCCTGAAAAATTAGAAACCTATATCGAAAATGGCACCATTCAAATTGCACCTTTAGCATTTATGAGAGGTCGCACATTAGATCATGCCTTTGTGATTTTAGATGAAGGTCAAAACACGACCCACGCTCAAATGAAAATGTTTTTGACGCGAATGGGAAAAGATGCTAAATTTCTTTTAACAGGCGATCCCGGGCAAATAGATTTGCCAAGACGTACCATTTCAGGACTTAAAGAAGCCCTTTTAATATTAAAGGATATTGAAGGCGTGGGCATGATATTTTTAGACGATAAAGATGTCATCCGTCATAAATTGGTCAAAAAAGTAATTGAAGCCTATAAACATATTGAAAACAGAGATTAAAAGAATAGCATGAGTCATACCATTACCGATACAAATTTTGAATTCCCAGGACAATCGAATCTTTACAAAGGAAAAGTAAGAGAAGTCTATAACATAAACGATGATCTTTTAGTGATGGTAGCGACCGATCGCTTGTCAGCTTTTGATGTAGTGATGCCAAAAGGCATTCCTTTTAAAGGTCAAATTCTAAATCAAATTGCTACAAAAATGATGGCAGCCACGGCTGATATTGTTCCAAATTGGTTGATTGCCACTCCAGATCCCAACGTAGCTGTGGGACATCTGTGTGAACCCTTCAAAGTAGAAATGGTCATCAGAGGCTATATGTCTGGCCATGCGGCTCGCGAATATTCCGCAGGAAAACGTTCGCTTTGTGGTGTATCCATGCCAGATGGTCTAAAAGAAAATGACGCCTTTCCAACCCCCATTATTACGCCTGCAACCAAGGCTGAAATGGGCGATCATGATGAAGATATTTCTAGAGAAGACATTCTGAAACGTGGCATTGTTTCTGAAGCCGATTATGTGGTTTTAGAAGATTATACCCGTAAATTATTTAAAAGAGGATCTGAAATTGCGGCCTCAAGAGGGCTAATTTTAGTGGATACAAAATATGAATTTGGTAAAACTAAAGAAGGAGTTATTGTGTTAATCGATGAAATCCATACACCCGATTCCTCGCGTTATTTTTACGCAGAGGGGTATGAAGCACGTCAAGCCAATAATGAGTCTCAAAAACAACTCTCTAAAGAGTTTGTGCGTCAGTGGTTGATTAGCAAAAATTTCCAAGGGCTAGAAGGACAAACCGTTCCTGAAATGAATGACGATTATATAGTAACAGTAAGTGAACGTTACATCGAATTGTATGAAAATATCACAGGAGAAACTTTTGTAAAAGCCGATGTTTCTGATATTCAATCGCGTATAGAAACCAACATTCTTACGTATTTAAAGACTTTATAGTCGGTTTTGGGAGTTGTGCTTTTTTTCTAATATAATCACTTAATTGCTTATTGGCTTTAGATATATATATTGAAAGAAGACTTACGATTACCAAAAAACAAAGGGCACCTGTAATTGCTTGAAATGGGCTTAAGTTTTTCCCAAAGATTTTGTTAAGGCCCAAGCCTGTAAAACTTCCGTAAAGAAGAATAAAGTGTAACACATAAATGGAAAGAGTTTTTTGTCCAATTTTTAAAATTACAGCATGTTTTAAATAGGATTCTAAGGCATAAAACAATCCAAATAGTATTAGAACATTTCCAAGTCGAACAAATAAATAATTATAGTTAGCAACTTCGGAGAAGAGTATAAAATCGGATGTTGTTGCAAGCCAATGTAAGAAGGCGGAAGACCCAAGAATCAAACCAAAACCTACCGTAAAAAATCCAGTTACAATGGCAGTTTTAAACCGTGGATGTAATAAATAACCATAAAATAAGGTCGCAATAAAAGCACCATAGGCCATGTAACCAAACCAAGGGACAATTGTAAATACAGACCCATTTACTTTTGTAAGATAATTGGCAAACAGTAAGGGGATGCCTTCCGCTGTAAAGGTTCTATAAAAGGGTTCGGTTAGAAACACTAAAGTTCCCAAACAAAGCATGGTAATAGAAAATAATAAGGTCTTCTTTTGAGTGAGGATATACACACCCACAATCAAAATTAGTGAGAGTCCAATAATCTGCAATACATCAATCACCATAAAATAAGTTCCAAAAGACCCTGTGAGCCATCTGAAAAGTGGAATTCGAAGTGCATAGCCAATCCCAATCAACATTAGTCCTCGAACGACTCCCTTTCGCATTCGAAAGTTGAGTGTACCTTTTTCTTTAGCTTTTAGAAGTAAATACGTAAAAATTAATCCTGAAATTGTAAAAAACACTGGCGCAGTGATGCCTCTAAAATACTTCCAAGTATTAAAAGCTAAGTTGTTAGCATCTCGATATTCGACCGCTAATAATGTGTCTATAAAATGACCTTGAAGCATCATTAAGATCGCAAAGGCTCTTATAGCGTCAATGAAGTAGAGACGTTTTAATTGCAAAGTTAAATTGGTTTAACCGCAAAGTTAGAGTATTAAAATCGAAAATGAGTTTTAATTAAAAAGGATTAATCAATAAAAGGGTTACTCCATTTGGAATTTGTGTAAAGATCCGCGCCGCTTAATGTTTCCATAAATGCTACCAATGCATTTTTTTCATTAGGAGTCATATTCAATCGTTGTGGATTTCCTGCTGGGCGAAGCCTTGGGTCTAAATTGTTATTCCCTGTCCCATCAATAACATTGTAGTGATTGATAACGTCTATTAGCTCCACAAAAGCACCATTGTGCATAAAGCTTCCATTGGTGTCTCCATTTTGTTTTACAACATCTCTAAGGCTAGGAGCTCTTGTACTGATCAAATCGGTTCCGATTCCACTGATTGTTCCAATAACACCATTGTTAAGCGAATTGGGATCTACATCAAACTCAGGTGCCTGATGGCATCCAGCACAGCCAACTCCTCCATTGATTCGCATTCCGGTATTATTAAAAACAGGAGGTTGGTTAAATAGTTGTTTTCCTGTGTTTTCTAAAGCTGAAAAATTTGGAAAAGGCTGGTTATTGTTTGCAGCGAGGGAACGACCTTGGTCATATTTACTGTCAAAGGATTGAATACTTCTCACAAATTGTGCAAGTACTTGCTGGATTCGGTCTTCTGAAATAGTTTCCGTTCCAAAAGCATTGGAGAATAATACAGGGTAGTAGGGAATACTTTCTAGTTTTGTGAGTAAATCGTCAAAACTTAAATCGCCATTTTCACCACTAAAGCCCATTTCAATATGGTCCTGAATTGGTTGGGTTGTTTGAGCTTCCAAAGTTGCCGCACGTTTGTCCCAGAAAAATTCATTTCCATTCGCAAAACGATTGTTCACCAAACGCATTGAATGTCTTCCTGTAGTGCCATTAATCCCAACACTCGCTATATCGGCATCGCCAAAAGCCTCACTTTGAACATGGCAACTAGCACAAGCCACTGTATTATCGGAAGAAAGGTTGGTGTCATAAAACAAAACACGTCCTAAAATAGCACCCTCATCTGTAATTGGATTTGCTGCAGGTGTATTGTCTTTTGTGATATAATTTGGAATGTCTTGATTGGCATAGTTAGGCAAGGCATCAAATTCCACGGAAAAATAAGAAGATAAATCAACTGGGGTTTCAAGATTATCTGTTGGGTCTGTGGGGGTCGTGGAGGTATCATTCGATGAACAACTTTGTAAAATAAAATATAATAAGGAAACCTGCAGAATATTTTTAAAATTCATTTTAATGTTGCTCTAATTGGTTAATCTTTTCAAATGTATAAAAAGATTGAGCGAATTGTATTACTTTAGGGACTTAATTTTATAAACATGATTAAATTCGAAATTAAAAATTCAGAAGACTACAATAAAAACTATAGTGCTGCTATTCAGAACCCTGAGGAATTTTGGGCGACCATTGCAAAGAAAAACTTCACTTGGAAACGTCCTTGGAGCAAGGTTTTAGATTGGGATTTTTCCATCCCAAAAGTCAGTTGGTTTGAAGGTGCACAACTCAATATTACCGAAAATTGTATCGACCGCCATTTGGAAACTAAGGGGGATAAAACAGCCATTTTATTTGAGCCTAACAATCTAAACGAACCTTCCGAAGCGATTACTTATAACGAATTACACAAACGTGTCAATCAGTTTGCCAATGTATTAAATTCAAAAGGCATCCAAAAAGGGGATCGGGTTTGTATTTACTTGCCCATGATTCCAGAACTCGCAATTTCAGTATTGGCATGTGCCCGAATAGGCGCTATTCACTCGGTGGTTTTTGCAGGGTTCTCAGCAACGGCCTTATCCACCCGCATCAACGATTGCGACTGTAAAATGGTTATTACCAGTGATGGTGGTTACCGTGGTGCCAAAACAATTGATTTAAAATCGATTGTGGATACGGCACTTTTGGACTGTGATGGTATTGAATCGGTACTCGTTGCCAAACGTATTCACAGCGATATTCCGATGGTTTCAGGGAGAGATTTTTGGTTGCAACCACTTTTAGATACTGCTTCTGAAAAATGCGAAGCGACCGTTATGGATGCTGAAGATCCGCTCTTTATATTATATACATCGGGTTCCACAGGGCAACCTAAAGGAATGGTTCACACCACTGCGGGTTATATGGTATATACCGCCTATACCTTTAAAAATATATTTCAATACGAACCTAATGATGTTTATTGGTGTACGGCCGATATTGGTTGGATTACGGGCCACAGTTATATTGTGTATGGACCACTGTTAAACGGCGCTACGACCTTGATGTTTGAAGGTGTGCCGAGTTACCCCAATTATGGCCGTTTTTGGTCCATTGTTGAAAAACATAAGGTGACCCAATTTTATACCGCACCCACTGCTATAAGAGCGTTGGCAAAAGAAGGTTTAGAGGTGGTGACTCCTTACGATTTATCGTCTTTAAAAATTCTTGGCACGGTTGGAGAACCTATCAATGAAGAAGCTTGGCATTGGTACAATGACCACATCGGAAAAAAGAAATGTCCTATTGTGGATACTTGGTGGCAAACCGAAACGGGAGGGATTATGATTTCCCCCATCCCCAACAGTTTCGAAGGAAAACCAGCGTTTGCAACCCTGCCATTTATGGGAATTCAACCCGCATTGATGGATGAAAATGGGGTAGAGTTAGAGGGCAATTCTGTCGAAGGACGTTTGTGTATTAAATTCCCCTGGCCATCTATGGCACGTACTATTTGGGGAAATCATCAACGCTATAAAGAGACGTATTTCTCTGCTTACGATCAAAAGTATTTTACAGGCGATGGCGCACTAAGAGATGAAAATGGGCATTATCGGATTACAGGTCGGGTGGATGATGTCATTATTGTATCGGGACACAACCTTGGAACGGCTCCTATCGAAGATGCGATTAATGAGCATCCAAACGTAGCGGAATCGGCGATTGTGGGGTATCCTCACGATATAAAAGGCAGTGCTTTGTACGGATTTGTAACCTTAAAAAATTCGGATATCTCTAATGATAGTTTAAAAGCCGAAATCAATCAATTGATTAGTAAACAAATTGGGCCTATCGCAAAACTTGATAAAATTCAGTTTACTTCAGGACTTCCAAAAACACGTTCTGGTAAAATTATGCGTCGGATTCTTCGTAAAATTGCCAGTAAGGATACTTCTAATTTAGGAGACATCAGCACCTTGCTAAACCCGGAAGTGGTGGAAACAATCATGAAAAATTCACTTTAAACACTTATATTTACTTAAAATCTAATCACAATGCAAACCAATTTAGTGTACATTCTTCTTTTTTCTTTTCTGTTAACAGCTTGTAAAACAGAAATTAAAACATCTATTAATACTTCAGACTCCGACTATTTAGACAGTTCTCAAAAAGAGGATCAATATTTAGGGGGTATTAAAATGATTCCCATTTCAACCCCAAAAGGGGAGTTCAATGTGTGGACCAAGCGTGTTGGAAACAATCCAACCATGAAAGTACTTTTATTGCATGGAGGGCCTGGAATGACGCATGAAATTTATGAATCTTTTGATGGGTATTTTCCAAACGAAGGCATCGAATATTATTATTACGATCAATTGGGGTCTTATTACAGCGATCAACCAAAAGACTTATCTCTTTGGGATTTAGATCGTTTTGTGGAAGAAGTAGAACAAGTACGCATTGCTTTGGGCTTGACTAACGATAATTTTTATTTGTATGGACAATCGTGGGGCGGTATTTTAGGCATGCAATATGCATTGAAATATCAGCAGCACTTAAAAGGATTGATCATTTCTAATATGGTACCTTCCATCCCTGATTATCAAAAGTATTCAGATGAAGTGTTAGCACCTAAACTAGATCCTGAAGTATTGAAGGAAATCATGGTGTACGAGGCTAAGGAAGATTATACCAACGCACGTTATATGGAATTGGTGGTCAATAACTACTATACCGAACACATCATTCGATTGCCAGTAGCCGAGTGGCCAGAACCCTTAAATAGAAGCTTTAAACATATCAACCACGATGTATATGTAACCATGCAAGGTCCAAGTGAATTTGGAATCAAAGGCGATGCCAACTTAAAGTATTGGGATGTGAAGGCAGACTTGCATAAAATTACAGTCCCGACTTTGAGTATTGGTGCCACATATGATACGATGGATCCCGAACAAATGAAGTTTATCTCTGAAGAAGTTCAAAACGGTCGTTTTTTATTATGTCCTAACGGGAGTCACCTTTCGCAATTTGACGATCAAAAAATCTATTTTGAAGGCTTGATCAAATTTATCAAAGATGTGGATACTGGAGCGTTCTAAATCGTACGTTCCAAGGGTTTGTTAAGAAGGAAAATTACCATAGAAGCAAAACCACATCCCGTAAATCCTAAAAACAACGGCCAGACGGTGGCGCTAACATAAGCACCTATAATACTGGCAATTAATACGCCCATCACGGTTGAAATAAACCCATTGACAGCAGCCCCAACTCCAGCAATATGCCCAATCGGTTGCATGGCCAAAGCTCTAAGGTTTCCAAACAAAAATCCAACAGCAGTAAACTGTAAAGCAAAAAAGATGAGTAACACCCAAAGCGTAGGATTTATTTGATTGAAGAACATTAACACATAGATTAAAGAACTCAAGGTATAGCCCGCTAAAGAAATTAATGCAATGCGTTTCATGCCAATTCTGACCACAAAGACTCCGTTCATATAGGTTGCAAAACCCACACCTACTGCCAAACTCGCAAAGATCAAAGGGAAATCTTCTCCTAAGTCATACTGAACTTCAAAGATGTATTGACTGGTACTCAAATACACCATAAACGAACCTGTGATAAATCCAGATATTAAGGTAAAAGCAACGGCTTGTTTGTGTTTAAAAAATTCTTTGAATCCAGAAACTAAGGTTGAAGTTCTAAAAGGAATCCGATTTGAAAGTGCCAACGTTTCAGGCTGCCGTTTCCAAAACCAAAAAATAACCAACATTCCGAGTCCTAATTGTACATTAAAAATGGCTTGCCAATTGTAGGTGAGCATTAAAAACTGTCCAAGCGTGGGGGCTACGATCGGAATGAGAATAAATATCATGACAATAAACGACATGACTTTGGCCATATAATCGCCTTCATACGAATCGCGAATCATAGCAATACTTAAAGTACGTGGCGATGCCAATCCAATCCCTTGCAAAATGCGACCTGCAATTAACACTTCATAAGAGTTTGTATTCACACAAATAATACTTGCCACTGCAAACACTAAAAATCCCACATAGATAATTGGTTTTCGACCGTAACTATCTGATAAAGGGCCAAAAATTAATTGTCCAAACCCCAATCCAAGAAAAATCATGGTAATCAGTAATTGGTGATCTTTCGTATCAGTCACCCCCAGGTCGTTTCCAATCACGGCGAGGGCAGGGAGGATGCCATCAATAGACAGTGCCACTAAAGACATTAACAGTGCCATGATGGCTACAAACTCTATTTTGAGGGCAGGTTGATTTTGCATTCGGCAAAATTAGTGTTAATTAGAAGATTTTCAACAGCAAACCAAGACTAAACAATGTGCATGTTTGAAATCTTAAACGTTACTCATTAAGTAGACTCCATAGAGCGCTCTATGAGCAGCATACACTTTTAAAAATCACCTATTTTTTGGAAATACGTCATTTTTTTCATACTATTACCATTGATTTTGACCCCAAATCTAAATCTTCATAAGTAGCCTACCCCGTTGTAAGCAATTATTTTAGTTTAATTTTAGATAGGGGGCAAGCAAGTTGCTTGTGTCAAAATCAGTTACGTATACGAACAATCAAAACCTTGTGTTGTCCCGGATATATTTCCGTTAATAGAAGTTTTTGTTTGGATATAACGAGTTGGTGGCAATATAAACAAAAATCGTACGTTTATTTAAAATTATGTATATTTGTACTATGGGAAACGAAACAAAAAATATGGAATCTACTGTAAAACAAGACTTTACAAAAGAATACAATGTAATAATTGATTCTTCTAAAACTACTGTTGTAATAGAATCTGAATGGTCAAAAGAAGGCGATTATTTCCAAAAGCTATCGATGTATGACAATAACTACACTCCCATTCCCACTTTAGGAGGAACAACATTGATAAGCACATTGTAGGTTATGCCAAATTGGAATGAAGTCATTGTTGAAATTCAACAAGAACAAATAAAAAACCCGGATGTTAATGCGTTAGACACTGTAAGAAGAAAATATCTTAAAAAAGTTTCAGATATTACAGGAAGAAACACAATAGCTTATTATTCTGGTTGGCTTCAAAAACCTCAAGCTCCGGGAACAGCGGTAGGAGACAAAGACAAATCTGGATTTATGTTAGGAATCAATAAACTAGACAGAAGTCAAGGTTTAGATTTAATTTTACATACTCCTGGTGGAGATATTGCTGCTACTGAATCTTTAGTAGATTATCTTTATTCAATGTATGGTAAAGATATTCGTGTTATTGTTCCCCAAATCTCGATGTCAGCTGGCACAATGATAGCTTTCGCTTCGAAAGAAATTGTAATGGGAAAACACTCTAATTTAGGGCCAATAGACCCACAAATGGGAGGTTTAGCTTGTCAAGCAGTTTTAAACGAGTTTGAACAAGCGAAAGCAGATATTAAACAAAATCCTCACTCCGCTTCATTGTGGCAAGTAATTATTAGTAAATATCATCCAACTTTTTTAGGAGCTTGTCAACAAGCGATTGAATGGTCTGAAAAAATGGTTTTTGAGTGGCTAGAAAATAATATGTGTGCTGGAGACAAAGTAAAAGTTAAAAACATAGTTGATACTTTCTCCAATCATAATATTCAAAAATCACACGCTAGACATATTTCTAAAAAAGAATGTATTGATGTAGGATTAGTAATTTCAGACCTAGAAGATAATCAAGAACTTCAGGACGCAGTACTTACTACTCACCACGCTTTTATGCATACATTTTCGAATACACATTGTGTGAAAATAATTGAAAATCATAATGGTGTTGCGTATATAGAACAAGCTGCTCCTCCACCGATAAAATAATACTGCCACCAACAAAGACGTATATAAAAAATAGCAGTTAAGAGCTAAGCCAAAAGTTATTTTTTTCTGCTATCTATGTTTTAAACTGAAAAATAACACATATAAATCTGCTACTTTCCATATACAAATCCGTTGTAAAACATTAAAAGGGCCATAATGGCTACAAACTCTATTTTGAGGGCAGGTTGATTTTGCATTCGGCAAAATTAGTGCAAATTAGAAGATTTACAATACCGCATCCATCACAAACTAATAATTTAAAGAATATATTTATTATTTATATATTTTTTTATTCTTCATACGTTGACAACATTAGTGTCAATGCTAAAAATATCTGCTTATCTAAACCCATTTTTTTGTAATCAATTTCTTGCCAAGAGTTTGATGTTTTAGGTTTAATAAAAGATTTATAAAAAGTGAAATCTTTTGTTTTTTTATTGGTAAATTTTAATGCGGGTAAAAAATTCAATTGATTAATGATGACTCCATTTGAAACTTCTCCAACCATTTCGATACAAATAAAAACACCAGTTGGCTCTAATTGTACATATTCATTCGATATATCGACTTCAATAACTTTTCCTGTACTTTGATTACAGTAAATAGTTATTGGGGCTTCAAGTAAAATTTCGTTTGGTAAATCGTTTTTTACAGAAAAAACAGAGATCTTTATAATACTATTAAAGTTTTCATCAATTTTATCTTTGTTAATATTTGAATGTTTATTTTTTACTGGAATTAATATAGAGTTTATATATGTATTCTCGTTTTCCTTGGTTGGTTTAATCAAAAGACCTAATTGGAGATTTGCACTTCCAAACCAATATAAATTCGACTTTTTAAATCCAATTTTTTTTAACTTTGGTTTACCAGAATGTATAACTACTTCTTTTATTTTTTGAACACCTGGAACTAAAAATATGGTATCTCTTAAATTAGATACATCTCTGGTAATTGAACTGTATCCTAAACAGGATATTTGAATACTATCTCTAAAGGTGTTTTTAATTTTAAAGACGCCTTTATCGTTACTATAGCTTCCTCCGTCTTCTTTTACAAACTTTATGTTTGCATAAGCTATGGGTTCTTTAGTGATTGAATTAACTATAACATGATTTTGAGAATAACAAAAACTTGAAATAAATACTACTACAAATAATTTCATCTTTAGATTTTAAATAATGTAAAGCGGTTTAGCCCCTCAATTATTAAAAATAATAATATCTTAAAAAATGAATTGATTAAAAGGAAGTGCTTTTGGGGCCCAATATTTTTATAAATATATAAATATTATTTTAAAACAGCATCCATCACAAATTGGTAATAGCTCATATCGGCAGGGACAATCTTATAATTGGGATACTTTTGAAGCATGCAGTTTTGGAGTTCTTCAAAAGAAAACAGCCGTACGGCATCCACCTCCGTTTTTTGAATGTGCAGTTGAGAAATGGGAGTTTCCAATTTCACTAAAAACACATGTTGAAATTCACAGTCTATAACACCATTGTCAAAACGATTGGTGTTTTTCCGA
>ENA-OQVM01003191-OQVM01003191.1-marine-metagenome-genome-assembly--contig:-NODE-3191-length-18097-cov-4.810988_pt1 | contig 18097 bp, 17 predicted proteins | sample MGYA00237776_ERZ505498 | MGnify/ENA primary metagenome ERZ505498 (study PRJEB26159, sample SAMN06265151) | marine metagenome | isolation source: Helgoland LTER site | place: Germany:Helgoland, sampling... | reverse complement strand
CTTGTAGATCTTATTTCTGATATCGAAGAAAAGTTTGGTGTGACAGCAGCAGCAGCAGTTGCAGCAGCACCAGCAGCAGGTGGAGGTGGGGATGCTCCTGCAGAAGAAGAAAAAGATGCATTTGATGTTGTATTAAGTGCAGCTGGCGATCAAAAAGTTCAAGTCATTAAAGCTGTTAGAGCTATTACTGGTCTTGGATTAAAAGAAGCTAAAGATATGGTTGATGGTGCACCAAGTACTGTAAAAGAAGGTGCAAGTAAAGATGATGCAGAGGCTATGGTTGCTCAATTAACCGAAGCGGGCGCAACAGCTGAACTTAAGTAAAACTATTAAACATATAAAAATTAATTAAAAGGGCGCATTTATGTCATACAGCTATACAGAGAAGAAAAGAATAAGAAAAAACTTTGGTACCTTCAAAAAGGTTATGGATCTTCCAAACCTAATTGAAACCCAGACCAAGTCTTATTCTGAATTTTTACAAGCTGATGTGGCTCCTGAAGCAAGAAAGAAGCAAGGACTTGAAGAAGTATTTCAGTCATTGTTTCCTATTAAAAGTGTTTCAGGTAATGCTGCTCTTGAATATGTTTCATACGAACTTGGTAAAAACACTTATGATGTTCAAGAGTGTTTAATACAAGGTCTTTCTTATTCAGCACCATTAAGAATTAAAGTAAAACTTGTTCTCTACGATAGAGAATCAAATTTTAAAGAAGTAAAAGATATTAAAGAGGGTGAAGTCTTTATGGGCGAAGTACCTCTAATGACTTCTGATGCGTCATTTGTTGTTAATGGAACAGAAAGAGTTGTTGTATCCCAACTTCATAGATCACCTGGTGTTTTTTATGATCATGATAAAGGGAAAACTCACTCATCAGGAAAAGTTTTATATTCAGCAAGAATAATTCCTTACAGAGGCTCATGGCTTGATTTTGAATTTGATCCTAAGGATATTCTATTCAGTAGAATAGATAGAAGAAGAAAAATTCCTGCAACAATTATGTTAAGAGCTCTTGATATGAGCACAGAAGAAATCCTATCAGAATTCTATGATGAGGATTTATTTACCATAGAAAAAGATGCTGTAAAACTTGCTTTAATCCCAGAAAGACTCAGAGGTGAAACTCTTCCAGTAGATCTTAAGGTCAAAAGCAAAGTTTATGTTGAGGCTGGTAAAAGGATTACTGCAAGACATATAAAAGAATTATCTAGTGCTAAAGTAAATGAAATCACCTTAGCTGAAGAATTTTTAATTGGAAAAGTCCTATCAAAAGATATTTTTAATAAAGAAACTGGAGAGGTGCTTTTTGTAGCAAATACCGAAATCGATGAAGTTGTACTAGAGGCTCTTAAAGAAAATAAAGTTAATGAAATCTCTTGCCTATTCATAAATGAGTTAGACAAAGGCCCTTACATATCAAATACATTAAGAGCAGACCCAACTTCAAACAGACTTGAGGCATTGGTAGAAATCTACAGAATGATGAGACCGGGTGAACCACCAACCAAAGATTCAGCAGATACATTATTTAATAATCTTTTCTTTAATGAAGAAAGATACGACCTATCTGAAGTTGGTAGGATGAAATTTAATAGAAGGCTAAAACTAGATTCTGAAAAAGAAAATCCACATATTCTTGATAAAGAAGACATTATCGAAGTTATGAAAGGAATTGTGAATATAAGAGATGGCCACGATATTGTTGATGATATTGATCACTTAGGAAACAGAAGGGTTAGATCTGTTGGTGAGATGACAGCAAACCAATTTAGGGTTGGTTTAATTAGAGTTGAAAGAGCAGTAAGAGAAAGACTAAGCATGGCTGAAGCTGATGAGCTTGGACCGCAAGATCTTATTAATGCAAAACCAGTTACAGCTGCCATAAAAGAATTTTTTGGATCTAGTCAGTTATCACAGTTTATGGATCAAAATAATCCACTTTCTGAGATTACACATAAAAGAAGAGTTTCTGCATTAGGGCCTGGAGGTCTTACAAGAGAAAGAGCTGGGTTTGAGGTTAGAGACGTTCATCCAACTCATTACGGTAGAGTTTGTCCAATTGAAACTCCTGAGGGACCAAACATTGGACTTATAAACTCATTCGCTTCTTATTCCAGAACAAATCAATATGGATTTATAGAAACTCCATATAGAAAAGTTGTAAATGGAAAAGTTACTGATGAAATAATGTATTTGTCAGCTATTGATGAAGCAGAGCACGTAATTGCTCAGGCTAATGTTGCTCTAGATAAGAATAATAAGTTTGTAGATGATCTTGTCGCAGTCAGGCATGCAAATGAATTTGAGCTTATGTCACCTGATAGGGTTGATTTAATGGATGTATCACCTCAACAGGTTGTATCAATAGCAGCATCCTTAATACCTTTCTTAGAGCATGATGATGCAAACAGAGCTCTAATGGGATCTAATATGCAAAGACAAGCTGTTCCTGTCCTAAGAGCAGAGAAGCCACTTGTTGGAACTGGTTTAGAGTCTGTTGTTGCTAGAGATTCAGGAGTATGTATAGTTGCTAAGAATTCAGGGGTTGTTGAAAGTGTGGATGCTTCAAGAATAGTTGTTAGAGTTACTGACAAGAAATCAAAATCAGCATCGGATGTATACAATCTTGTGAAGTACACAAGGTCAAATCAAAACACTTGTATCAATCAGAGACCTATTGTTCAAATTGGAGATACTGTCAAAGCAGGTGATGTTTTAGCTGATGGACCATCAGTTGATAATGGTGAGTTGGCACTTGGTCAAAATATTCGTATCGCATTTATGCCTTGGAATGGGTATAACTTTGAGGATTCAATTCTAATATCAGAAAAAGTTGCTAGAGAAGATAGGTTTACATCTATTCACATTCAAGAAATTGTTTGTGTTGCAAGAGATACTAAATTAGGGTCTGAAGAAATAACTGCTGATATACCAAATGTGGGTGAGGGATCACTAAATAAATTAGATGAATGTGGAATTGTTTATGTTGGTGCAGAGGTTGTTCCTGGAGATATATTGGTTGGTAAGATTACTCCTAAGGGAGAAACACAACTCTCACCAGAAGAGAAACTTCTTAGAGCAATTTTTGGTGAAAAAGCCTCTGATGTTAAAGATACTTCTCAAAGATCAAGCTCTAAAGGAACCGTAATCGGAGTTGAAGTGTTTACTAGAGATGGGGTTGAGAAAGATGAAAGAACTCAAGCAATTGAGCAAGATCATTTAGATCAATCAAAGAAAGATGCTGATGATGAAGCATCAGTTGTAGAACAAGCTACAAAAACTAGACTATGTGAATTACTAAAAGGTAAAAAAGCAATCAAGGGTAATGGAGTTAAGAAAGGCGAAACACTTACTGAAGAAAAACTCGAGTCGCTTGACCTTAACGACATTTTTTCTATCAGAACAGATGCAGATGGAATAAATGATGTTATAGAAGATACAGAAAAAAGCTATAACGAATATGTTAAAGATATCAAAACTAGATTTGAAGAGAAAAAAGCAAAAATAATCAGAGGGCACGATCTTGCACCTGGGGTTATCAAAATCGTTAAAGTATATTTAGCTATAAAAAGAAGAATTCAGCCTGGTGATAAAATGGCTGGCCGACATGGTAATAAAGGTGTTATTTCTGAGATTATGCCTGTTGAAGATATGCCATATGACGATAATGGAAACCCGGTTGATATCGTGTTAAATCCTCTTGGTGTTCCATCTAGGATGAACGTTGGACAAATTTTAGAAACTCATATGGGTGCTGCTGCAAAAGGCATTGGAGAAAAAATTGATTCCATGCTTAAAGCTAATGCAAAACCAGCTGAGCTTAAAGATTATCTTGACCAACTTTATAATAAAAATGCTATTAATAAAGAAGATATATCTTCATTTAATAATAGTGAAATTTTAGAATTGGCAAACAACTTAAAAGATGGTCTTCCAATTGCAACACCAGTTTTTGATGGCGCAAAGGAAAGCGAGGTAAAAGATTTACTGAAATTAGCTGACTTACCAGAGTCAGGTCAATTTACTCTATATGACGGTAGAACAGGGTCTAAATTTGATAGACCTGTAACTGTAGGTTACATGTACATCATTAAACTAAACCATTTAGTTGATGACAAAATGCATGCAAGGTCTACAGGATCATACAGTCTTGTAACACAACAGCCACTTGGCGGAAAGGCTCAGTTTGGTGGTCAGAGATTTGGGGAAATGGAAGTTTGGGCTTTGGAAGCTTATGGAGCTTCTTATACATTGCAAGAAATGCTCACAGTTAAGTCTGATGACGTAGCAGGCAGAACTAAAATGTATAAAAATATTGTTGATGGTAGTTATGAAATGGATGCAAACATCCCAGAGTCATTTAATGTTCTAAGCAAAGAAATTAAATCACTAGGTATTAACCTCGAATTAGATTCAGAAAACTAGGAGATAAAATTGAGAGACTTATTAAATTCATTAAAAACAGGGCAGGATGATTTTACAACTATATCTGCTGGCTTAGCATCTCCACAAGTTATTAAATCTTGGTCTTTCGGAGAAGTAAAAAAACCTGAAACTATTAACTATAGAACTTTTAAACCAGAAAGAGATGGTCTTTTTTGTTCTAAGATATTTGGGCCTATAAAAGATTACGAATGCATTTGTGGTAAATACAAACGTATGAAACACAGAGGTGTTGTTTGTGAAAAATGTGGAGTTGAAGTTACTCTAGCAAAAGTAAGAAGAGAAAGAATGGGTCATATTGATTTAGCAGCACCAGTTGCTCATATATGGTTTTTAAAATCATTACCATCAAGAATTGGCCTTCTTTTAAATACTACGCTTAGAGAAATTGAAAGAGTACTATATTTTGAAAGTTACATTGTTACAGACCCAGGATTAACAGAGCTTGAAAAGGGACAAATCTTAACAGAAGAAGAGTGGGTAGAAAAATATGAGGAGTTTGGTGATGAATTCTCTGCTGGGATGGGAGCTGAAGCAGTAAAAATATTACTGGAAGAGCTAGATATTAATGAAGAGATTAGAGAAATTAGAGAAGAAATTCCTCAAACTAATTCAGAGACAAAGCTCAAAAAACTTTCTAAAAGATTAAAATTATTAGAAGCATTCAATGAGTCAGGCAATAGACCAGAATGGATGATTATGGATGTATTGCCAGTTCTACCACCTGATCTAAGACCATTAGTTCCTTTAGAAGGTGGAAGATTTGCCACTTCAGATTTAAATGACTTATATAGAAGAGTTATTAATAGAAATAATAGATTAAAAAGATTATTAGAGCTAAGCGCTCCAGAAATTATTGTTAGAAATGAAAAAAGGATGCTTCAGGAATCTGTAGACGCATTGCTAGATAATGGCAGAAGAGGAAGAGTAATTACAGGCACGAATAAACGTCCATTGAAGTCACTAGCTGACATGATTAAAGGTAAAGGTGGAAGGTTTAGACAAAACCTATTAGGAAAAAGGGTTGACTACTCAGGAAGATCTGTAATTGTTTCAGGGCCAAATTTAAAACTTCATCAATGTGGTCTTCCAAAGAAAATGGCATTAGAGCTTTTCAAACCATTTGTATATGGAAAACTTGAGCAACGTGAACTTGCTACAACTATAAAGGCTGCAAAAAAACTTGTTGAAAGAGAAACACCTGAAGTATGGGAGGTTTTAGAAGATGTTATAAGAGAACATCCTGTAATGTTAAACAGAGCACCAACACTGCATAGATTAGGTCTTCAGGCATTCGAACCAAAATTAATCGAAGGTAAAGCAATTCAGTTACATCCTCTTGTTTGTGTTGCTTTTAATGCTGATTTTGACGGTGACCAAATGGCTGTCCATGTTCCTCTCACACTTGAAGCCCAGCTTGAAGCTAGAGCTTTAATGATGTCCACAAATAATATTTTATCACCTGCTGACGGCTCCCCCATTATTAACCCAACTCAAGATATTGTTCTTGGTCTTTATTACATGACAAGAGATAACGCCACCGCTTCAGGAGGAGGTAGAGTTTTTAGTGATCCTGATGAAGTTTTAAGAGCATATGAGACAGAAACTTTAGATGTTCACTCATCTATTAAGGTTAGAATTACAGATGAGAATGGAGACAAATCTATACATGAAACCACTGTTGGTAGAGTTTTAATTTGGAGAATTACTCCAGATGAAGTCGGTTTTGAAAATATTAACAAAGTTTTAAATAAGAAATTAATCTCAAAACTTGTTGATATTTCTTATAGAAAAGCTGGACTAAAGAAAACTGTTATCTTTGCAGATCAATTAATGTATTTAGGGTTTGATTTTTCTACAAGATCAGGCTCTTCAATTGGTGTAAATGATTTTGTAATACCAGAAGAAAAAGCCAAAATTATCGATGACTCTGAAAAAGAAGTTAAAGCAATTGAAAAACAATTTGACTCCGGCTTAGTAACACGTGGTGAAAGATATAATAAAGTTATTGACATATGGTCTAGAGCAAATGAACAGGTTGCAAAGGCTATGATGGAAAAAATTAGCACTGAGACTGTTGAAACTCCAGATGGTAAAAAAGTTGAACAGTCTTCTTTTAATTCTGTATACATATATGCAGATTCAGGTGCTAGGGGCTCACCAGCTCAAATCAGACAGCTATCTGGTATGAGAGGGTTAATGTCAAAACCTGATGGATCAATTATTGAGACTCCTATCACTGCGAATTTTAGAGAAGGTCTCTCAGTTCTTCAGTACTTTATTTCTACTCATGGAGCTAGGAAAGGACTTGCAGATACAGCATTAAAAACTGCTAACTCTGGATACCTAACAAGAAGGTTATGTGATGTATCTATGGATTCAGTTATTAATATCGATGACTGCGGTACTGAAAATTCCATAACCGTGACATCAATTATTGATGGTGGTGAAATCATTCAAGCCCTAACAGACAGAATATTAGGAAGGGTTATTGCTGAGCCTATCTATGACACTGATGGTAATGAGTTATTCGCTAAAGATACTATGCTAGATGAAGATGCTGTTGATTTAATTGAATCATTAAATTTGGCATCACTTAAGGTTAGATCTCCAATGACATGCGAAGCATCAATTGGTGTTTGTTCTAAGTGTTATGGAAGAGATTTAGCAAGAGGACATTTAGTGCACAGAGGTGAGGCAGTTGGAGTAGTAGCAGCTCAGTCAATTGGGGAGCCTGGAACACAGTTAACCATGCGTACTTTCCACATTGGTGGTGCCGCATCCAGCTCGTCAGAAGACAATGCTATATATAATAAGAATGCAGGCGCTGTCTCATATTCAAGTGATATGAAAACTGTTACTAATAAAGATAAACTTGAAGTTGTAGTTTCAAGAAATGCAATGTGTACCATCACAGACATTAATGGAAAAATAACAGAGCAATATAAAGTTCCTTATGGTGCAACTCTTGAGGTAGATGATGCTGCAGACTTAACTGATGGTATTAAAATCGCTTCATGGGATCCATATACAAGACCGATTATTGCAGAAGCTTCCGGTAAAGTTAAATTTGTAGATATTGAAGATGGCGTTACTGTAAGAGAGCAATTAGATGAATTAACAGGGTTATCCAGTATTGAAATAATTGAAGTATCAGATAGACCTACAGCTGGAAGAGATATGTCTCCAAAAGTACTAATTCAGGACTCAAAAGGAAAAACACTTCTTATGGGTGAATTTAAAGCACCTGCTGAATATCCACTTCCTGCTGGCGGCCTAGTAAATATTGCTAATGGTCAAAAAATTACTGCTGGTGAAGTGATTGCTAGAATGCCATTGGTTGCTTCTAAAACTAAAGATATTACAGGTGGTCTTCCAAGAGTGGCGGATTTATTTGAAGCTAGAAAACCAAAAGATGCTGCCGTATTATCTGAAGAAACTGGAATTATTTCTTTTGGTAAAGAAACAAAAGGAAAAGTAAGATTAGTAATTACGCCAGAAGGCGCAACTAAAAAAGCACAGAATACAGAAATGCTTATTCCTAAGCATAGAACATTATCTGTTTTTGAAGGTGAAAGAATAACTAAAGGAGATATCATTTCAGATGGACCATACAGCCCTCATGACATCCTAAGGCTAAAAGGCATTCCTGCTCTTACTAATTTCATTGTTAATGAGATTCAAGATGTCTATAGACTGCAAGGCGTATCGATTAATGATAAGCATATTGAAACTATATTAAGACAGATGCTAAGAAAAGCATTAATTTTAGATGGTGGAGATACTAAGTTTATTCAAGGTGATCAAGTTAGCTATGCAGAACTTAAAGAAGAAAATGAAAAGATAGAGTCTGCTGGAAAAAATCCAGCTGAATTTGATAGAGTGTTGCTTGGAATTACAAAAGCATCTCTTGCTACTGATTCATTTATCTCTGCTGCTTCTTTCCAAGAAACAACAAGAGTTTTAACAGAAGCTGCAGTTACTGGCAAAAAAGATCACTTAAGAGGACTTAAAGAAAATGTTGTTGTTGGAAGACTGATTCCTGCTGGAACAGGTATGGAATTCCATGACAGACTGAAGAATAAAAAACAATTTGACCTTGAGGAACAAACCTTATCTGCTGATGACATAGAGGCAGCATTAAGACAAGAACTTCAAGAAAATGAGGAATAGTGTTGACCGCAACTAATCTGCTCTATAAAATCGCGGCCTAACTAAAATAAAATATTATGGCAACAGTAAATCAATTATTAAAAAAGTCTAGAAAACCAAAAGTTAGAAAGACAGATGTTCCTGCATTAAATGCTTGTCCACAAAGAAGAGGTGTGTGCACTCGTGTGTATACAACAACTCCTAAAAAACCTAATTCAGCATTAAGAAAAGTTTGCAGAGTTAGATTAACCAGCGGATATGAGGTTACATCTTATATAGGTGGTGAAGGCCATAATCTTCAAGAACATTCACTTGTTTTAATAAGAGGTGGAAGGGTTAAAGATCTTCCAGGTGTTAGATATCATACTGTTAGAGGAACATTAGATACTTCAGGTGTTGCGAATAGAAAACAGAGAAGATCCAAATATGGAGCAAAAAAAGGTAAATAATTATGCCAAGAAGAAGAAGTCCCGAGAAGAGAAAAGTTTTACCAGATCCTAAGTATAAGGATGTAATTCTTGCTAAGTTTATGAATAACCTTATGAAAGATGGTAAAAAATCTGTAGCAGAAAAAATTGTATATGGAGCTTTTGATCAAATTACTAAAACTTCCAAAGAGGAACCACTTGAAGTTTTTATGAAGGCATTAGAAGAGGTTAGCCCAGTTGTTGAGGTTAAATCAAGAAGAGTTGGAGGGGCTAATTATCAAGTACCTATAGAAATTAGGCCATCAAGGAGACAAGCTCTAGCCATGAGATGGATAGTAGAAGCTGCTCGTAAGAGAAGTGAAAAATCAATGAATTTAAGATTAGCTGGAGAATTAATGGATGCTTCTCAAAAAAAAGGTTCAGCAGTCAGAAAAAGAGAAGATGTGCACAAAATGGCTGAAGCTAATAAAGCCTTCTCTCACTTTAGATTTTAAAAAAATTATTCAAATATAAATTATGGCAAGACAAACTGTTTTAAATAAATATCGTAATGTTGGTATATGTGCTCACGTTGATGCTGGTAAAACAACAACAACTGAAAGGGTCCTATTTTATACAGGTCTTTCTCATAAGATTGGCGAGGTTCATGACGGTGCCGCTACCATGGATTGGATGGAGCAAGAGCAAGAAAGAGGTATTACTATTACTTCCGCTGCAACAACTTGTTTTTGGAGCGGAATGGAACAACAGTTCCCTCAACATCGCATCAATATAATTGATACTCCAGGCCACGTTGATTTCACTATTGAGGTTGAGAGATCTCTAAGAGTTCTTGATGGAGCAGTGGTTGTTTTTTGTGGAACCTCGGGTGTAGAACCCCAATCAGAAACTGTTTGGAGACAAGCGAATAGATACGAAGTGCCAAGAGTTGTTTTTGTTAACAAAATGGACAGAGCTGGCGCAAATTTTGAAAGAGTTATAGACCAAATTAAGACTAGACTTCAGGCTAATATTATCCCTATACAATACAATATAGGTGCAGAAGAAGATTTTAAAGGTGTTGTTGACTTAATTAATAATAGAGCTATTTACTGGAATGAAGACGATCAAGGTCTCACATTTGATTCTAAAGAAATACCAGATGAGCTTGCTGAAAAATGCGCACAATTAAGAGAAGAAATGGTTGAAGCTGCAGCTGAAGCCAATGAGGAATTAATGGATACATATCTTGAATCTGGTGAGTTATCTGTTGAGCAAATTAAAGAAGGCCTCAGAATCAGATCGCTTGCAAATGAGTTAATAGTTGGTTTGTGCGGATCAGCTTTTAAAAATAAAGGTGTTCAAGCAATGTTAGATGCCGTTGTAGAGTTTTTACCTGCGCCTGATGAGGTCAAAGCCATTACCGGAGTTATACCAAATAATAGCCAGGAAGACGAAGTTGAAGATTCAAGAAAATCTTCAGATGATGAGCCTTTTTCAGCTCTAGCTTTCAAGATAGCCACCGATCCGTTTGTTGGCACATTAACTTTTATTAGAGTTTACTCCGGAGTTCTTTCAGTTGGTGATGCAGTTACCAATTCAACAAAATCTAAAAAAGAGAGAGTTGGAAGAATGGTACAGATGCATTCAAACAACAGAGAAGAAATAAAAGAAGTAAGAGCTGGTGATATAGCTGCATGTATTGGATTAAAAGATATTACAACGGGCGATACTTTATCTGACATAAATAAACCAATTGTGCTAGAAAGAATGGACTTTCCTGAGCCTGTTATCTCTGTTGCAGTTGAACCTAAATCAAAACCAGATCAAGAAAAAATGTCTTTGGCATTGGGAAAATTGGCACAAGAAGATCCATCTTTCAGAGTTACTAGTGATGAAGAGTCTGGCCAAACAATTATTTCTGGAATGGGTGAGCTTCACTTAGATGTGCTTGTAGATAGGATGAAAAGAGAATTTTCAGTAGAGGCTAATATTGGAAAACCGCAAGTTGCATATAGAGAAACTATTAAAGAATCTGTTGAAGTTGAGGGTAAATTTGTTAGGCAGAGTGGAGGTAAAGGTCAATATGGCCATGTTTGGTTAAAACTTGAACCACTTGGACTAGATGATGAATATGAATTTGTAGATAAGATCGTTGGTGGTGTTATACCTAAAGAATATATTCCTGCTGTAAATAAAGGTATTCAAGAACAAATGCAAAATGGTGTCATTGCAGGATATCCTCTGCTTGCTTTAAGAGCAACTTTATATGATGGATCTTTCCACGATGTTGATTCAAACGAAATGGCATTTAAAATTGCTGGCTCTATGGCACTAAAAGAAGGAGCAAATAAAGCTAAACCTGCTCTACTTGAACCTGTAATGAAGGTTGTTGTAGTTACCCCTGAAGAGCATATGGGAGATGTAGTGGGTGATTTGAATAGAAGAAGAGGTATTATCTTAGGAATGGAAGACATCACTTCAGGCAAAGAAGTTTCATCTGAAGTTCCTCTTGCTGAAATGTTTGGTTATGCAACTGACCTTAGATCTGCAACTCAAGGAAGAGCAACATTCACTATGGAATTTACAAAGTATGGTGAAGTTCCAAACAACATTGCAGAGGGTTTAAAAACCTCATAAATATAAGTTTAAAAACTGTCTAATATTGTTGACAGTATAGCTAGTGGGAGCTTAGAATACGCCACATTTTGCGATTAGCAAAATAATAAAATTTTATAAATTATAGGATAAACAAGGAAAAATGGAGAATCAATCAATCAGAATTAGGCTTAAGGCTTTTGATTATAGACTGATTGATGCTTCAGCTAAATTAATAGTAGAAACTGTTAAAAAAACAGGAGCTATAATTAATGGACCAATTCCTCTACCTGTTAAAAAAGAAAGAACAACAATATTAAAATCTCCGCACAAAGATAAAGATGCAAGAGACCAATATGAGATTGTTACTTATAAAAGACTAATGGATATAGTCCAGCCAACTGATAAAACAGTTGATGCTTTAATGAAATTAGATCTATCCTCTGGGGTAGATGTTCAGATAAGCCTGGGTTAAATCCTAAATTTTAACGCGTTAGCGGCCATAGAGGGTTATAAGCCCCGTAAAAGGAGAATAAATTGAGCATAGGCTTAATAGGGAAAAAATCTGGAATGACTCGTCTTTTCCTAGAAGACGGAGAGTCAGTCCCAGTTACTGCGGTATCTGTATGCGGTAACTTTTTAGCTGATATTAAAACATCTGAAAGAGATGGATACGATGCTTATGTTGTATCAAAGACAAAAAAGTCAAACAATATCAATAAATCAAAAAGTGAATTCTATAAAAAGATTAATCTTGAGCCTGGTATCCTTGCTGAATTTAGATCTAGTGACCAGATTTCAGAAGATTATCAAGTTGGCAAACATCTCACCGCCGAAGTATTTGAAGTTGGTCAGTATGTTGATGTGACAGGAACCTCAAAGGGTAAAGGTTATGCGGGTGTTATTAAACGACACAATTTTGCTATGCAAGATGCAACTCATGGTAATTCTTTATCACATAGAGCCCATGGTTCAATTGGGCAGTGTCAAACACCGGGTAGAGTATGGAAAGGTAAAAAAATGTCAGGCCATATGGGTAATGTTCAAAAGACAGTTCAAAGTTTAAAGATTGTTGATCTAGATGTAGAAAATAGCGTTATTTATATCAAGGGTGCAGTTCCAGGATTTAATGGATCTGATTTAAAAATTAAACCAGCTTTGAAAAAATCATGAAAATAGAATTACTATCATCAACAAAGAATCAGGATATTAATATTTCTGATAATGCTTTTAGCAAAGATTTTAATGAATCTTTAGTTCATCAAGCTGTAGTTAGCTTTATGGCCGGATCAAGACAGGGTACATCAAAACAAAAAACAAGATCTGAAGTTAGAGGAGGCGGAAAAAAGCCTTATAGACAAAAAGGCACCGGTAGAGCTAGAGCTGGTACCATAAGAAGCCCATTGTGGCGAGGTGGCGGTGTAACTTTTGCTGCGACACCAAGAGATTACAGTAAAAAAATTAATAAGAAGATGTATAGGGCTGCTATTAGATCTATATTCTCTGAACTATTAAGACAAGGTAGATTAGTAGCCATTGAAAAACCAGTTCTTGAGAAGCCAAAAACAAAAGAAATTGCTAATTTCCTTAAAGAATTTTCATTAAGCAAGGTGCTTATAATCACAGATGAACTTGATGTTAATTTGTACTTATCAGCTCGTAATATACCTAATGTAGATATTATAACTGTAAGAGAAATCAATCCAGTTAATTTAATCAAGGCTCAAAAAGTAGCAGTTACGGCTGATGCGTTTAAGAAAATTGAGGAGTGGATAGATGCATAACGAAAAATTATATACCTTAATTAAGTCTCCAATAGTCACAGAAAAATCTGCAAGAGTTGGAGAAACATTAAAACAAATAGTTTTTAAGGTTGACCTTAATTCAAATAAAAGAGAGATTAAAAAAGCTGTTGAAGAGCTATTTAAAGTAGAGGTAACAAAGGTAACTACATCCGTTGTTAAAGGTAAAAGAAAAAGAAATAGATTCGGTCTTTATAAAAGATCCGATTATAAAAAAGCTTTTGTTTCATTAAGTAAAGATTCTGAAATACAGTTTGAGGGGATTAATTAGTCATGGCAGTTATAAAAGCAAAACCAACTAGCCCAGGCAGAAGAGGTGTTATTTCAATAAAATCTGATCTATATAAAGGTCGGCCTCATAAAGCTCTACTAGAAAAAAAATCAAAAAATGGTGGAAGAAATAACAACGGTAGGATTACAGTTAGACATCAAGGTGGCGGACACAAGCAGCACTATAGAGTCATCGATTTCAAGCGAGATAAGTTAGACGTTCCAGCAGTCGTTGAGAGAATTGAATACGACCCAAATAGATCGGCTCATTTAGCTTTGCTTAAGTATGCCGATGGCGAAAGAAGATATATTATTGCGCCTAGCAAAATTAAGGTTGGGGATGCTGTACTTTCAGCAGATCATACAGAAATGAAAGCAGGGAACTGTATGAAATTAGTAAACATCCCACTAGGCACAACAATTCATTGTGTTGAAATGAAGCCAGGTAAAGGCGCTCAAATTGCTAGAAGTGCCGGCACATCTGCAAGATTGGTTGCTAAAGAAGGTATATACGCTACTTTAAGGTTGCAATCTGGAGAGATGAGAAAAATTTTATCAGCATGCAGAGCAACTTTGGGAACTGTTTCCAATCAAGAAAATAACTTACGGTCATTAGGCAAAGCTGGAGCGAAAAGATGGAGAGGTGTTAGGCCAACTGTTAGAGGTGTGGCTATGAACCCAGTTGATCATCCTCATGGAGGAGGAGAAGGAAGGACTTCTGGTGGAAGACATCCCTCAACACCTTGGGGCATACCAACCAAAGGCTATAAAACAAGAAAAAATCAACGAACTGACGATTTAATCGTTAGAAGAAGAGGTAAAAGGAAATAAATAATGCCTAGATCACTCAAAAAAGGACCATTTATTGATTTATCGCTGCAAAAAGCAGTTGATAAAGCAATCAGTGAAAATAGCAAAAAGCCAATAAAAACATGGTCTAGAAGATCTATGATTAGTCCAACTATGGTTGGATTGACTATATCTGTTCATAACGGAAGACAGCATGTGCCTGTATACATTAATGAAGATATGGTTGGTCACAAATTAGGTGAATTTGCCATTACAAGAACTTTCAGAATGCATTCTGGTGATAGGAAGTCAAAATAATGGAAACAAGAGCGTATTTAAAAGGAACTAGACTATCTGCTCAAAAAGCAGGTTTAGTTGCTGATGTGGTTCGAGGTAAGACAGTGCATGCAGCAATGGACTTTCTTACTTTCCATAAACAAAAAGCATCAGCAGTAATAAAAAAACTTTTAGAATCTGCAATTGCAAATGCTGAAAATAATGACAAGGCTGATATTGATTTATTGGTTGTGAAGTCAATCATTGTTAATCAAGGCATGAGATTAAAAAGAATGAAACCTCGTGCAAGAGGCAGGGCTGACAGAATAATTAAGCCTACTTGCCATATTGAAATCATATTATCGGATCAGGAGAAGTAATGGGTCAAAAAGTTCATCCAATAGGCTTTCGACTTGGCGTCATCAAGAAGCATAATGCTTTGTGGTATGCAAAAGGAAAATCCTTTAGAGAGAATCTTATCGAAGATTTAAAAGTAAGAAATCATATTAGTGAAAAATTGAGATTTTCTTCTATAAGCAAAGTAGAGCTAGAAAGGTCGGCTCAAAATTTTGTTGTGAATATTCATACTTCAAGGCCAGGTATTATTATTGGGAAAAAAGGCGAAGAGATTGAATCTTTAAAGACCGCAGTTCAAAAGATTGTTTCTCTGCCAGTCCAAGTAAATATTAAAGAAGTTAGAAAACCAGACCTCGATGCAACAATTCTTGCAGAGGGAATTGCTCAACAGTTAGAAAGAAGAGTTCAGTTTAGAAGGGCGATGAAGCGAGCTGTTCAAAGCGCTATGAGACAAGGTGCTAAAGGCATCAGAACAGAGGTCTCTGGAAGATTGGGTGGAGCAGAAATTGCCAGAGCTGAGTGGTATAGAGAAGGTCAAGTACCTTTGCATACTTTAAGGGCAAACATTGACTACGGAGTGGCAGAAGCTGCAACTACATATGGATTAATAGGTGTAAAAGTCCATGTTTATACGGGCGAAGTTTTAGGTGATCCCTTCAAAGATGAGGCCCAAGGAAGTTAATCATGTTGCAACCAAAACAAACAAAATTTAGAAAGATGCATAAAGGTCGAAATAGAGGCCTTGCCCAATCAGGTAATACTATTGCATTTGGTGAGTATGCCTTAAAAGCTACAACTAGAGGAAGGATTACCGCTCGCCAGATAGAGTCTGCTAGAAGAGCGATGACCAGATCCATTAAACGTGGCGGTAACATTTGGATTCGCATCTTTCCTGATAAACCTATAACTAAAAAACCATTAGAAGTAAGGATGGGAAAAGGAAAAGGTAACGTTGAATATTGGGTCAGTCTCGTTCAACCAGGAACAGTTTTATATGAGATGGCCGGCGTATCTGAAGAGGTGGCTAGGGAGGCTTTCAAATTAGCCGCTGCTAAGTTACCAGTAAGAACCACATTTATTAAAAAGGCATTATAAAAATGGCAAAGCTAACAAGTGATCTCCAAGACCTTCGCAAAAAAGACATTAAAGCTCTTGAAAGTTTAGTCTTAGAAATTAGAGAGAATCAATTTAAAAATAGAATGAAGCACAAAACTGGCCAACTCAATGAATCGCATTTGTTAACAGTTGACAGAAAAAAGATTGCTCAAATTAAAACTATTATTAATGAAAAAAAATCTGAGGAAGCACCCGCATGAGTACTAATCCAAGGCAGTTAACTGGTGTTGTTATTAGCGATAAAGCTGATAAAACCATAACTGTAAAAATTGAACGTAAAGTTAAACACCCTACTTACAGCAAAATCATGAAGCGCTCTACAAAAGTGCACGCCCATGATGAAGAAAATATGGCTAAGGTTGGTGATGTGGTAACCGTGCAAGAGTGCAGACCTTATTCAAAGTCTAAAACTTGGAAGCTACTCTCTGAAGGTGAAGCTGTTTTATCCGAGCCAGAGATTCAGGAGAGCCAATCATGATTCAAATGCAATCAATTTTAAACATAGCTGATAACAGTGGAGCTAGAAGTGTAATGTGCATCAAGGTTCTTGGAGGTTCGAAGAGACGTTACGCCAATATAGGTGATGTTATTAAGGTAGCGATCAGAGAGGCCATCCCAACAGGTAAAGTTAAAAAGGGTCAAGTTGTTGATGCGTTAGTGGTTAGAACAAAAAAGGGCGTTAGAAGAAGAGATGGCTCTTTAATTAAATTTGATGAAAATGCAGCAGTATTAATTGGGGGTAATAAAGCCCCAATCGGCACAAGGGTTTTTGGACCAGTTACGAGAGAGCTCAGAGATGGGAAGCACATGAAAATTTTATCGTTAGCCCCGGAAGTTTTGTAATGAAGAAAAATATTGAAACAGCAACGAAATTGAGAACTGGTGATGAGGTTATTGTCATTGCTGGAAAGGATTTAGGTAAAAAAGGAACTGTCCAAAAAATTTCTAAATTTAATAACAAAGCAGTTATTACAGGCATCAATTTGAAGAAAAAACATACTAAGCCCAATCCTCAACTTGGGGAAACAGGCGGTATAGTTGAAAAAGAGGCTCCAATTAATCTATCCAACGTCGCAATTTGGAATCCTAAACAAAAAAAGGCAGATAGAATTTCATTTCAAATAGACGGCGACAGCAAAGTAAGAGTTTACTCATCAGATAAAAAAGAAATTAAATCATGAATTTAAAAGAAACTTTCAATAAAGAATTGCTTCCTCAATTACAAGAGAAATTAGGAATTGATAATGTGATGGCCGTTCCAAAGCTTACTAAGGTAGTAATCAATATGGGTGTTGGCGAAGCTTTAACCGATAAAAAACATTTAGAATCTGCAGTCAACGACTTAGAGTCAATAGCTGGTCAAAAGGCTGTAATTACAAAAGCTAAAAAATCAGTTGCAAGTTTTAAATTACGTGAAGGTTGGCCAGTTGGGTGCAAGGTTACATTGAGAGGCGACAGAATGTATGACTTTATAGAGCGCTTGGTGAATGTTGCAATTCCAAGGGAAAGAGATTTTCGTGGTTTAAACCCTAAATCCTTTGATGGCCAAGGTAACTATAGTATGGGCATTAAAGAACAAATAATTTTTCCAAAAATTCCCAAGTCAAACAGGATGACTTCCGAATACCCAGCCATGAATATCAAGTCTATCATAAAAAAAGAAGATGCATCTGGCAGATCAAGGAGATCTTCAAATAATACTTCGTAACTCAGGGGATCTATGTCACCATCTATGAGAATTTAGAAAGCCAAGAGATCTGTTCAGAAATAATAATAATCAAGAAAAATGAGTAACGATGCTAGGTTCAATATGTCTTAATCAATGAGGTGGAATAAGAGTCCATAGGAGTTGACATCATTTAACAAGTCTATAAGAGCATCTTTAG
>ENA-OQVM01003187-OQVM01003187.1-marine-metagenome-genome-assembly--contig:-NODE-3187-length-18108-cov-6.943597_pt1 | contig 18108 bp, 21 predicted proteins | sample MGYA00237776_ERZ505498 | MGnify/ENA primary metagenome ERZ505498 (study PRJEB26159, sample SAMN06265151) | marine metagenome | isolation source: Helgoland LTER site | place: Germany:Helgoland, sampling... | reverse complement strand
CCCTTGTCCAACTCGATGCCCCCCGCTGATCCTTTTGATGATGATAAACTGCGGGAGGAATGTGGCGTCTTTGGCGTCGTCGGTGTGACCGACGCATCCAACTTCGTAGCGCTCGGCCTGCATGCCCTGCAACACCGCGGCCAAGAAGCCGGCGGCATTGTTACCCACGATCCGGAAACTGGGTTTAACCAGCAACGCCGTATGGGTCTGGTGCGCGATAACTTTACCTCTGCCTCCATGATGGAACGGCTACCCGGCACGATCGGAATCGGGCATGTGCGCTATTCCACCGCCGGGTCAAAAGGCCAAACGGCCATGCGGGATGTACAGCCCTTCTTTGGCGAGTTTTCAATGGGTGGTGCCGCGATTGCGCATAACGGCAATATCACCAATGCTTTGTCGCTACGCCGTGAATTGATCGAACGCGGATCAATCTTTCAAAGCTCGTCTGACAGTGAATGCATCATTCACCTGATGGCCCGCTCCATGGGCCGCACAATCCCTGACCGCATGGAAGAGGCATTGCGCAAAGTCGAAGGCGCGTTTTCCATCGTTGCTATGACCCGCACCAAATTGATCGGCTGCCGCGATCCGCTGGGTGTACGCCCGCTTGTCTTGGGTAAAATCGGCGATGGCTGGGCACTGGCATCGGAAACCTGCGCACTTGATATCATCGGGGCAGATTTTGTCCGCGAAATCGAACCCGGTGAAATGGTTGTTGTCACCGAAAAAGGTGTGGCCAGCCACTTCCCCTTCCGCCCAAACCGGTCACGTTTCTGCATTTTTGAACATGTCTATTTCAGCCGCCCTGACAGCATTCTAGGGGGCCGTTCAGTCTATGAAACCCGCGAAAACATCGGGCGCGAATTGGCCAAGGAAAGCCCGGTCGATGCTGACCTCGTGTGTCCGGTTCCTGACAGCGGTACGCCCGCGGCAATTGGTTACTCGCTGCAGTCCGGCATTCCTTATGCAATGGGCATCATCCGCAACCAGTATATGGGCCGCACGTTTATCGAGCCGACCGAGAGCATCCGCAACATGGGTGTGCGTCTGAAGCTCAACGTCAATCGGGCGCTGATCAAAGGCAAACGCGTCATCTTGGTGGATGACAGCGTTGTGCGCGGCACGACCAGCCGCAAGATCAAGGAAATGATCCTTGATGCGGGAGCCGCAGAAGTGCATTTCCGCATCGCATCACCGCCCACGCAATGGCCGTGCTTTTATGGCGTTGACACGCCACAGCGTGAAAAACTGCTCGCCGCCACGATGAGCGAAGACGAAATGCGTGACCACTTGGGTGTCGATAGTCTCAAGTTCATCTCTCTTGACGGGCTTTACCGCGCTGTCGGTGAAGCAAAGGGCCGCGACTCCAAGGCACCGGCCTATTGCGATGCCTGCTTCTCGGGTGAATATCCTGTGGCCCCCTCGGATATGATAGAGCAAGGGTTTCAGGCAAAAACGGCTGCTGAATAACGCGCAAGCGATTTCCAAGATCAAATTGAATGCTCTCGACTTGAATCCGCTGGGCTATACTGCACCTGCGGCATGATGCCCCTTTTACTTATCCTGGTTTTCTGCGAACAGCGCGCAAACGATATCAATCGGCGCAGTTTTAGAAATGACAGATGAAACAACAACCGCAGCTCTGGCCGGGGTCAATGCCACGATGCCTGAGGCACTGGAGCTAAACGCACTCTCCGTGATTGGCGTGATGGATGCCCATGATGGCATGGCGGCTCTGTTGCGCTCTGCGCGCGGGGAAATTGCCCGCGTCAGTGTGGGGGACGAAGCCTTTGGTGTGCAGGTTACCGCGATCGGCGAAGGTCAGGTCCTGCTGACGGACCGCTGGGGGCGGACGGAAACACTTGGATTGCCACGCAGCTAACGCTTGACCTTGGACGCTGTTCGGCACATCACCCGCCCCATGACAAAAACTGCACTTATCACCGGCGCATCACGCGGCCTTGGGGCGGCACTGGCCAAGGCCCTTGCCCCCACGCATCACATCATCGCTGTTGGCAAGACTGTCGGCGCGTTGGAAGAGTTGGACGACGCCATCCAGGCGGCAGGTGGCCAAGCCACGCTTGCCCCTATGGATATCGCTGTTGATGCGGCCATGCAGCAATTGTGTCGTGGCATCTATGATCGCTGGGGCAGCCTTGATCTGTGGCTGCACACCGCTATCCATGCGGCTCCCCTCGCCCCTGCCGGGCATATCGGGCCCAAGGACCTTGCCAAGTCTATGGCGATCAATATCGAGGCCACATCGCGTCTGATCGCCTATGTCAGCCCTCTGCTCGGGCAATCGGGTCAAGCCGTCTTCTTTGATGATCCACGCGGCGGAGATAAGTTTTTCGGCGCTTATGGTGCGACCAAAAGCGCGCAAATCGCGCTGGCCCGCAGCTGGGCGGCAGAAAGCGCCAAGACTGGCCCCAAGGTAGAAATCCTGACGCCTGCACCGATGCCGACGGCAACGCGCGCACGGTTCTATCCTGGTGAAGACCGCGAAACCCTTGCTGATCCTGCGACAGAAGCTGCACGACTGTTGCCCATGATCCTCGGCTAACGCAGACTGCGTGCGCCAATGCTTGCCGCTCGGAGTTTCTGCGCATAGGAACAAGCCCAAAGCAAAGGGGCCGTGGCATGCGCATTCTGATCACCAATGATGATGGCATTAATGCACCCGGTTTGCGGGTTCTGACCGATATCGCCCAAGAGATCGCCGGACCGGATGGTGAAGTCTGGACCGTTGCACCGGCCTTCGAACAGTCAGGTGTTGGTCACTGCATCAGCTATACCCACCCCACGATGATCGCCGAACTTGGGCCACGCCGATTTGCCGCAGAAGGCTCGCCGGCAGACTGTGTGATTGCGGGGCTCTACGATGTGCTAAAAGACAATCCACCTGATCTTTTGCTGTCTGGTGTGAACCGGGGCAACAACGCGGCTGAAAACACGCTTTATTCCGGCACGATCGGCGCCTGTATCGAAGGTGCGCTGCAAGGTGTACGGTCCATCGCGCTTTCGCAGTTCTATGGCCCCGACAACAAAGACCTCGACGATCCTTTTGAACCAGCCGCAATTCACGGCGCGTCAACCGTGCGCGCGCTTATGAACGATACGCTATGGGACGACGCCGACTATAAGGTGTTTTACAACGTCAACTTTCCGCCTGTCCCCGCAGCGGCGGTGAAGGGCATGGCGGCCACGACCCAGGGCTTCCGTCTAAACACCCGCTTCCGCGCCGAGGCACAGACTTCACCGACGGGGCGCAAGTTCCTTTGGGTTCGTGGCGGCCCACAACATGAGCCGACTGCACCTGGCACCGATGCGGCCGCTAATCTGGACGGCTATATCTCGATTACGCCAATGCGGGCGGACCTGACAGACTATGCGATGGTCGATACTCTGAAGGACGCGCTCACGTGACCTTCGATGCCGCCACAAAAATGCAATTCCTTTATGCCCTGCGCAGCAAAGGTGTTACCGACGCCCGTGTGCTGACGGCGATGGAACAGGTCGACCGTGCCGACTATGTCAAAGGCACATTTGCAGACCGCGCCTACGAGGACATGCCCCTGCCAATCGCTTGTGGTCAGACGATCAGCCAGCCCTCTGTGGTCGGGTTGATGACCCAAGCGCTGCAGATCAGCCCACGCGACAAGGTACTCGAAATCGGGACAGGGTCTGGGTATCAGGCAGCAATCCTCAGCAAACTGGCGCGCCGCGTCTATACCGTCGATCGGTATCGCCGCTTGGTGCAGGCGGCACGCGCTGTGTTTGAAGCCAATGACATCACCAATATCACAACATTTACGGCAGACGGCAGCCACGGATTTGCCGAACAGGCTCCCTTTGACCGGATCCTACTCACCGCCGCGGCCGAAGACCCACCGGGACCCCTTTTGGCACAGCTGCGTGTTGGCGGGATTATGGTTTTGCCGGTCGGTCAATCCGATGCGGTGCAAAGCCTGATCCGTGTGACACGCACAGAAACGGGTCTTGAATACGATGAATTGCGCGCTGTTCGCTTTGTCCCCTTGCTAGAAGGGCTCGGACAAGAGTAAACTACCGCAAAATATAGTACGACCCCATAGATAAGGGGCGACTTTGGCAAAGGAGCGGTAGGATGGCAAACGGGCATATCCCAGTAAGGCGTGTAATGATGACAGGTGTGGCATTGGTCGCGCTGGCAGCATGCGAAGATTTTGACTTTGACTTGCGCGATATGGGCAACGGGTTTGATACCACGTCCGCGGTGCAATCCTTACCAGGCCGTCCGCGCCCCGACGATCGGGGGGTAATTTCCTACCCTAACTACCAAGTTGTTGTCGCACGCCGCGATGACACGATCCGCGGAATTGCAATCCGGCTGGGGCTCGATGCGAATGAACTTGCAGAATACAACGGCATAGCGCCTGACGTGATCTTGCGGAGAGACGAGATCATCGCCCTGCCCTCGCGCGTGACAGAGCCATCGCCGGCGACCGGTGCCATCGGCACGGGACCGATCCAACCGTTTGACGTCACTGCAGTAGCGACCACGGCTCTGGACAGGGCCGAAACAGACAGCAGCACGGTGACTGCCACGCCAATCGCACCTGCCGCAGTACCGGCCGCAGCGGCACCTGTTGTGCGTGGAACCGAGCCTATCCGCCATCAGGTTAAGCGCGGTGAGACTGCATTCTCGATCTCACGGCTTTACAATGTGCCTGTTGCCAGCATTGCCGAGTGGAATGCTCTGGACAGCGCCTTTACGATCCGTGAAGGACAATTCCTGCTTGTGCCACAGGGCGGGACAGCACCGACACCCGCCGTCGATGTTACAGCACCCGGTGATGGAACGATCACGCCCGTGCCGCCAAGCGCTGCATTGCCACTGCCAGCAGCGACTTCAGCGGCGCCACTTGCGGCATCTGCCGTACCGGAGGCGCCCGATCTAGGCAGCTCTGCAACACAGCCAGTCAGCAGCGGTGCGCGCTTTTTGATGCCAATCCAAGGATCAATCATTCGCGCCTATGCGGCAGGTTCGAATGAAGGCATCGATATCGGGGCGGCAGCGGGAAGCGATGTACAAGCTGCGGGCTCTGGCACTGTTGCTGCTGTCACGACAGACACCAGCGGCGGCGCGATTGTCGTGCTCAAGCACAGCGATGGATTGCTGACGGTTTATACACAGATGCAGGATCTAACGGTGGCTAAAAACGAAAGCGTATCGCGTGGCCAGACCATCGGTAAGGTACGCGCGGCTGACCCGAGCTTCTTGCACTTTGAAGTGCGGCGCGGTCTGCAAAGCCTCGATCCCGCTGATTTTCTGCCGTAAGTGATGATCTTTGTAAGGTGGATCAGGATCCACCTTACGCCAAGCTTACGCCGCGCCTACCCGCCAAATCTGTGAAGTACTGCCAAGCAACCCGGCCAGACCGGCTGCCACGTGTCGCTTGCCATTCAATTGCTTCGGCGCGCAAAGTTTCATCATCAATCGCCACACCGTAAGCGTCGCAATAGCCGCGGATCATTTGCAGATATTCATCTTGATCACAGGGGTGAAAGCCCAGCCACAGACCAAAACGATCTGACAGAGACACTTTCTCTTCCACCGCCTCAGACGGTGAAATAGCGGTCGAGCGTTCATTCTCGATCATGTCCCGCGGCATTAGGTGGCGCCGGTTTGAGGTGGCATAAAGCACGACATTCTCGGGTCGGCCTTCAATGCCGCCGTCCAGTACGGCCTTGAGTGACTTGTAATGGGCATCGTCATGTCCAAAAGACAGATCATCACAAAATAGAATGAACCTCTCTTGCGCACCACGCAGAAGGTTTAGACAACGGCCAATCGTCGGCAGGTCCTCTCTTTGCACTTCGACGATTTTCAGGTCACCATAATCTGCATTGACTGCGCCATGTACAGCTTTGACAAGGCTGGATTTTCCCATTCCTCGCGCCCCCCACAAAAGGGCGTTATTCGCGGCCAACCCTGCTGCAAACTGAACAGTATTCGCAATCAATGTATCACGCGACCTGTCAACGCCAACCAGCAGCTCAACCGCCACGCGGTTGACCCGCTTTACCGGTTCGAGCCGATCAGGATCAGCGTGCCAGACAAAGGCAGAGGCGGCGGCAAAATCAGGTACCGCCCCCGGTGCCGGGCTTAGTCGCTCCAGCGCCGCAGCAATGCGTTTCAAGCTCTTCTTGCTCAAGTCTTGGGGTCCTCTTTCGCGGTCTCAGCATCAGCATCAGCAGCAGCTTCGCCTTCGCTGACGTCGTCGTCATCGTCGCTTTCGATGTCAAAGAGGCTCTCACCTTCGCCAATCACGCCTTCGGCACGGGCGACGCGGTCTTTCTTGCGTTCAACTGCGGCAACTAGGTGGATTGATATCTCGTAAAGGCCAAAGACAACCACAAAAAGGATCAACTGGGTTGTGACATCTGGTGGTGTAACAAGAGCCGCAACGATCAAGATACCTACAACAGCGTACTTGCGCGTGCTGCGCAGACCGCGTGAGCTGGCCAGACCCGCCGATCCCATCAAGGTTAGCAAGACAGGCAGTTGAAAACATACACCAAAAGCCACGATCATCTTGAGTGTGATATCCAGCGTTTCGTTTACTTTGCCGTTGAAGACAATATCAACGCCGCTATCGGACGCCGCAGCCAACGGAGGCAACGCAAGACCGCCAGCGCCACCCGGCAGCAATTCAGCGCCCGGTGGTGGCTGCACAGCACCTGCCATGATCGCAGAGACAAAGGATGGCAGATCGGCAAAGCCAAGGAAGAAGGCCATCGCAAGCGGTACGACAATGTAATGTGCAAAGGCAGCGCCGATCAGGAACAACACTGGCGACGCAATGATAAAGGGCAAGAACGCATTTTTCTCGTTGCGATACAGACCCGGCGCCACAAAACGCCACAGCTGAAAGGCAATGACAGGGAATGAGATAGTCAGGCCACCGACAACAGAAATTCGGATCAACGTAAAAAAATACTCTTGTGGCGCCGTATATTGCATGACGGGATTAGGATTCCCCAAATCGCGCATCGTTTTCTCTATAGGACCAAGCAAAAAATCAAGCAGCATGCTCCCAAATGAGAAGCAGATGATCATGCCGACCAAAAACGCCATCACCGAATAAATCAGGCGCGAGCGTAGTTCTGTCAGGTGCTCAAGCAGCGGAGCAGAGCTGTCTTCGATTTCGTCTTGCGCGCTCATGACTTCGCCTCAGGTGCAGGGCTCTCTGGTGTGGCTGCTTCCGCTGCTTTTGCTGCAGCTTCCTCAGCTTCGCGTGCTTTGCGCGCAATGGCCGCGTCGCCCATCGCTTTGCTCATCTTTTCTTTTGCCGCCTGCCGTTCTTCGGACAATTCGGTTGTGGCGGGGCCTTTGGTCATGCCCGTCGCCTCTTTGATCTTGTCAGCACCGAATTTCTTGGGGTTAGCGGCGGCATTCAGCGTCTTGGACACTTCCTTTATACCGGCTTGATCAGCGGCCTGGTTCATCGCATTGCTAAACTCGCGCGCCATCATGCGGGCCTTGCCTGTGTACTGTCCCATCGTGCGGAACAGCCCCGGCAAGTCTTTGGGGCCGATCACAATCAGCGCCACGATGCCGACAACCAGCATTTCGCTCCAACCAAGGCCAAACATCAGGCGCAGTCCTTTTTGTTAAGCAAAGCGATCAGACTTTGTCTTTTTCTTCTTCAGGCGTGACATCCTTGGCTTCTGCCATGCTGTCTTCAATCTCTTGCTTGCCGTCGTCGACGCCCTTCTTGAAGGCAGTGATCCCTTTGCCGACTTCGCCCATCAGGCTGGAAATCTTGCCGCGGCCAAACAGAACCAGAACCACGACGGCGATCAATAGCAGACCGGGAAGGCCAATGTTGTTAAGCATGTTTCTTTCTCCTTTTTGCGGGCCTACGCCCTGCATCGGTAAATCTCTCTTATGGGACAAATAGGGCCGGATGGTCGCCAAGGGAAGCCTGAAGTGCGGGTTTTGCACCGCTCAACATCCTTTTTTGCAAGGGTTTTCCATATTTAGTGACAAAAACTTGTCAGTTGTCAGAAAAATGGCAAAACTAGCCCGAATCGAAAGGGAAATCATGCGACGTGCCGACCGCCTTATGCAGCTTGTGCAGATTCTGCGCGATGGAACGCTTCACCGGGCCTCTGATTTGGCCACTGCGACTGCGGTCTCCTTGCGCACCATTTATCGCGACATGGAGACGCTGGCTGCCTCGGGCGTGCCAATTGAGGGTGAACGTGGAATTGGTTACCGCGTCACCGCCGCTATCACCCTACCCCCACTGAACCTGACAATGACAGAGATGGAGGCCCTGCATATCGGGCTGAACGCAGTCAGTTATAGCGACGATCCAGAGCTTTCTGCAGCAGCGCGAAGCATTTCGACCAAACTTGACGCCGTGATGCCAGAGGATCGCAGCCGCGCGCCCAGCAGTTCCGGCTTTGCGATCTATCCCTTCGCTGACGCGGCCCGAGGGTTTCAACACCTGCCGATGCTGCGCCAAGCTGTGCGGACACGCCAGAAACTGGAACTGGTCATGCATGATGAAACACGGATCGTACGTCCCTTGCAGCTTGATTATTGGGGGCGCCTGTGGACCTGCGTTGTCTGGTGCGAAACAACAGATCAATTCGAAGAAATCCGGGTCGACCAGATAACCAGCCAACGGATTTTACCAAGTCTCTTTGTTGATGAGGCCGGAAAAGGCTTAAGAGACTACAACCGACTCAAAGCCTAAAGCCATGCAGCCGGATGAACCAAAGGCCGAAAATACGCAATCATCCGCATATCGCCCTCTGCGTCTTGCGCCCAAGGAGCGACCCCGTGCAGCACGTGTCGATCCAGCAAAATCGCCTGCCCCGGTGACGCCACAACCTCGACCCTCGGACAGCTTTCAAACACCTTGTGACGCGTGGATTGGTAAACCTCCGTTACGTCCAAATCCCCCCAAGCGTCAGACGGCACGCCCGCAAAAACCTCTTTGAACGCAGCGCGCATCATCAGATGGCTGCCTGGCCAAACGACCAGCGGACTGGCCGAGACATCATCCAGCGGCAGACCTAGAATAAAATCATGCGGTTCACGCAAATGCCGCCGTTTATCCGGACCTTCGGGCAAAAGCCCGTCCACATGCGCAGCATCGCGATTGTACCGGAACCGATGCGCCGCATCGCTTTCGCCTGCGTCCTGCCGCGGATAACCGGGAAACACGACAGAGAGCTGTGCAGAATGCCAGATTGGCGGCACATCGATATAGTTGCGCCATTTGCCCGCCAAAGGTACGCCATCGATGCTGCCATCAGGTGCATTGGGCAAAGCATCAACACCGACGAACCAAGTCCGGCCATGCCTGAAATCTCTGCCTTGCGCCAATACCTCGTGTCCGGTGCGCTTTGCCGCCACAGCCCATCGCGCGACTGCGGGGTCATGCGCAAAAACAACATAGCCATCTTTTGCAAGCGCCGTTGTTATCATGTCATCGTTTTGCGCCACTCTACGCATCTTGCCTTGTGACATAATCAAGAGCCGCCAAAACAACCTCTGGTCCGGACCCGTCCGCGTGAACGTTCTCTGATAGATGTCTACGCCATCCGCGCGCGCCCGGGCGCCCCTGAAACAGCCCCAACATATGGCGCGTCACCTGGCCAAGCCGTCCCCCTTGGGCAATATGATCTGCAATGTAAGGCAACATCAGGTGAACGACCTCTTCGGCGCTGCGCCCCAGCGGATCGTCAAAAATGCGCGCATCTGCGTCCAAAAGAATATCCGCAGGCGTGTGATAGGCCGCGCGCCCGATCATTACGCCATCAAGACCACGTCCAAGAAAGCCGATGGCCGCATCAAGTGATCCAATACCCCCGTTGACAGAAAGATGAAGATGGGGAAACAACCCTTTCATTTCCATGACTAAATCATAATCCAAAGGCGGAATATCGCGGTTTTCTTTCGGCGAAAGCCCCTGCAGCCACGCCTTGCGTGCATGTACAGAAAAACGATCGACACCAGCTGCAGAGACCTGCGCCAAAAAATCGGGAAGCACCTGATGAGGGTCCTGATCATCCACACCAATCCGGCATTTAACGGTTACAGGCACGCTGACGGCCTTAATGATTTCGGCCATGCAGTCCGCAACCAAAGCAGGGTTTTCCATCAAGATTGCGCCAAAACTACCAGACTGAACACGGTCTGAGGGACACCCGCAGTTTAAGTTGATCTCGGCATAGCCGTAACCTTCGGCAATCCGCGCTGCCTCGGCCAACTGTGCAGGATCGGACCCACCCAACTGAAGCGCCACCGGTTGCTCTTGCGCATGAAATCCCAGCAACCGATCCCTGTCGCCATGAATTACAGCTGGGGCCGTCACCATTTCCGTGTAAAGCAGCGCATGACGCGACATCAGACGATGCAGGTATCGGCAATGCCGGTCTGTCCAATCCATCATCGGCGCTATAGATAGTCTTGCGTGTCTATTTATTTGCATTTTTCTTTAATATTCAAACCATTACGTCGCGAAGTTTCTATGCATAAATGCACCCAACGTGCCCACTTTCAACGATTCAGCGCTCATGATATCGCCACTATGACCAAGTTACCGTGCCGTGGATGACCCAAGTCCAGATCAGAGGCAAGAGGGCTATGCCGTGCAGCGGGCTTACACCTCTATGACGACGCCCGCAAATTGGGCTGCGCAGAAGTAAAGCCACGATCCTGACCAAAACCGCCGAGGCCGGGAAACGTGCCGGCTACCGGGTGCATCTGAAACTGAAAGCAGGGTCAGAAAACTTACCAGGTGTTGCCCTTAAAGACTGACCTCACCTTCAACAACGATGTGGACCTCACCACCAATCCAGACCGATCCCTCTTGGTCCGTCTGGATGACAACCCTGCCTTCTCGCGCGATGTTCCTGCCCTGCGCAACGACAAGATATTCAGGCAGACGGTCTTCTGATTGCAACCACATGGCAATTGCTGCATTCAAAGAGCCCGTTATAGGATCCTCGCTCATGCCGCTGGACGGTGCCAACATACGTACTTCATAGTCGTGCGCACTGCCTTCATCAGCCTTGCCAAAAAGGCCAATCGGCCCGAAATCCGTCCAAGTTACCTTGCTGGAGTCAACGTTGAGCACCTCGGATGCCGAAGCAAGTTCGAAGACTTTCCAGGTGGGTCCATTATCGAGTTTGACGAAATTGAGCACGCTGGAAGGATCAATGTTCAACTGCGCCTGAATGTGCATCCTTTCTGCCTCGTCCGTTTTCAGAACATGCGTCACGGGGGCCGCAAAAGCGGGCATTCCTCTGCTGAGATCAATGTCGACGACACCGATGGCGCACTGCTGTCTGACCTTCGTGGCATCAGCGGGCTTTCCACCCGCATGAAGCCAAGCCATACAACTGCCCAACGTTGGATGCCCGGCAAAGGGCATTTCTCTGCCGGGGGTAAAAATGCGAACTCTATAGTCTGCGTCCGCGCCATCAGGGTGCGAGATAAATGTAGTCTCGGCAAGGTTTGTCCAGCGGGCAAAATCCTGCATTTGCTGCGCACTCAGACCCTCGCCGTCAAGAACCACAGCCAAGGCGTTTCCTTTGGTAGGCGTGCCTGTGAACACATCGCATTGTATAAATCGCCTCTTAACCGTCATGTCATTCCCTCATGCTTGAAACCTGCTTAAGCCATCCAAAACCAACCCACAAAAATCAATTCATGGCATTTTCCCTTGGGTCTCAGCCACGATGTCTGGCCAGACATCTCTAAAAAAACTCCGTTAGATCGCTTGATGTGATCTTTGTTCTGTAGGGATACAGCAAAGTAATGACAAACCCCCGATGGTAGGCGCCAGGATCGGCAAGGTGGAGCAGGATGTCTTCGCGCGTCATGCTACCTTCATCGCCTCCTAGGAAGGCAAAATGAACGAGGTCCGCCAACTCTACCTCGGTCCAATGGTGCGCCAAGGCTACAAAATGTGAATTCATCGCGCGCAGGCGCGTGGCAATCGGGGGGCTGGATGGCGCCGTCTATGGCGATCCCATCGGCAAAACATTGGGTGACAGGCGGCATTGTCGCGGCTGTCGAAGACAACAAATGCGCTGATGCTAAAATGATGTTTGAACAGGCCGCTGCGGCATTCAAAGAGTTGCGTTTAAACGGTGCGCCGGACGCCTTGCGGGCGGAAAGCCGCAGGAATGCCTAGTCGGCGGACAAAAGCGCGCTAACAACAGTGCGCGTCATCTTATCAGTGACCTGATCTTCGCGCCAATCACAGTCCTCGGTCAAAAGCCCCCAAACCTGAACGCTGGTTTGGGCCCAAAAGAAATGTGCAGCTTGCTCAGGCGTCCAATGTTCTTTCAAGGCATTATCCCGCTGTAAACTGCGCATCAGGTCAAGAAGCCAGTCCCCCAGGTCCGACATGCGATCATCCCATGCCACGGCGGCTTCGGCGTCGGTCTCGCGAAGACGAACGAGGTCCTTTGCGACCGGGAATATCTTCGGAACAAATTCCAACCAAACCTTCAAAGTGGTCGTGAGCCGTTCTTGCGGATCTGACAATAAGAGCGCGGCAGCAAAGTTTTCTTTTATCTCATAATGCCGATCGGCCCAGCGGACCAATTCAACAAGCAGCCCACCCCGGGACCCGAAATGCAGGTAAATGGTTTGCCTGCTAATACCGGCATCAGCCGCGATCTGAGAAACGGAAACATCAGCGCCCATTTTCGACACAAGTTCCCAAGCCGAGCCAAGGATCTCTGCCTTGGTTTTTCTTCCTCGCACATTACTTGACACGTGTAACGATTCCTTTTAGTGACACGTGTCAAGTAAAGGAGATTACTGATGAACGTCAACGAAACTCTCAATCTTTTGGTCAATCATTATGGTGATGGTGCAGACGGTAACGCGCCAAGCAGAACACAATGGCAACGCATTCTGGAACGTGATCCGGCGAAACCGTTTGCCCTGATCAACTTCTTCAAGTTCAACGAAACAGCAAATTATGATGGCGGAATCGACACCGCAGTTGGCGGTGATGTTGCCTTTCAGCGCTATGCAGATGTCAGCATTCCATCGATGCAGGCGGCAGGCGGCGAATTTCTGATGGTTGCGCCTTTTGCGGGCACAATGATCGGGGACGATCAGGACTGGGATCTGGTTGCTATTGGAAAATATCCGAACCTCGAGGCCTTCCTCAATCTTTACACGAATGAAGATTACATGGCGGCCTTTGCGCACCGGTCTGCGGCTGTTGCGCGACAAATCGTTTTGGTTACAGAACAGTAACGCACCAAACTGTTGCTGTCATGGATGCCACGTAGAGGCAGATGTATTGCCGCCTTGATCGCATCAAAGCCAAAGCAACTATGTCACACCGCTGCACCGTACCTGATTGTGCGAGTAGCGATGTACCGGACCAAGGGCGCGCCCTCCGTCCTCAGCGCTCTTGGTCCACACAAAGCATTGCTGGATGAGCTACATCAGCCAAATTTCTGACGTCGGCTCGCCCACTCGCCTAAACGCTGAAGGCCAGAATTTGGCTGATTTGTGTAAGGCCACGACCGGATTGGGATGACCAGCGGTTAAACGCCTCTTGCGTCGCCGCAAGGTCCCGCTTCGAGGTTGGCAGCTTGTGAACCACACCCTCGGCGACAAGGCGAACCACAACATCAGGCGACAAGACAAAGCTGTCGCGCCCCATCATACGCAACATGCGCTGGCCTGTGACGCCGCCCAACCGGGCGCCCTGTTTGGAAAGCACTGTCAACAAATCAACGAAGGTCTCATTGGGCCAGTCGGCAAAGAAAACGCCCGCGCTTCCATGTTCCGAAGCAAGCGCCTGAATGAAATGCGCATTCTCGATCACCGCTGCGACCTTTGCACCATTCCGAACGATCCGGACGTCCGACAAAAGGCGGTCCATGTCATCATCGTGATAAGACGCAACGCGCCGAGGATCGAAACCGTCAAAGGCCTCTTCAGTGCCTGACCACTTCGCCGCGATGACTTTCCAGTTAAAGCCGGCTTGAAACAGGCATTTGGCCATCGCAGAGAGCCAACGATCATCTGTGGTAGCGTACAACGCATCCAAAGTTGCCGGTATCGTCAAGAGAGCCTCAAGCGCGTCGGCGCCACCTTTGCGGTCTGCGGCAATGGCGTAGAGTTCACTAAAATCACGCATCGGCGGGCTCTCGGTAAAGGCCCAAGCCTTCAAGCGTTGTTTTTGCCATTAGCCAGAGTTCATCTTCGTCGCCCAATGCCTTTGCAAAGACGTTCACTCCGGCCAGCAGATTTTGCAGGGCAAGCGCCTTTGCATGCGTATCGGTTTCGGCGGGCAGTTCTCCGTTCTCAACCGCCATGTTCAACAGTTCTTCAAACCGTGCCGCACTTGCCATCACGGCATTTGCCAATACGGGGCCAAGTTCACCGTGAGTCCCCACCAGTTCGGCCACGCTATTGATGGCAAGACAGCCTCTCTTTTCCGGATCAGCCGCGCGCGCTCTGGCAACATCGCGAAATGTCTGGCTGATGAGTTCAAGTATCGGGATGTCCGAGACGTCACCGTATAGAAACCGGTCGGGAGACTGCGCAAAGTACTTCTCGAGTGCCAACTTAAAGAGCGCCTCACGCGATCCGAACGCATTGTAGTAACTGGAACGCGTGATCCCAAGGCGCTCTGACAAAGCCTTGACGGTATTGGCTTCATATCCGTTGCGCCACATCTCTTGCATGACCGTTTCAATGGCCTCATCGCGGTTAAAACTGGTTGGTCGACCCATTTTGAGTCTCCTATCAAATTTGTTTTGTACACCTATGGACAAAACATTTCGAAACTGTTTTATACATACTTGTACAAAACAACCAAAGTCAAGGAGACAGAAACATGACAGCTTTTTTTGTATCGCGAATTGAAGTGAAAGATACCGATAAATTGCAGGCATATGCTGCTGCGACAGGACCGACAATCGGTGCCCACGGTGGGTCGCTTGTATTGCGCGGGAAATCGGAAAAGACGTTGGTCGGTGCAGAAGCAGGGACGCACATGACAAGTGTGGTTCAGTTCCCCGATATGAAGGCTCTGGACGACTGGTTCGGCTCGGCCGAGTACCAGCAACATGCCGAACTTCGCGACGAAGCAGGCGACATGCAATTTGTAGTCTACCAAGCACCAGAGGCCTAATAGCCTCCCCTTTCCACACAATCCAAATCTCAACATTGATTAAACCGGGCGGCATAGGCCGCACCGGAGAGGAAGAAATATGTCCTATTCATGGAAACTTGCCGCGCTTCTGGCGTGCACAATCGTCGCGGCATCGCCAATCTTGGCCCAAGAGACCGCACCAACCTCCGCCATATCGGAAGACCTGACTGTCCCACGTTACAACGTGGCTGTGCTCGGCTCGAATATGTCCTACCTCGAACAAGGTACGGGCGACGCCGTGGTCTTTCTACACGGGAACCCAACATCCGCCTATCTGTGGCGCAATGTCATTCCCTATGTAAGCGCCACGCACCGCGCCATTGCACCGGATCTGATCGGTATGGGTCATTCCGACAAGCCAGAGATCAACTACACATTTGCCGATCATGCAGCATATCTTGATGCGTTCATCGCCGAGCTAGGCCTGACCGAGATCACGCTCGTCGCCCATGATTGGGGGGCTGCCCTGGCATGGGACTTTGCAAAGCGCCATCCAGACATGGTCGTAAAGCTCGCCTTTATGGAGGGCGTTCTTCCACCGGCTTTCCCTCAGGCCAGCTATGAAGCGATGGGCCCTGAAATGGGCGGGATGTTCATGGCGCTACAGGATGAAGAGCAAGGCTATCAAATGGTCATGGAAGGAAACATGTTCGTCGAAGGTATCTTGCCGCAAATGATGCTCCGCCCGCTAGGTGACGCCGCCAAGGCAGCATATGGCGCCCCTTACAAGACAGTTGAAAGCCGACTGCCAACATGGATGTGGCCGCGCGAGGTACCGATTGGTGGACAGCCAGAAACAAGTGTCACGCTGATGGAAGATATTCTTGAATTCATGGACAAGACCGACATGCCCGTGCTTCTGGCCTATGCCGAACCCGGCGTCTTGGTTCCGCCGCAAGCCGTGCCATTCTACACAAGCGTGATCAGTAATCTGGAAACCGCATTTGTCGGCGAGGGGTTGCACTTCATTCAGGAAGACCAGCCTGATGCGATCGGTCGCGCTGTTGCCGATTGGCTACGTCGCAACTGAGTTTACGAAAGGGGGGCGCATTTGGTGCGCCCCCTAAAGCTGCTGATGGAAAGCCAGTAAGGGCCAGTCAGCTCTGCGTCACATCAAAGGCCGAACGTGTGATCTTGCGCACCATGTTGCGCAGCCAAATGTGGCGCGGATCCTTGTCAAAACGCGTGTGCCATATGGCGAAATATGAAAATTCAGGCACGTCGAACGGCAAAGGTCGAATGACGAAAGCGTCCGGATAATCGCGGCAAAGCCCGTTCGCAACATGTGAAGGCAATGTCACCAAACGGCGGCTACCCAATATCTGCGGGGTAACTTGCGAAAAATACGGCACTGACAGGCGCACAGACCGGCGCCTATCAAGATGGGCCAAGGCCTCGTCAATGTGACCATTCTGCAATCCCAAAGGTGCGACCATAATGTGCTCGGCATCCGCAAATCCCGCTACGCCAAGGTCGGATTTTGCGAGCGGGTTGTCGACACCCATCAAGCAGACGAATTTATCTGATGCGAGGCGGCTTTGCTTGAGCCCGTCTGGCGCGTGCCAATTGACACTAATGACCAAATCCAGCTGCCCTGTTTCCAGTTGCTGGATCGAATAGTTTGGCTGAAGTGGTACGAACGTCGCCCGCTGCCGGGGGGCCTCTTCTTCAAGAAGCGCAAGTATGCCCGGCGCGAGCAAGCGACAAATCTCGTCCGTTGACGAAAAGGTCATGGTGCCTTCAAAAGATTGTGGATGGAATTCCGTTGCATCAGACAAAGCTGCGGCCTCGGCCAAAATATTCGCGACGCGCCCACTCATCCATGTCGCATGTGGCGTTGGTCGCATGCCATCGGGTGTCCGGACGAAAAGTTCGTCGTCATAGGCATGGCGGAGTTTTGCCAGCTGCTTGCTCAGGGCAGACTGGGTGACACCCAGCGCGCGCGCGGCCTCGGACACACCGCCATGGTCCATCAACGCTTGGAAAGTCGCTAGAAGTGGTAGTACCGAAATATTCCTATTAGGCATTATCTCTATTCCCCGTATTCCATTGCGGAAATTATCTCAAGTCGTACTTGAGGAGCGTGATGCTGTCAAAGGGGCAGCCATCGAGAAAAAGGAAATACGAAATGACTATGGATTTTGAAGGTCAGCGAGTCGTTATCACGGGGATCACCGGTGGCATTGGCCGCGCAACTGCAGAACGCCTTCTGAACTCTGGTGCAGAGGTAATCGTGTCTGCACGGTCGCAAGAGAAACTTGATGCGGCTTTGGCTGAATTGCCAGGAAATGCGTCCGGATATGTTCTGGACCTTCTGGACATGGACTCAATTGCTGCGTTCTTCGAAAAAGTCGGCGAGTTTGACCACCTCGTCACACCGGCGGCGACTTCAATGTTTGCACCGATTGCAGAAATGGATTTCGATGCTGCCCGTTCAATCATCGAGTCCAAGCAGTGGGGCCAGATGATGACTGTGCACCATGCGATTAAACAGATGTCTTCAACTGGATCGATTACTCTGTTCTCAGGTACGGTCACGCAAAAGCCGCTTCCCGGTTCTTCGATGTTCTCTGCCGTTGGTGCCGCTACTGAAGCCTCTGCACGTGTATGGGGCCTTGAACTTGCACCACTGCGCGTGAATACGATCGTTCCCGGTATCATCGAAACACCGGTCTGGTCCGGTTTGATGGGTGAAGAGGCTGGTGCGGAAGCGCTGAATGGCTTTGCCAGTGTGCTGCCGGTCGGTCGTGTCGGTACATCCGATGACATCGCAAAGGCCGTCGCTTTCCTAATCGACAATACCTTCGTTGACGGCATTTCGCTTGTTGTCGATGGCGGCCACCGCCTGATTTAAGGAACAAAGAATGACTGATATCCCGGAATTCAAACTGATCAGTTTTGCAAT
>ENA-OQVM01003184-OQVM01003184.1-marine-metagenome-genome-assembly--contig:-NODE-3184-length-18120-cov-8.575957_pt1 | contig 18120 bp, 16 predicted proteins | sample MGYA00237776_ERZ505498 | MGnify/ENA primary metagenome ERZ505498 (study PRJEB26159, sample SAMN06265151) | marine metagenome | isolation source: Helgoland LTER site | place: Germany:Helgoland, sampling... | reverse complement strand
TATCAAAACCTTCAATTCAATCGCACGAGGCCTCCCGCTTGGGTTTGAGATTGCAAAATGGCTCTTTGGCAGGCCAAGTATCTTATCAGTAAGCCCATCTTTAACTCACCTATTTTGGAAATCTTCAGAAATTCTGGAAACCCCAGATCTTGAATATGTCCTGACACCTGCTAGTTTTCGCGAAGGCACCGTGGGTCTATTGGATAAAACGCCAGGTATGACATTGGGTGTGTGGCAAATGCGCCCTGAAAGTCACGGATACGTTCGCCCTATTTCACAAAATCCGTTTGATCCGCCAGAAATCAATCCGAATTACCTTTCTGACCCACGAGATCAGCAGGTCCTGTTACGTTCGATTCACTTGGGGCGTAAGCTAATGACAACAGCGCCTCTGCAGCCTTGGTTGACAGGCAAAACCAACCCAAATCAAAATCTACAAAGTGACGACGAGTTGTTGGATTGGGCACGACGTGAGGGCATCACAGTTTATCATATGATCGGAACTGCTAGAATGGGGGCAGATGGCGACCTAGGTGCAGTTGTAGACAGTCAGCTTAGAGTGCGCGGCCTTCAGTGCCTGCGAGTTGCGGATGCCTCTGTTATGCCTGAAATGCCTTCGGGCAACACCAATGCACCCGTCATGATGATCGCAGAAAAAGCAGCAGACATGATACTTGGAAAAACTCTGAAATCTACAGAACCCTAACAGTTTTTTATAGGAGAGAACAAATGAAAACCTACCAGATGTATATCGATGGTGCCTGGACCGATGCTGCCCAAAAAAACACATTTGAAAGCAAAAATCCTTATTTGGGCACGTCTTGGGCCAAGATCCCTCGCGGACAGCAAGAAGACGCAGACCGAGCTGTTGAAGCAGCCGCACGCGCCTTCCGCTCAGACGATTGGGCGGGTATGAGCGCCACCTATCGAGGACATCTTTTGCGCAAACTTGGTGATCTGATTGCGAAAAACGCTGAGACACTGGCCCGCACTGAAGTTCAAGACAATGGCAAGTTGTTCAATGAGATGTTTTTTCAGTTAAAATACGTACCTGAGTGGTTCTATTACTACGCAGGCCTTGCCGACAAAATTGAAGGGAATGTAATCCCAATTGATAAACCGGACATGCTAAACTTTACCCGCTTTGAACCACTTGGTGTCTGTGTTGGCATCACAGCATGGAATTCACCTCTACTGTTACTTGCTTATAAACTTGCACCAGCGTTAGCCGCAGGGAACACGTTTATTGTAAAACCTTCAGAATTCACCTCGGCTTCAACATTAGAGTTAGCAAAGATAGTAGATCAGGTAGGTTTTCCAAAGGGTGTTTTCAATGTTGTAACAGGATTTGGTGATGAAGTAGGCGCAAGCCTTGTAAAACATAAAGATGTGGCCAAAGTTGCCTTTACCGGCTCCGAACAAACCGGAAGGCATATCGCAGAGGTTGCCGCACAGACGTTCAAAAAAGTTACTTTGGAGCTTGGAGGAAAATCCCCCAATATCGTTTTTGCCGATGCCGAAGTGGACAATGCTGTAAACGGCGTAATCTCGGGAATTTTCGCCGCCTCAGGCCAAACCTGCATAGCTGGTTCGCGTCTATTGGTCGAGCGCAGTCTCCATGATGAGTTCTTGAGCAAACTGCTAAAGCTTGCCAAAACAGCGCGGATCGGTGATCCTATGAAGACCGACACTCAAGTGGGCCCGATCACAACTGAGCAACAATTAGAAAAGGTTCTCGACTACATCAACGTCGCCAGGGGAGAAGGCGCTGAGACCCTGATGGGCGGTGGAAGACCTGACCAGCCCAACTTGGGTAATGGGTGGTTCGTTGAACCTACTATCTTTGGTGGTGTGCGCAACGACATGCGCATTGCACAGGAAGAGGTGTTCGGCCCAGTCCTTTCTGTTATTCCTTTTGATAACGCTGAAGAAGCTCTAAGTATCGCAAATGACAGCAGCTATGGCCTTGCTGCGGGTGTGTGGACACAGGATATTCGCAAGATCAAACATTTCTCGGAGCGGCTTCAGGCTGGGACCATCTGGGCAAACACCTATAGGGTAATCAGCTATATGACCCCACTGGGCGGTTACAAAAATTCGGGGTTAGGTCGCGAGAACGGCCAGGATGCAATTTATCAGTATCTACAGACGAAGAGTGTGATGATTTCAACAGCCTCTGAGGTCGCCAATCCGTTCATCATGCGGTAATTAATATTAAATCTCACGCAACCTTCAAGGTATTGATTGAGGGTAACTGCGCCACATTTTAGAAAAAAATTAAGAGAACTGTGCTAGCCATGAATGCGGCCATCACAGTCATGAAAACACGCCAAACTTTCACAGAATGAAAGAGGTTCGAAAGTAAATGGCCAATTGTTGTCCAAAAAAGACACACACCCAGATTAATAGCAACGAAAACAACAAATAAACGCAGTGCCTCTTGATGGGGGGCAAGCCCGATGCCAAAGCCTGCAGAAGCTACAAGCGTTATAGCCCAGAGTTTTGGATTTACAGCTTGAAATAAGATTGCTTGACCAAAAGTGAATGGGGCTCCATGATCTTTGGTTTTAGCAGATTGACCTGCCGAGGCTGTCTGCCATGCTAGCCAAAGAATCCAAAAAGCAGCTGCTGTTTGAAACAGCAATTTGAGCGCCGGTAATGTCAATAAAAGTGTACTCAGCCCAAATGCACTTCCAGCCGCCAAAATTCCGGTTCCAATGGGAACCCCGAGCAAATGAGGTATCGTGGCCCTGAAACCAAATCTTGCACCCGACGTGGTAAGCATAACGACATTCGGGCCAGGCGAAAACAACCCAGCCAGTACAAACATTAGCAATGGTACAGTGTTGATTATCAATAATTTTCCTCTATGTACTCTCAGTTGCAAAAGTTTCTCATGCAGATAGCTAAGCAGGCGCAGTAATGATTAGAGCCTGCTTAATGTGACATAGCAAGAGTTTAATTGAGCAGCACTCTCGGAAGCCAAAGGGCAATCTCTGGAAACAGGATCACAAGTGTCAAACCGAAAAGTTGCAAGAGCACGAAAGGGATGATCCCTCGATATATCTGTTGTATCTTAACCTGTGGCGGTGCAACAGCTTTAAGGTAAAACAATGCAAAGCCAAAGGGTGGCGTCAAAAATGAGGTTTGCAGATTAATCGCAATCAAAACTGCGAACCAATAAACAACATCAATGCGCGCTACATGATCACCAAAGTCCAATTGCGCAATGATTGGTGCAAACACGGGCAAAACAATCAAGGTGATCTCGATCCAATCAAAGAAGAAACCCAACACAAAGACTAAGCCAAGCAGCAGGAACAACAGACCCCATGGCCCAAGACCCATTACCTCGATTGTACTAATCACCAGGTCATCGCCACCAAGCGCACGAAAAATATAGCTAAAAAAGGTCGCGCCAACGAACAAGCCAAAGATCATCGCGTTGGTTTGTGCAGTGCTGTCGAGCACACTTGAAACCGTGCGAACAAACTGAAATAGCTTTGTCGATAATCCAGATACAGCAAAATTTGTGGGCTTTGGAGCGGCAAGCGTTTCTTCAAGTGCGAATTCCTTAATCCCTAGCGAGGGCAAGATAACTAAATTGAAAAACCCCAATAGAATGGCGCCAAGCGCACCAACTCCGGCCGCCTCCGTTGGAGTTGCCACACCACCAAGTATTGAACCCAGCACCATGCCGATCAGGATTACAGGTGGTACGAAACTACGCAAAATCATAACCACAATACCTCTTCGGGTTTGCGGGCCAAGAGCTTCAGAAATTGGTGGAGCCAAAGATGGGTTAAACTTACAACGAATAACAATATAAGCCATATATAGAGTTGCCAAAATGAGGCCGGGAAATACTGCAGCCACAAACAAGTTGCCCACAGAGCGTGATAATAAATCAGCCATGATTACCAGCATGATTGAAGGAGGGATAAGGATGCCCAACGTCCCCGATGCTGCAATTGTACCTGATGCTAGAGCATGATCATATTTGCGCTCAACCATGATCGGCAAAGCAAGCAGGCTCATCATAATTACCGATGCGCCAATTATACCGGTGGTAGCCGCCAAAATTGTACCCATAATAGTCACCGATAATGCAAGGCCGCCTGGAACACGTCGCATCAATACTTGAAGGCAGTTCAGCAAGTCGCGTGCAACTCCAGATTTCTCCAGCATAGTGCCCATTAAAACAAACATCGGTATAGCTGTAAGAATAAGGTTTTCCATGATGCCACCGAAAATTCGAGATGGCAAAGTGGAAAACTGTATGAATGCCAGTTCGTCTGCTGCAACGCCAATCAGGCCAAAACCAAGACCAACCCCGCCCAAGACCCATGCAACTGGAAATCCACTGAAGAGCAAAAAAGCGAGAATGATAAACATCAGTAGCGGAAGGAGTTCGATAATACCCATCAATTGCCTCCCCTAATTGTCGTTGATTTTAGGTCGTCAGGAAGTCTTCCTGCCAGTCCCACAATAGATTTTATAAGTTGGGAAACCCCGGCCAATCCAATCAATATGAACAGAATGATCAACCCAGATTTAAGAATCCATAGGTCCGTCAAACCAGTTTGTGATTTTGAAATCTCACCCGAAGTATAGGACCGGACTACATATGGCCAGGACAGCCAAGCACCCAAGAAAGAATAGGGAATCAGCGCCAGCAGAATGCCTGTCACTTCAATTATGTACTTAGCACGATCTGACAAGTGTTCACGGATCAGATCAATGCGCACATGGGATTGTTTAGTGTAGGCATGGCCCACGACTAAAACGATTAAAAAGCTATGAAGCCAATATTCAGATTCCTGTAGTATTGTCGAGGTCAGCCCAAACACCTTTGGCACACCCAGATAGCGTGTTGTCACGTCATAGGTTACGACCAAAACAAGAAGCAGTGCGCACCAAGCCCCAACTTTAGCCATTAACCAAAGGAGCCAGTCAATCTTGCGACTTATTCCCAAAATTTGTTCCATTCACTATCCCCTTTTATATTTTTACTTCTTTGAACACGATGTGTCCGACCGTTATACGGCCGGACACATCGTGCAAAAGGCAATTAATTTAGTCGAGATAAGCCAGATCTTTCCAGACTTTGTAGTCAGCACGGAATGCCTGGAGATTATCCCATACTCTAGCGAAATCAGGATTTTCTGTAGCCATTTCAATGGCAATTCCATTCCATTCAGTCTTAAGGGTGTCCAGAAATTCGTCAGGCCAGCGGTGAGTTGTTACACCCTCAGCGCGCATTTCAAGAAGAGCCTTACCTTGAATTGCTTCTCCTTCTGCCAACTGTGTTGCCACAGTTGCGCGACAAGCCGTCGTAACTATGGCCCGTTGTTGATCGGTCATTCCATCCCAAACATCTTTGTTCACAAGAAGTTCTTGAATCGTTGACTGTTGATGCCAACCTGGAAAATAATTGTGTTTAGCCAAATTATAAAATCCAAGATTCTGGTCAATTGCCGGCATCGAGAACTCAGTTGCATCAATAGTCCCGCGCTCAAGCGCTGGGTAGATGTCTCCACCAGCCAATAGTTGTGTATCGACACCCATTTTCTGCATCACCAATGCACCAAGACCATAAAATCGCATTTTTAGCCCTGCAAGATCTTCTGCTGAATTAATTTCTTCTTTGAACCAACCAGAGGTTTCCGGTGAGACTATACCACAAACCTGCCCGTGTATTCCGACCGGATGATAAAGTTCATTCATGAGCTTTTCACCGTCCCCATTCCACATCCAAGCCAGATATTCACCTGGCCCTGGGCCAAAAGGTACCGCTGCAAATAAGTTCAGGGCTGAGTTTTTCGACCCCCAATAACCAGAGGTTGACCAGCCTGCATCTACCGCTCCTGTAGAGACATTATCGTAAATTTCTAACGGTGGGATTAAAGCGTTTGGATCATAGAATTTGACTTCTATATCTCCGCCAGAAGTCAAATTTACAGTATCTGCAAATCGCACACCAGCAGTGCCTAATTGAGTTAAGGAACCAGCGAATGTCGATGGCATGTTAATTTTGATCTTTTCTGCATATGCCGTTGTGGCTACTACGCCAGCAAGTATAACAGCGCTAGTGATTGCTCTAGATGTTCTTTTCATGATTATCCTCCCATAGGGTTACGTTTAAAGTACACTCTATGCGTAACGCTTTTGATACTGATTACAGGAGTCTCAAATTCCGAATGGGGGTATCACCGTTTGGGATGGCAATATGCAAACACCACTAAAAACTTATTAATGCAATGAGTTATGGCTAGATTGAAATGCTTAAGTCTAGCATTTATTACTGAACAAAAAGAAAGGTTGAGCTATTTTTTAGTCAAGTTTTGAGAAATCAGATGTTCCACCAAGGCTCGAACGGAGCGTGATACAGCACTCAGGTCTTTAACGGCAAGCTTTAGCGTTCGAACGGCCCAGTCCTCATCAATTTCCTGCATCCGTAACTGAGTACTTTCGAGGTAGGGTTCAACGGCTCCAAAAGGCAGTACTGCGACACCCAAACCAGCTTCGACCATCCGGCGAACACCATCAAAACTAAGAGTTTCAACACGCGTATTAAGTGACAGTCCCTGTTCAGCAGCACGCTTCTCCAAAAACGCTTGCAATGAACTGCCACTTTGTAAGCCCACCATATCAAGTTCGGCCAACTCAGCTAGTTTAACCGGATGGTCAGGCCGATAAGCATGATCCTTGCCCATTACAATTACTAGTGTATCTCGACGATAAGTAATAACCTCCATTTCTGGTTCATCGACCAATCCAGAAAAAATGCCTAGATCTGCCAAACCATCTCTCACAGCGGTAAGTATTTCGTCAGAAGTTCGCTCACTCAGATCAATCCTTACATCTGGGTAATTTTCTACAAAACTGGCAAGATCTTCAGGAAGGAATTGTGTAATTGCTGATGTATTTGCAGCAATACGAACTGAACCTTTAGCTCCAGTTGCGAAATCACTCATTTGTGTTTCCATGCGTTCCACTAATTGTAGAAGTTTCGAGGAATGCCTAGCGAGTTCATTCCCTGCTGGTGTCAACTCAACCCCTCTTGCTTGTCGATAAAACAATGGAGTTCCAATCTGATCTTCTAAATCTGAGATACGCTTGCTAATGGCGGAGGCAGCTACATTTTCTACTTCGGATGCTTGGGAAATACTCCCCATTCTGGCTACCGATAAGAACATTTTCAGAGTTATCAGATTGTACTTCATGTTACCCCACCAATTAGCTGCAGAATGATTCCGTTTTTGATTTCGACAACTCAGTTCCAAATCATCGTAAATACTTTATATAATATATTTGAAGACACCACTAGTTGCAGTCTTCTTTTCTTATGCCAGGCCTCTCGTATCGATAAGAGGGTGTTGTTAAACATACGAGGTAATGTATTGGTTGTGTTAATCTTTGCGGATAACAAAACTAGAGGCAATCATTGGTACGTCAAGTCTGTCTGACAATGCCAGATCGTAGGCTGCAACAATGTCTTTTGCCCGAAACGCAACATCGATGGGTTTGAATCCTGTTTCATAAAGCGCCGAACCAATGCCGAAACCTGTTATCCCTGCGGACAGCCATTCGTTGAAGTTGTCAGGTCCAGCGCCACCAACAGCATATGTCTTCGTGCCCATCGGTAAGACGGCAGAAATGGCATTGAAACCGCCGACTCCCACAACAGAGGACGGAAAAAACTTCAAGCCGTCCGCGCCATTTCGAAGCGCTACAAAGCAATCGGTCGGTGTCATGACGCCCGGATATGAGGCAAGATTGGATTCTTTCGTCGCCTGAATAATATCCGGCGCAGTATTGGGCGAAACGATGATTTGGCCACCAACATCAGCGACCCGTAAGACGTCCGCGACATTCAGCACTGTTCCTGCCCCAATTTGCGCAATCGCTCCAAACCGCCTGGCCAATCTGGAGATGCTGTCGAAAGGGTCAGGAGAGTTCAGCGGAACTTCGATGGTTGTGATTCCGCTTTCGATCAGCACAGCGCCTATACTCTCAACCTCATCAGGTTTCACACCGCGTAAAATGGCGATAATTTCCCTAGTCATTTGTACTTTCCTTTTTGATTGAAATGCGCACTTTGCAGGCCTGAAAGAGTCATCTTCGCTATATCAAGTGCTTTGCCGCCAATCCCCAATTCATCGAACGCCCACAGGTACATTTCGTACAGCGGCTCGGCTCCGATTAGCGTGATGGTTTGGTTTTCCCAATACGGCTGAACTGACATCAGCTCCTGTCCGATCAACAAGCCCGACAAGGACGCTCGTGCCTCACCGCTAGATTGTTCTCCGACGAGCATATTTGCCCGGATTGAAAACAACCGCTTGGGCACGCTAATGGGGTCTTGCGTTGCCGTCTTTATGGCCTCCCGGAAAGCTTTATCACTCCAGCCATCCGCAATCATGGAATGTGACAGCACGGAGATTTCGGAGAAAAAGGCAAATAGTTCGCCGGTCATACAGGTCTCAAAGCGTCGAATGGTCTTGTCTTTAACATACACCCATTTTGTGTGCGTTCCGGGCAAGCAGACGGTGCCTTCAAAATCAGGGTAACAATGCAAAAGACCAGCAATCTGGGTTTCTTCGCCGCGCATCACATTTGCAGGCGATACTTGTTTGACGCCGGGCAGGATGCGTACATCCCGCGCTGTTCCGCGGACTTTGACCGCCCCATCGCCAAGCCTGTCTAATCGCGTTGGGGCAGCAAGGTAAGGTGCTTCGCACCAGCCTTGTGCCGCTCCTGCCATGCCACAAATGATCACAGGAACATCAGAACCAATGCCAAGTTTGCTGAGGTTTTCCTCAAGTACGTTGGGAAAATCTCTGCGTTTCAGGCGAGACATACCAAAGGGACCTTGGGTGGCGTTCAGGATTTTTCCGCCCGCGGCCATGACCCAAAGGCGGAAGCCAGTTGTGCCCCAATCGACTGCCACAAAAGAAGGGAGTGACATCGTCGGCTTCAATTGCACAGGTCGTAGCGACGGATGAAGTCGCGGTCAGGCGTTACACTTAAACCAGGCCCGTTCGGAATGGAGACCAGTCCATCGTTCGCGGCCACCTGCCCTTGGATATTCAAGGGAGTCGTCAAAAGGTCGTCACGAAACTTGTTGTCGGTTGTGTCGAATTCCAGCATCGGCTCCCACGGGAACAGCCCACCCGGCAAAGGTGGCATTGCCGCCAGCAGGTGCATGTTTGTGGCCACTGCAATGGCGGAGCCCCAAACGTGGTTCACAACAGGCGTGAAATGCGCATGGCACAGAGCCAATACACGCAGGTATTCGGATATCCCTCCCAACGCGCAAACCTCTGGCTGGGCGATGTCGAGTCCCCGACTTTCAAGCAAAGCACGCCAACCCCAACGATTAAACTCTGCCTCGCCACCCGAAATGTTGACCTTCAGACCGCTACGCAATTCGCGATAGCCATCAAGGTCTTCAGGGGCGACGGGTTCTTCGAACCAATAGGGGTCAAATTCCTCCATGGCGCGACCCACATAGAAGGCATCATGGGTAGTGTAGGCGTGGTTGGCATCGATCATAAAGCGGTATTCGTCGCCCACACCGCGGCGCACGGCCTCGATTAGGCGCACGTCGTCCTTGGGGCCAAGGCCGATCTTCATCTTAGTGGCTTTGAACCCCATGTCCTTGATGGCTGCGGCCTCATCACCGAACCGCGCCACAAGGCTGTCAGCACTTTCAGGGCGCAACATCATGCCGTAGCCATAGACTTGGATTTTGTCGCGGTGCGCGCCACCGATCAATTTGTGCAACGGGAGGCCTGCGACCTTACCTGCGATATCCCACAGCGCGATGTCGACGCCGGAAAGGGACTGCAATGGCATACCCTTTTGGCCGTGATCACGCATCAAATTGTAGACCTTGTGCCAGATCACATCACGATCCATCGGGTCCATGCCCAGAACCATCGGCTGTATGACCTTTTCGACGATGGCCTTATTGGCCAGCGCGATGTTACCAGCGCCAAAACATTCACCCCAACCCGTGATACCTTCGTCGGTTTCAACCTCGACCAGATGGGCTGTTCGTTTGTGGTAATACTGTTGTGAATAGCCCAAAGGCTCGGGCAAATCGTAACCCAGAACATGGCTTGTGATGCGAGTAATTTTCATGAGTTTAGGCCTCCAAATGTGGTGGTATCTAACGCGCGTGTGATCCGCTTTTGTACAAGGTAATCGTGCAGCGCGAGCGCCGAGCAATCATGCCCAATCCCCGCTTGTCCGATCCCACCGTGGGGCAGATCAATGTCGTATTTCACGCCGTTGATTTGAATTTCGCCATAGCGCAGATGCGCGGCGTAATGTTCAGCTCGCGCCAGATCGCGGGTAAAGATATAGGCTGTTAGCCCGCCCTCCTCACAGTCGTTGGCCATGCGGAGCAGGTCGGTCTGATCGTCGAAAGATACTATGCTAACGATGGGACCAAAGGTCTCTTGCCGGTAAACTTCCATCGTTTCGGTGACGTCTGTCAGGACTGTTGGGGCAAAGTAGTGGCCAGCGTTCAGACCAGCGGGACGGCCCCCACCTGCGAGAAGCTTAGCCCCATCAGCGACAGCATTATCAACCAACCCCTTCAGCCGCGCCCATGCGCGCCCGTCAATAACTGGCCCAGTAGTGATATCGGCGTTCTTGTCAAACCCGACTTTTGCGATCTTTGCGCGGTCTGTTACTTTCTGTGTAAATGCCTCACGCACAGCATCCGCCACAAAAACACGGTTCGGCGAGACGCAGATTTGCCCCGCATTGCTGAACTTTACTCCCGTGACAATATCCGCTGCCAGATCAAGGTTGGCATCCTCAAACACCAAGACGGGAGCGTTGCCCCCCAACTCCATCGAGTAGCGTTTGATCGAAGTGGCACCGGTGCGCATGATGTGCTGGCCCGTCTTGGTGGACCCGATCAGAGTGATTACTTGTGGTATAGTTGAGGCCGTCAGCGCGTCGGCAACTGCATAGCTTTTGGTGGCCAAAATCTGCACCACACCCTTGGGCAGGCCAATCTGTGCGCACAATGCACCCACAGCGTAGGCAGAGATAGGCGTTGCATCCGACGGGCGAATAATAATCGGGCATCCCGCCGCCATGGCCGGTCCAATCTTAAACGCGAGGTTCAGAAGCGGAAAGTTCCACGCCAGAAATGCCACGGCTACGCCCGCAGGTTCATGCACCATCCGGTGGGTATGAGTACCCGCACGGTCGGCTAGCCCATAGTCTTGCAGCCTTGCAATTTCTTCCGCGTAGTAATCAAGCGACGCGACAAGCCTGCCCCAGTCTTCCTCGGTTTGCGCCCAAGGTTTGCCCATTTCATGATGCACACAGGTGCGCAGCCAATCCTCGGCCTCAACGACAGCATCGCGCAGTTTGCGCATCCATGCCTGTCGTTCAGCAATTGGCATAGCAGCCCATATCGGAAATGTCGCCTTGGCCGATTGCAGCGCGCGTTCCGCATCGTCCGCACCCGCAACGGCCACAGTCGCGACCAGCGTGTCTGTCGCCGGGTTGATCACGTCCCGCGTCGCACTTCCGTTTGTCAGCGCCCCGTCAATATACATCTTTGTAGGAAAATTCATCACGCGTGCCTCAATCAAACAAGGTTTCAATGTTGGTCTTGATGCTGTCACCAATGAACAGCGCCATCGCCTGAATGGTAGAGGTCGGGTTAACCGCCCCTGCCGTGGGAAAGATCGAGCCATCGACGATAAACAGGTTCTTGACGTCGTGGCTGCGCCCCCAACCATTCACCACAGAGGTTTCAGGGTCGTCGCCCATCCGGCAAGTGCCCATCTGATGCCAGCCCGCGCGCCACCAAACAGTGTCATCGCCTTTGGCCAGTACCTTTTTCGCGCCAGCAGCCAGCAGAATGTCCTTGGCGCGTTCTTCGCCATGGCGCAGCATCTTGCGGGTGTTGTCGCCAAGCCGGTAAGTGATTTTCGGCGCAGGGATGCCGTCGCTGTCGGTCAAATCAGGGTCAAGCGTGACGCAGTTGTGTTGCTCAGGAAGATCCTCACTCACCACGGTCAGCCCTGCCAAGAAAGGATAGACGTTGTCCATGGTTTCACGATGCTCAGCGCCCCAAGGAATCGGATTGTCGATGCCATAGCCGCCAAGTGCATAGGTCATCGGCGTCGTGGAGCGCCCCGAATGCAACCCGTATCCACGCACAAAGTCGCGGGTCGGGTCGGTCTCGTAGAACTCCTGAGACAGGATTGAACAGGCCATCGGCCCTTCGTGGCCCAGCATGGGTTCATCAAAGACACCTGCGACCCCAGTCAAAGGATGGAACATCAGGTTTTTGCCAACCATGCCATTGCGATTGGCCAGACCGTCAGGAAAGGCCTTGGACTTGGAGTTCAACAAAAGGCGCGGCGTGCCGACCCCGTTGCACGCTACAACAACCAATTCGGCCTTTTGTTCATGCACTTGCCCGTCCACCCCGTGGTAAAGTACGCCTGTGGCAAAGCCCGTCGCCTCATCCACGAGGATTTCACGCACACGGCACTCAGAACGCACCTCAACGCCTGCGTTTTCCAAAATCGGCCAATAGGTGAAATTGGTCCCTCCTTTGGCCCCTGCCGCGCAGCCCAGATCACAGGTGCCCGCATTTACGCATTTCTGGCGACCGTCGTGATCTTGGCTCAGGATCGATACATCAGAGGGCCACCAGTGATAGCCCTTTTCGTTGAACCCTTTGGCCAACGTTTGACCCAGCTTACCCATCGGGATCGGCGGCAATTCGGGGGTGTAATCTGGATAGGCGGGATTGCCACCAAGGCCAGACACGCCGGTGTTGCGGTCATTCATGTCATAAAACGGCGCGAGGATGTCATAGTCGACGGGCCAATCTGCGCCGACGCCATCAAGGCTTTGCGTGCGGAAATCTGACGGTTTCAATCGTGGCCAGTGACCCAGGAAATTAATGGTCGAGCCACCGACCGCATTGAAGTTAACAGGCATAATGCAGCTATCATCAGCGTTGATCGGATAGTCTTGCTTTAACCCGCGCACATTCGGATCGCAGGAGAATTTGCCATAGCGGGCCAACTCATAACCGTCATCGCGGCTTGGGAACTCCTTGTCATCCAGATGCGGACCTTGTTCCAGGCAAAGGATACGCATGCGGGTTTCCAGCAGTGACCATGCAATGGCAGCGCCAGACGCGCCTGCGCCGATAATAAGAACGTCGACAGGTTCATTTTGCATCGCGATATGCCTTTCCACGGGCGCGCACGGGCGCGGTCAACTCATCCATCAGCACCTCACTCTCACGCGGGACCTGATAACCTAAAGGATGGATAGGATGGGCACCGACGCCGAAAAGTGGGCGCGTGTCCGGGCGGCTGTAATACCCCATGTACGTCAGTCGAACGAGGGTTGCGAAGGCATCAGGCTTTTGCGTTTCGACCAATTGCAGCGCGGCGACTCTTGCGACACGTGGCAGGTAAACAAACCCATCTTCAAGCGCCGCCATCACGGCCAGCGTTGTTTCAACCGGATTGGGTGCATGGGCGTCAGCAGTCGGGAGAAATGCTGCCACACCCAATGCGCCCGCACCGGGAATTATCCCATCATTACTTGGCGGAACGAGTTCGTCCAAAATCGCATCAAGAAGTTGGCGTTGTGTTTGTGTCCACATGGCCGACTACCTTTCCGACGTGCCGTTGCGCGACACCGCGTCAATCGCCACGGCCAACAGCAGGATCGCGCCAGAGAACATCAGCTTGTCCGCCGCACTTGCGCCCGACAGATCCAACCCGTTGCCAAGTGATCCGATGACCAGCGCACCGAGAATTGCGTTCCAGACCGATCCACGCCCGCCGAACAGCGATGTCCCGCCGATGACAGCAGCGCCAATTGATTCCAGCAGAAGTGATCCACCTGCGAAGGCCGTGTAGCTGACAGACCCGAACCGCGATGCACCAAAGATACCGCCGATCGCTGCCATCAACCCAACAATCGCGAAAGCAGAAACGCGGATACGTTTGACGTTCATCCCCACACGTCGCGCACTTTCCGGGTTGCCACCGACTGAGAAGATTGATCGTCCATAAGGCGTTGAGGTCGTCACCCAGCCAACGAGCGCGGTGATGGCCATCAACAAAACGATGAGCAAAGGCACGGAGCGATACGCGTTGAGCGTGGCGACAGTTGCCAACATCAACGCGCCAAAGAATGCGATCTGGCCCCAGACGGCAATGTGACTTTCAAGTTCTAGGCCGCGTGCTTTGCGCTGTGTTTGCTTACGCAGGTTGAGCCATGCAAAGACGACGACACAGGCGATTGCCAATGCCCAACCCAACGTATCGGACAATAGCACCCGTGCAAACCCGCGTACGAACGGGTCGCTCACGTTCAGGTTTCCTGTCGGCAGGATTTTCTGCATCAAGCCCTGAAAACCCAGCAGGCCTGCGAGTGTCACAACAAAAGACGGGATACCTACATAGGCGACCAGAATGCCCTGAGCAGTGCCCATAATGATGCCAACGGCCATGACGATCAGGCAGGCAATGGGACCGGGCACTCCGGCCAGCACCAAAACACCAAGGAGCGCGGCGCATACGCCAGCGGTCGCTGCCGCTGATAGATCAATATCGCCTAATAGCAGCACAACAGTGATACCGACCGCTAGAGTCGCGATTAACGCTGATTGCATAAATAGGTTATAGATATTACGCGGGCTCAAAAAGATGAACCGAATGCTTTCCGCATCCGCGTCTCCCCAATATTCCCACAGAGGGACCGCAAGGCCGAAGTAAGCCCAGATCGCTGCAAGCGCCAATAGCACTGGTACGAATGCGCCAAAACGGGTTTCGCGCATCATACGCAGTCGGTCGATAAAGGAGTATTTATGTTCATGCTGCATTTGTGGCCTCGTCATCCAGGCCGCGTGTCATTGCGACGACAATTTCATCTGGGGTGGTATCTATCTTGTTCCAGGTCGCGACATTGCCGCCATGGCGCAAAACACAAATCCGGTCCGCGACTTCAAAGATGTCGCGCATATTGTGCGAGATGTAGATCACCGCATGACCCGTATCGCGCAGCCGCTTAACAACATCGAGGACTTGCCGTGTCTGCGCGACACCAAGCGCCGCTGTGGGCTCATCCAGCATCACAACGGTGCCATCGGCCCCAACCGCACGGGCAATTGCGATTGCCTGACGTTGACCGCCTGACAGGCCGCCAACTTTGGCGCGCATAGATTGCAGGGTGCGAACTTGAAGGCGATCGATCGCCTCTTGCGCCTTCACTTCCATCTCAAGATCGTCCAGCGGACGCAGCAAGCGCGGCAAGAAAGACCATCCTGATTTTACGGGCTCTGCTCCAAGGGACAAGTTCGCCGCGACGTCTAGGTTTTCGCAAAGCGCAAGGTCCTGATAGACAATCTGGATGCCCAAATTGCTTGCTTCATGAGGGGTATTTACAACCACTGGTTCGTCATCGATGAAGAACTGACCTTCGTCAGCCGCATGCGCCCCTGCCAACACCTTCATCAGCGTGGACTTGCCCGCGCCATTGTCGCCAACCAGCGCCATAACCTCGCCACGGGCGACCTCAAAGTCGACACCGCGTAAGGCATGGACGCCACCAAATCTTTTGTGAATACCGCTCACATGCAGGTGAGGGGGTGGGGCCGTTGGCCCCACTTTGTTTTCATGTTCAGACATCTAATTTCCGATTATTTGCAGAAAGTCGTTTCGGCTGCTTCGCCCTGACAAACCATCTCTTTGGTGATGGAGGCGTCGTTGGCGATGACATAGGCCACACCGTCAACACCAACGGCCGAGTATGATCCAACCGGCACGTAGGCAACCGATGCACCCACACCGTTCTCGACGGTTTGCGGTGCAAGATCAGAGAAATCCTCTCCGTTCGTCAGCCGTACAGCGACCTGCGCAGCTGCTGCGGCCATATCTTCCAGCGGACGCCAGCCACATTGAGTTTGTTTGCCAAGCAACATAAGCTGTTGCGCCTGAATTGTACAATCCAGTCCAGAAACGGGAACCGTGCCCGCCATGCCCTGCTCTTCCATCGCAGCAATTGCCGCACCGGCGTTGCCATCATTAGACGAAACCACACCCTGAACACCGTTGTTCAAGAGTGTCAGCGCCTGATCCATAGACCGGCGTGCGATCGCTGGATCCCAGCCTTCAGTCCAGTTTTCATAACCCATGACCCGCGCACCACTTTCATAAAGCGGTGTCAGCGCGCGCAATTGACCATTGTGGATTACGGCGGCGTTTGGATCAGTAGGTGACCCTTTCAGCATGACCAATGTGTCGCCGTCAGCAGTGTTGTTGATCACGTGCATCGCTTGATCGTAACCCATACCTTCAAGGTCGGCCTGCACCCAGAACGATGTGTTTTTAGAATTGATCATGCGGTCATAGGCAATCGTTGGGATGCCTTCTTCGGCGGCGGTATCAGCAATAATCGCAGAGCTTTCGCCGTCAATTGGGATCACAACAAGCACTTTTGCACCTTGTGTGAGCGCTTGTTCCGCCTGCCGTTGCTGTACGGATGTGTCATTGTTAGCGTTAAATACTTCGACTCTCACGTCAGGTGCGATTGCTGCCATTGTCCGCAAAAATGCGGCAGCATCTTGCTGTTCCCAGCGTGGGTTCACATTTTCAGGCAGCAACAATGCCACCATGTCCTCGGCCATTGCCGTTTGTGCGGCGACGCTTGCACTGACCATCATGGTCGTCGCAAGTAAGCCTTTCTTTAAATTTGAAAACATCTTATACTCCTTCTTGATGATTAAGCGCCATAAATGGCGCTGTTTCGTCTGGTGGGTTCCCTGGAAATTCAGGCTGGATCTGGCAGCATGGCGTTGATTGAATCCAGTGCCGTGCTGCCGCCACCAACCTGCGCACCATCGCAGGTTGGTGAATGTCTTGGGGCTCTTGGCCCTTTAGGTCTACATTTTTGTCGGCCCCTCTTTGCCGAAAATGAGCGTGTTCTTTAGGGCTGCCTCAAGCCGCTGACTTGTATCACTCAAATGTGCATTCATCATCTCTTCCGCGAGCAAGTGATTGCGAGACTTGATCGCTTCGAGAGTCTTGTGGTGGAACGGGATCGAGTTCTCGTTGTCACGCGGGTCGCGGTTGGTCAGACGGATCGAGCTGAGGAGCGCCGAAAATATTACGCCCTCCATCGACAGCAGGATTTCATTGTTCGCAGCCCGCAAGATCGCGCGGTGAAACAAGGCATCAGCAACGACAAAATCCTCGATCGAATGGCAATCTTCTTCCATCCGTGTCTGCGCGGCTTCGATCACTTCAAATTGCTCTTCGGTGCCATACTTAGCCGCCCAAGCAGCTGCTTTTGGCTCCATCATGCGGCGTATGTCGAGGAGTTGCCGCAAAAAGGCAGGTTTAGGTTCAACAGAAAGATGCCACGCCAAGACGTCATCATCCAGCAGCGCCCAATTGGCGCGACGGCGCACCCGCGTGCCACTGCCGCGTTTGACGTCTAGCAAACCTTTACTAACTAACATCTTTACGCTCTCGCGGATGACAGATTTGCTGACCCCAAAACGCTGGGATAACTTTCCCTCATCTTCGATTAGCGCGTTTTCTTTATAGTGACCTGCAACAATGCGCCGCCCCAACTCCCGCGACACCTGCATGGCAAGACCCGGGGAAACCCCGCTGGCGTCTTTCAGGTCGTAATATAACATCTCATTCATATGAAGATAGTAAACATCAGATGTTTGATGTGTCAAGATCAAATTACATGGCGCTCCACGACACACCCAACCCGTCATCAGCATCTTAATCGCTAATTGACCCCCTATTCGGACTGGACTTCTGTTGTCCCGTAAGGCTGTGTGGTGTCACGCCCGAATACCCTCGGGCTTTGCTCAGTGAGCGAAGCCATAAGGAGTAAGGGCATGGAGTTTAATATAGCAACATTGGAGAAGGCCACTCGCGTAGACCTCTTGGAGCAATGGCGGTTTTTGATTAGCCGGCCTCCTCCAAAACATATCAGCCGAAGGTTATTAATCCAGATATTGGCCTGGGAACAGCAATCAGCTGTTTATGGTGGATTTACCAAAAAGCTAAGTCAGCGCCTGACCCGTGC
>ENA-OQVM01003183-OQVM01003183.1-marine-metagenome-genome-assembly--contig:-NODE-3183-length-18122-cov-3.520698_pt1 | contig 18122 bp, 17 predicted proteins | sample MGYA00237776_ERZ505498 | MGnify/ENA primary metagenome ERZ505498 (study PRJEB26159, sample SAMN06265151) | marine metagenome | isolation source: Helgoland LTER site | place: Germany:Helgoland, sampling... | reverse complement strand
CAGGAGTTGCTACTAATGGATCTGAGCTCGGCAACATTAGATATATTCAGGATGGAACTGCGGCATTGCCTGCCTATGGAAGTAATCTTTCAAGTGTTCAGAGGGGGGATTCGATTTCTGCAACAGGTGTGTTATTCGAATTTAGTGGTTTATTAGAACTTTCGCCGACAACTGGATTTACAAGTTTTGGACAAGGATCATTACCACAACCTCTTATCATTCCAATAACAAGCGCAACAGAAGCTTTAGAGGCGCAATTGGTTCGAATTGACAATGTTACATTTGTACAAAGTGGTGCTTTTGCTAGTGGTAGTAGCACTGTTCAAATTACAGACGGAGCAAATACACTTGATGTACGTATTAATGGGTCTACTGATATAGATGGAACAGCGGTTCCTTCGGGTCCGGTCTCAATTGTTGCTTTATTGGGTCAATTTAATGCAAACTATCAGCTTATACCAAGAGATTTGAATGACATATTCCCATATGTTGCTCCTGCAAGAGAAATCAATGTTAAAATCGGAGGAATGGATGTTCTGAATAATGAAACTTTCATGATCGGCAACTCTGCTTCTACATCGCTTACAGTTGAAAATACGGGGTCACAAACGTTAACCATCTCAAGTGTTTCATTTTCGGGCGCAAATGCTGGAGACTTTTCTACAAATTTAGCTCCAACAACAATTGGTCCGTTATCCTCTCAAAATTTTAATTTGGATTTTGCTGCCTCGACGACAGGATCAGTTTCTGCCATACTAACTATAGGTAATGACGATGACGACGAAAACCCCTACACTATAAACATAGATGCTGTCGGAACAGATAACGTCGCGACAGAACCAAGCTCTAATCCAAGCTCATTAAGTTTCCCTAATGTTAAGCCTTACACCCTTTCTGGCGAATACTTAGATGGAACAAATGCGGAGAAATATATTGTATTGTGGAAAAATGGATCACCTATCACAGAATCACCTTCCGATGCGACTACTTATAGAAGAGGAGATTATATTGCTGACGCTAAGGTTGCCTATGTTGGTAGCGGAACGAGCTTTACCCCAAGAGGAATCATTGCGAATCAAAATTACTATTTCAAGGTATTTGCTTTTAACGGGTCTAATGGCTTTGAGAATTATTTACAAGACAATCCTGCAGAAGGTCAGATTACATCTTTGGGCTCACAGGTAGGGAGTTATTATAGTGGAATATCAACGTCAAACGCAGATTTAGTCTCTGAGTTGACTGCATTAATCAATCCACACAATTACATCACCTATTTCTTATACAAAACAACATTGATGAGTCAGTTTGAGGTGAAGGACACGATAAACGGTCAGTCATATGTTACGTGCTGCTATTCAGGAGAAAACAAAGTTTTTAATGACCCGTTTGATTGGTCCGATAACGACTTCTCAAGGGAACATACATACGCACATTCTTGGATGCCAACATTTCCTTGTAATAACCCTGAGGAGGAAGAATATTCCGATCAACACAATTTGTACCCCGCCAATTTACCTAACGCAAACTCTCCTAGAAGTAATCTGCCCTTAGCTGACATAACCGGAAACACAGTTTTCAACTATCTAGAAGGAAGTGTTGGGTATAATGATGACGGACAACTTGTTTATGAACCTCGTGCATCCCACAAGGGAAACGCTGCGAGAGCTATTATGTACATGTCAACATGTTATAATGGAATAGGTGGATTAAATTGGGGGATTCCAAGCAATCAAAGTCAAGAAACATTAAGGAATTGGCATTTTAATGATGTGCCCGACAATTACGAAATTGCCAGACATGAATACATCTACAACCTGCAAGGAAATAGAAACCCATTTATTGATTCAATAGACTTTGCCTGCTTCATTGATTTTTATCAGATGACATACGATACTGATTTGTGTGGTAACATCGGTCTTACAGAACAAATGGAAAGCAATTTTTCTGTTTTTCCAATCCCTGCAAAAAATGAAATCTATGCTCAAATCAATGGATTAAATATTAAATCATACAGATTGATCAATTCATCTGGTCAAATATTGGTTAACCAATCCAATTTGGATTCTCCCGTCGTAAAGATTAACAGCTCTACCCTTTCCTCTGGTACATATATTTTAACGGTCATAACGGATAAGGGCACTCTTGAAAAGAAGGTAATCATTGAGTAAAATCAAATTATTTATATCATTATTCATAATCGGTGCAGGTCTTTCGGCTTGCACTCGTTATTTATACATAGAAACAGCACCTCAAATTAAGGTGGAAAAGTCGACTAAAGAGTCTGATATTATGAATGATATGATACAGCCTTATCGAAAGGAATTGGATGAAAAAATGAATATCGAAGTCGCCTCTTCTAACGCAAATTTTGTTGTAAACAGGCCATCATCGAATCTTATGAATTGGATGGCAGATGTCGTTTTCACGAATCAAACAAAGAATGTGAAAATGTCTAAACCTGTATTTTGTCTGCTAAATACTGGGGGAATTAGATCGAGTATTGGTATTGGTCCCGTTTATTTGGGAGACTTGTACAAATTAATGCCATTTGATAATACAATTATATGGGCTAGGCTTCCCATCAAGGAATTAGAATCCATTGAATTATACCTTTTAGAAACGGGTGGTGAGCCTATTTCTAATATCACCATAACAAATGGGGTCATTCAATTTAATGGTTTTGACAAAACAGAGACCGAAGATTTTTGGGTAATCACATCTGATTATCTGTACAATGGAGGAGATCATATGGATTTTTTTCAAAAAAGTATCGAAACTGTTGAAACAAACAAATTGATCAGGGATGTCGTGATTGAGGAGGCGAAAATACAAGGTCAATTAATTAATGATGAAAATAGTCGGATTAAATGAAAAGAAGATCTTTTTTCCAACAATTCATATTGAGCTCAGGGGGTATACTTTTAGCTCCTAAAATCATGGCCCAAGCTCACAATAGAAAAGCAAAAAAAATCACAATTCTACACACCAATGATACCCACTCAAATATTGACCCTTTCCCTGAAAACCACTCAAAATATCCAGGCATGGGTGGAGTGGCAAAAAGATTTGAAATCATTGAAAAAATTCGAAGTGAAGAAGATATTGTAATTCTACTAGATGCAGGAGACATATTCCAAGGCACTCCATATTTTAATACGTTCAATGGCAATCTTGAAATGAAACTTATGAGCAAAATGGGGTATGATGCCAGCACCATGGGTAATCATGATTTTGATATTGGGCTTGATGGATTTAAAATTGCAAAAAAACATGCCAATTTCCCATTTCTATGTTCCAATTATGACTTCTCGAATACCATATTAAAAAATGAGACAAAGCCTTACCAAGTGTTTAATAAAGGTGGAATTAAAATTGGCGTATTTGGAATAGGTGTTGAATTGGATGGATTGGTTTCGAAAGGCAATTATGGTGACACCGTTTACCAAAACCCCTTAAAGGTTGCAAACCGAACTGCTGAGACCTTAAAAGAAAAAGGATGTGATTTAATCATTTGTTTATCCCATCTTGGCTTTTCTTATGATAGCAGAGAAAGAGTTTCGGACCTTGTATTAGCCAGTAAAACTAAAAACATACATGTTATTATTGGTGGACACACACATACTTTTCTTGAAAAACCGATCATAGAAAAAAACCTCATCGGTGAACTCGTTTTGGTCAATCAAGTGGGATGGGCAGGCATTCAGCTCGGAAGAATTGACATCGATATCAGCACAAAACTGAAAAGAAAAAGCAATATTGAAATTATTTAACCTCCTTAAAAGAATGATTATCTTTCATTAAATATTTATGAAGTTTTTATTGCCTACTGTATTGGTTTTTTTGATTGCGCTTTGCTCTTGCTCTAAAGAAGTAGAAATTGATATCCCGGGTTATGTGTCAGAACTTGTAGTTGACGGCACTATTGAGACCAATCAACATCCCTTGGTGCTTTTAAGTACTTCAGCAGACATTTATTCTGCTACAGACTTATCGTCATATCTAACTGGTTTCGTCTATGATGCTGAGGTAGAAATTATTTGTGAAAATGACACATTCGATCTTGAACTCTACAATGTGGCTGATCTCCCGCTCCAATCTCAATACAAACTGGCTGAAATGTTACGTCTAAAAAAACACAGTGAGATTTTACAGATTCCAATAATGGTTTACTCCAATACATTCATGACAGGAGAAGTTGATAAAGAATATACATTGCATATTCTCCATGACAATAAAAATTACTTGGGTACAACGAAAATTGTACCTCCTACCCCATTGGATTCAATCTATTGGAAATTAGAACCTGAAACTATTGAATATGGGTATTCATGGGCCATATTATCAGATACGCCCAACCAATTCGACGGCTATAAATGGGAAGTCAAAAGAACCAATCTAAAATCAAATGGGTTGCCAAAGGATGACATCTTTAAAAGAGGACGAGGGGGATACTTTGATGACCAGTATTTTGATGGCATCTCATTTGAGTTCTTTTACGAAAACCCCATGAACCGTAAAGATTCCACTCACTTAAAGGAGTATAAAAGATATTATCGATTGGGTGATACTGTGGTTGTAAAGTTTTCAAAAATGGATGAATACGTATTTACATATTACGATGCCAAGCTAAATCAAATTGCAAATTCAGGCAATCCTTTTTCTACTCCAATTAATGCTCCCAGCAATATGAGCGATGGCGCATTGGGTGTTTGGGCAGGATACAGCCCATATTACGATACTTTATATTGTTATCCTTAAGTAACATATAGGATTTAACTATCTTTGCCTCCAAATTCAAATTATGTCATTAAACGAAGTTCGTGTTCGCTTTGCTCCATCACCCACGGGACCATTACATATGGGAGGGGTAAGAACAGCCTTATATAATTATCTTTTTGCTAAAAAACATAAAGGAACATTTATTATTCGTATTGAAGATACAGATCAAACAAGATTTGTTCAAGGTGCTCAGGATTACATTCTTGAGTCCCTAAAGTGGTGTGGAATTAGCCCAGATGAAGGACCTGGCATCGGCGGAAAATACGGACCATACATTCAATCAGAAAGAAAATCAAGCTATCGAATTTTCGCTGAAAAACTCATTGAAAATGACCATGCGTATTATGCATTCGACACCTCTGAAGAACTCGACCGAATGAGATCAGAGGCGAAAAAAATGGGGATGCCTAATTGGCAATATAACGGAGTTAGTAGAATGAATCTGAGGAATTCGCTTACACTCCCAAAATCAGAGGTTGACCGACTGCTAGAGGAAGGAGCTCCATATGTCATTAGAATGAAAATGCCCAGAAACGAAGAGGTTCGATTTGAAGATAACATAAGAGGATGGGTAGTAGTAAACACAAACAATTTAGATGACAAGGTTCTTTTTAAAAGTGACGGAATGCCAACCTACCATTTGGCAAATATTGTCGATGACCATGCCATGAAAATCAGTCATGTCATTCGAGGCGAGGAATGGTTACCCTCTGCCCCACTCCATGTACTTCTTTATGATGCATTTGGATGGCCAAGACCTGAATTTGCACATCTTCCACTGCTACTTAAGCCTGACGGGAATGGCAAGCTGTCTAAAAGAGATGGTGATCGTTTGGGTTTTCCTGTTTTTCCGATTGACTGGATAACTGCGGAGGGTGAATTGTATTCTGGATATCGTGAAAAAGGATATTTTCCTGATGCGTTTATAAATATGTTGGCTTTTCTAGGATGGAATCCAGGAACAGCTCAAGAAATCTTTTCTCTTGAAGAATTTGTTGAAGCTTTTACACTTGATAGAGTCTCTAAAGCTGGTGCTAAATTTGACCCAGAAAAAACAAAATGGTTCCAACAACAATATATAAGAAATAAAGACGACGCTGCTTTAGCTAAACTTATTTCTAATTCAACAGATTCGAAGGTTTCAGAAGAAAATCTTCAAACCATTTGCGCACTAATGAAAGAAAGAGCAACCTTTCCATTAGATATTTTAAAAGACGGAAGCTATCTTTTTGAATCGCCTAAAAGCTATGATGAAAAAATGATTTCAAAAAAATGGAAATCTAACACCACTGAAATCATGGAAGACTGGAGGGGTGTTCTATTGGACATCAATTCGTTTGATGCCGATACACTTGAGTCTTCATTTAAAGATTTCTTAAACTCAAACGAGCTTGGTTTTGGAGCGGTCTTGTTGCCTTTTCGTATACTCGTAACGGGTGTAGGTTCTGGCCCTGGTATGTTTGACATATCATCTTTTTTAGGAAAAGAAGAAGTTTTAGCAAGAATTGAAAAGGGACTTCAACACGTAGCCAAATCACAACATGAAGCATAATATTTCAGTCGAAGGAATAAAGGTTTATGCCTTTCACGGTTGTCTTGACGAGGAAGAAAAAATCGGTGGACACTATATTGTTGATGTATTTATTGAAACAGATTTCACAAAGGGAGCTCTTGAGGATAACCTAGAACACACCATTGACTATGTTTGGGTAAATAAAGTCGTAAAAGAGGAAATGTCTATTCGATCAAAACTTATTGAATCTGTAGGTCACCGTATTATGGAACGACTTAAAAGCAAAGAATTTAACGCGAAATATAAGGTAGTCATTCACAAGCTTACACCCCCGATTAATGGCGACGTAGACTCCGTTTCAATTTCTATTGGGGAGTTTTAGAACGTCTTTTTTCACTTTGAAGTGAATGAATGTAGTTCAATCCTGATTCAAGTCCAGTCCTGTAATCCAATTCAATGTTTTTTACTGAATTTGTAAATATATTCGAATTTAAAACGAAATCAGGAGCAATTTGATCGATCTTAATGTTTGAAGGAAGCGTGTCAATATAGTCTATCGATTCCTTTATTTTAATTTGAAAATTCTCAACATCTGCTTTGATCTTATCATTTGCTCTGATAAATTTTGATGCGAAATATTCAGGTCTAAGCATACTGGGTTTAAAATTATGATGTGTGGTTCGTAGCAACACAATATCAGTTGCTCCGTTATCAACAGCCCATTTAATAGGAATTGGGTCAGAAATTCCTCCATCGGAATAATGAACATCTCCCACCAAATGCTTGCCCTTTGTTAACATGGGAACCGTACTTGCTGCAATGGTTAAATCAACCCAATTTTCTCTGGTCGGCTTATGGTATTCTGTTGAACCATCACTACTATTGGTAAGAACAATATAATAATCTTTCCCCTCAAGCTCCTTAAGTGCTTGATCAAAATCAAAAGGGAATTCTTTATAAGCAATATCATAAAAGAAGTCAAGATTCATGAGCCCCTCAGAAAATGCCTTTGTGTATTTCACAAATCGATCATCTTGACAAAGCGTACGCATGCACTGATAGAAAAACCCATATTTTTTACTTAAAAAATAAGATAATGCGATACAGCCACCAGAAACTCCAACATATGAATCAAAAGGATTGTGAGACTGCATTTGAAAAGCATCCATTACACCTGCCGAAAAAGAAGTTTTAAATCCCCCTCCCTCAAGAATCAATACTTTTTTATTCTCAAACATTATAAGTTCTATTTCCCGTTAAATTTAATGTAAAAAAATGTATTTAGATATTTAATTCTTTCCTAAAAATATTCTCAATTTTTCAAATGCCCTCGATCTGTGACTGAATTGATTCTTTTCTTCTGTAGACATCTGAGCAAAAGTCTTTTGAGATCCTTTTGGAATAAATATCGGGTCATATCCAAAACCATAAGTCCCTATTTTTTCACTAATAATATTTCCATCTATTACACCTTCAAATTGATGGGTTTCATTTTGAATTCGGTAGGTGATCACCGTTCTAAATCTTGCGCTTCGATTTGAATTGCCATGTAGCTTTTTGAGTAATAGATCCATGTTTTTGTCTGCATTTTTATCTTCACCACCATATCGTGCAGAATAGACACCCGGTTCTCCACCTAATGCATCTACTTCCAGCCCAGTGTCATCAGCAAAACAAGGCATATTAAATTGCTCAAAAACAGTATCGGCTTTGATTATTGAATTTCCTTCCAAAGTTTCTGATGTTTCTGGGATATCATCATAATAAGAAAGCTCCTTTAAGGATAGCAAATTAAATCTTTCACCTAAAAGATTTTGAATTTCAGATACCTTATTTTCATTATGGCTTGCAAAGATCAGTTTCATGAAAACAAATTTAAATATTGATCTTCAAAAGCAAGAACAGAATATCTTGTTTTAATGGTTTGTTTTCCTGCCTGTCCTATTTCTTTTCTTAAATCAATAGATTTTATTAGTGACTCTAGACTATTTCCCCATTCTTCTTCTGTTGTTGCAATCAAACCATTAACACCATGTTGAATAATTTCCTCATTTACACCAACGGGAGAAACCACTGATGGAATTCCTAATGACATATACTGTAAACATTTAAATCCGCATTTTCCTTCAGACCATATATCCTGCTCAAGTGGCATTACACCGATTGAAATTTCATTTAAATCTTGAATTTCAGTATCTCGCTTCCACTTAATAAATCTTAGCGAATTTAGATCATACTTCGGTTCTTGATTAGAAATAACCCTAAACTCAAAATCATACCGTGCCTCTAACTTCTTAATTACTGGTACAATGAAATCCAAAAAACGCATAGTAGTGTGCGTTCCGGTCCATCCAATAACGATTCTTTGATTATAATCTGTATTTACCTTATGATAGTTAACTGTATCAATTGTAGTTGGAATTATTTTCACATTATTATTGAATTCTCTTGCATAATTTGCTAAATACGAATTACCAACCGTAACTTGACCAGCCCATTTGACAAGGTATTTAACCTTCCAATATGCCTTCAAACGATGAACTTTGGCATTTGACTCACTGTAATTAGGAAGCCATATAGCATCATCAAAATCATAGATATAAGGTTTTCGAAAAATTTTAGCAATAATAAATTCAAAAATTGGAGGGCCTATGTGTGATGCTTCCCTATGAATAAAAACAAAATCATATTTATAAATTGAAAGAATCGTAATAAAACGCCGAAAAAAACTTTTAATAATACCGGTGATTTTCTTGAATACGCCACCTTCTTTATATAATGCATACCAAGTTTTTGAATCTAAAAAGGGAGCAAAGTGAATATCAAAATTGTTTGATTCCAGCATATCTAAATATTGCTCAAATCTAAACCTTTGAGAAGGTGCTTCCCCGTGGGGATAAGGTGCAAGGAAAATGATTTTTTTCTTTTTAGTCAACTTAAATAATCTTTTTATAAATTTCTCCGTATGTGTTTACACCCTTTTCTAAACCAAAATATTCCTGAGCCCCTTCGATTGCATTTGATTCAGAGAATGTATAATCAGATATCACCGATTCATTAATTTTCTCACTAGAAATCACCAATCCCGAATTGTACTTTCTTACGATATCCGCTGTATCACCCACTTTATCATTACATATAACAGGGATGCCCATAGCCATAAGCTCCCCTTGTTTTGTTGGGGAAGATGCTTTCTTAGAATAAACAGGTTTAATAAAAAATATAGAACAATTAAATAAACTCATGTATAATGGCATATCATTATGATAGCAGGATGTAACGATAATTTCCTTTCGGGGAATATCCATGTTATCTGATAATCGATAAATATCATTTTCATTCTCCTTTGTGACAAATAAAAATAAGGGATTGGTTAAGGATTTTGAAGATCTTTTATAAAATGATAGCATTTCTTCTAACATATACCATGTACCAATAGAACCCACATATCCCAGAATAAATTGAGAATCAGATATCCCGAGCTCTGACTTTTTAACTTTTAACATCTCAGTGCTCACCCTTTTTTTATCAAATTTCACAATGTCAACACAACAAGGAATAACACTTATCTTGTCTGTCAAATTTTCAAAACCATTCCAGGATAAAATCTCTTTTTTACCCTCATTGGTCAGTGATATGATATGATCTGCAGTAGAGAAAAAAACCTTTTCTTTTGCTTTAAAAAAATGGTAAACCCATCTATAAATGGGATTTTTTAGATTCCAAATATTTCCGTCTACTCTCTCATCTGCCCAAAAACCACGCATATCGAATAAAAAAGCTGTTTTGAACCTTCTTTTCATTGACAGACCAATTAAAGCGGATAAATAGCTTCGACAATGTACCATAGAAAATGAATATTCTTTATTCAATTCAAAGGCCTTTTTCTTCATTCTCCAAACATCCCACATGGTAGAAAATAATGGAGGTCTCTTAGTATAGAGCATTGGAACCCATGTGATATTGTTCTCCTCGCATATCTGAAGAATATCTTTCTTATGAGCAATGAACCGATCTGGCTTCTCGAAACTAATGAGATGAAAATGATATCCTTTTTTCGTAAGTCCAATGATATAAGGCAATACCTGGGATTGACCTAAAGGGTCAGTCATTCCATCATAAGAAAGATAAAGTATATTTTTCACCATCAACGCAAATATAAATCAATCCTAAAAATAAGCAGTATATCCGAAGTGTATTTTACTAGACCTAAAGTCTATCGGGTTGGAGAATTTTTTCCCTAAGGCATAAGTAATATTGAAAACACCAATTTTGGACCCAAAAGATATTCCTCCACCAAATCCAAATGGTTGGTCTTTAACATAATCTAAAGCACTATTTTCATACATACACTGATCAAAAAAAACAAACACATTACTGCTCTTATCCAACAAGAATCTATACTCAATTGTCGCCTGAGCTTTTACAGAAGCAAAAAGTTCCTCTTCATTAAAACCTCTTAAAGTATTTAAGCCTCCAAATCTAAACAACTCGTTTTGATATATAACAGGGCTTGAATAAAAATCGAAAACTCCAGCAAATACTATAACATGCCTCTTAAATAAGGGTATATATTCACGATAATTCAGATGACCTGAAAATGTAGTATTTGATAACGAATCAGAAGTAAGTTTTCTCTGGCCTAAGTATATTTTTGACGCAAACTCCCTTCCCTTGGATGGGTTCATTATGTTATCAATTTCTTTTTTCTCTATGGAAAGACCATATGAGTTCGTTCGGTATGAACTTAGTGATTCAAATTCGATACTATTCGACGCTCCACTCAATAAACTTGAATTAATGTACCGGTAGTGTGCCCTGAAAAGAATCCCATTATCAAGTCGATAAGAAACATTAAATTCGGCATTAAGGTCTAAAAAAGTGGAATCCCGCTTATACAAAAGAAAATTAGAAGCTATTCCAAATGGACTCTGAAAAAGAAAAGGATAATTAAAATTGATATTTAATCGTTGTGTTTGAGGTTTTATACTTCGCCAATTGAGCTTGAACAATTCACCTTTCTTCAAAGTGTTTTCTAATTTTAAATTTATCTCCCCTGTCAAAGCCATTTTTTGACTTACCGGGTCGGGTTGTAGTCCAACGGCTCCACGTAAAAAACTAACACGGTCAGATTTTAAATATAAAAACAGCTCATGACCTTCGTTTGTGTAAAGGATTTCGGAAGATTTCATGGTATTTATAAAGTTGTTTTGACTTATTTTTTCATCAATTTGACCAATTATAGATTCATTATAAACCCCTCCTATTGTCATCCCAATAATACTTTGAATGGTATTATTAGATATACTTGAGTCACCTTTAATATGTATTTCTTTCAGCACACTATAATTCCCTTTAACAACCTGTAAAGTGGCTGAGATCTGTCTGTCATTAATGGAGCTATTAATGAGCTGAACATTTACAAATGGGTAACCCGAATTGAGATATTTATTGGCCTTGTTTTTTAAATACTGAGCAAATCGTCTTGGACTTAAATGCTGGGTGTATTTTACTTTATTAAAAATACCATTATCAATATCTATTGAGTCAGTCAAAATTATGTCATTAAACTTACTGCCAAGATGAACCAAACACAATTTATTGGAATCATTCAATTCAACCTCATTCAAAAAATAACCCAGCTCTGTTAATTTTATATGTAAGCTCCTTAACTCAGACTGAATATTGTTGTTGATTTTTAGAGTATCGAATTTAATATACTTGGGCAATCTCTTTTCTGACTGTCCATTCTCATAGCGAATAGTATAGGTGTTTTGTGCATGCCCAAAATTCATTAGGCCCTGAAGAATGAGAAAATAAAAAACTAAACTGTGTAATTTCACTTAGTTCGTAGTAAGGAATTCCATATAAAATTCCATTTTTTAATTCCCATTTCCAATCTTTTTTAAATATAATTGTAACTTTAAGACTGCTAAGTCCGTTAGACTAATACGAACAACAAAAATTTACACTATGAAATCGAGAGCAACATTAGTATTTTTACTTGCATTTTTAACCACCATATTAATTTCTTGCGGAGCTGGTAGAACAGCGAGCTGTGATGCCTATGGGAGTATTGATAATGTAGAGATTGAAAATCAAGACTTAGTTTCCAAATAAGAAATTTTCTTATTAAAACATTTTACAAGCGTTTTAAATACATGGCCATTTCGGATTGTATTTTTAACGCTTCTTTTTTTGCCTCAATCGCAAATTTTTCGCTTTGATCTGCATAAATAATTCCGCGTGAGGAATTAACAAGAAGTCCACATTCATCTGTTATGCCATACTTCACCACTTCCTCTAAAGAGCCTCCCTGAGCACCTACTCCAGGAACTAAAAAAAAATGATTCGGTGCTAGTTTTCGTATTTTTGAAATATCTTCAGAACGCGTTGCACCAACTACAAACATCGTGTTTTCTTCACTGCCCCACTCCATACATTTCGAAACTACCGATTCATATATAGGAGTGTTATCGACCTTTAAAAACTGAAAATCTCGAGCACCTTTATTTGACGTCATGGCCAATACCACCGTCCATTTATTTTCATAAGTTAAAAAAGGCTTTATACTATCTGATCCCATATATGGAGCAATTGTAATTGCATTACACGGATAAGTTTCAAAGAACGTCTTTGCATAGTATAAGGAGGTATTTCCTATATCTCCACGTTTTGCATCAGCAATAACAAAGCAATCCTTTGGAATATAATCAATCGTTTTTTGAAAAGATTTCCAGCCATCAACTCCGAGACATTCGTAGAATGCCAAATTTGGTTTATAGGCAACACAATGATCTTTCGTTGCATCAATAATCGCTTTGTTGAATTCAAAAACAGGATCTTCGGTCTCTAGCAGATGCTTCGGGATCTTATTGAGATCTGGGTCCAAACCAACACATAAAAAGGATTTTTTTTGAAAAATATGCTCAACCAATTGTTTTCTATTCATTCTTGCTCGCCTTTTAATTTTTCAGCATTTTCGGCCATTTTTAAAGCATCAATCATATCTTGTACATTTCCATTCATAAATGAACTCAAGTTATACATGGTTTTATTGATTCTATGATCTGTTATTCTACCTTGTGGGTAATTATAAGTTCGAATCTTTGCAGATCGGTCCCCTGAGGCAACTAATGTCTTGCGATGCTCGGCTCTTTCATTTTCTACTCGATCTAGCTCCGCTTGATACAACCTTGATCTTAAAACAGATGTAGCTTTCTCTAAATTCTTATGCTGACTCCGCCCATCTTGACACTCAACTACAACACCCGTAGGTATATGGGTCAATCGTATTGCAGATTCAGTTTTATTCACATGCTGTCCTCCTGCCCCTGAGGCCCTATACGTATCCCTTCTTACGTCTGTCATATTTAATTCAAAGTCGACATCCTCTGCCTCGGGCAAAACCGCTACTGTAATGGCTGAAGTATGCACCCTGCCCTGAGATTCTGTTTCAGGTACACGCTGCACTCTATGTACCCCTGATTCAAATTTTAGCATTCCATAAATTCCTTCACCCTCGACACTCATAGAGATTTCCTTATATCCTTTTACAGTACCTTCAGAAGAATTGATGACTTCATGTTTCCATGATTTCTCTTTGAAAAACATAGAATACATCCTAAATATATCTTCAACAAATATACATGCTTCGTCACCACCTGTTCCAGCTCTTAATTCGATAATTGCATTTTTATCATCTTCAGGATCTTTGGGAATAAGCATAAACTTGATTTCCTCTTCCATCTCAGGACGCTTAGACTCGAGCTCTTCAATTTCCATTTTAGCCATCTCCCTCATTTCAGGGTCTGATTCTTCTTCAAGTAGAGATCTTGAGCTTTGAATATTAGACATCAAATTATCGTATTTCTTGTACGTTTGATCTAAAACCTCGAGGTCTTTATATTCTTTATTTAATTTGACATACCGCGACATGTCCGCAATTATATCTGGATCTGTAATTAGATTACCCACCTCAATAAATCGAAAATGAATTGCTTCTAGCTTGTTGAGTAAATCAGACATATGCTTCGTAATATTTTGACTGCTAATTTAATTATAATAAAACGAAAAGAATCTAAGGGTACAAATAAAAAAGCCATACACAAAGTGCATGGCTTTTTAAAATATTAAATAAAGAAATTAATCTATCGAACCTTGAACTCTCTTCATAAAGTTGTTTAACGCTACTTTTTTCTCAGCACCGTTTTTAATTGCCTGATTTACCTCGAGGGCACCTGACATATTTGACAGAAGCTCTCCAATCACATCTAGCTCTTCATCCTTTAATGATTCCAAATCAATGAGGTTCTCTAATGTTTCCATTGTCTCAACGACATAGTCCTCATCGTTATTCTCTATAAAAGAGACTATATGCTTAATTACTGGCAACCGCATTTAAGACCTGTTCTATGGTTTCTATTTTGTTCCCTTGAGATTGCTCAACAAGCTGCCCATCCCTAAAACTTGCAAAAGTAGGTAGATTACTAACATTCGCTAACTTTCTAGATTCAGGATATTTTTCTGCATCTACATACACAAACAAGATATCTTCATGTTCACGTGCAAATCGCTTGAACTTTGGCTTTGTGATTTTACAATTCCCACACCAAGTCGCACCATACTGAACCATCACTTTATGATGCTCCTCGATTTGTGATTTTAAATCATCAGCGTTGGCTTCAACAAACATTTTAGTGCTTTTTTAGGTAGTCGGCAACGCCATCTCTTGTGGCATCCATTGCGTCTTTCCCTTCCTCCCAATTTGCAGGACAAACTTCACCATGCTTTTGGTTGTGCGCATACGCATCAATCAAACGAAGAACTTCTTGTACATTTCTTCCTACAGGAAAAAAGTTCACTGCCTCATGAAAAACAAAGCCTTCTTCATCTAGAAGATAAGTAGCTCGATAAGGTACATTGTCCCCATCACCTGGCTCTTCATCAAATAAATTGAAATCTAAAATATCAAGCTCCATCGCCAATACTCTTGTTGAATCCGCAATCAAAGGAAATTTAACACCTTCAATACCTCCATCGTCCTTTGAAGTACTTAACCAAGCAAAATGAACCTCTGCTGTATCACAAGAAGCACCAATTAATATGGTATTTCTTTTTTCAAACTCTTTTGAAGCTTCTTGAAACGCATGAATTTCAGTAGGACAGACAAAAGTGAAATCTTTTGGATACCAAAAAAGGCATACTTTCTTTTTGTTGTCAACTGCTTGCTTTAATACATTGATTTGAAATGCATCTCCCATTTCATCAATTGCCTTTACAGACATATCCGGAAATGTTTTACCAACTAGGGCCATATTTATTTTTTTAGGTTATTAATTATCTTGTAAACTGAATGCAAAAATAATAGAAATACCTCTTTTAACTGCAAAGATGGTTCATTATTTAGCCTTCAATAATTCTAACAAATGTTGAAATAACTTTGTTTTGAATTAACTGAAAAAGAATTTAAACTTACTTCTTAGATGCCTTTTTGACAAAATCATCGTAGCTCAAATGTTTTTCTTTCATTGGAACATTAATCTGAAAATACTCTGAAAGCTTCTTTTCCGTCAATCGATCATAAATACCATTTACCTGTTCTTTATCTTTTAAAAGACGCATAGCCGTTTCTGTAAGCTCCTTATCTTCTGGTGCTGGCATTCCGTATTGCGCATAATTCGAGACCAATAGAGATTTGGTGAAATCCATTACTTCTTCGTTCGAAATCTGAATATCATTCTCCTTAAATATTTTCCCTTGAATCAATTGCCACTTCATTGATTTTAAATATCCATCAAACTCTTTATCCAAAGTTTCGTCATCAATGGGCTTTTCATTAGAAAGCTTAATCCACCTTTTCAAAAAGGCCTCTGGCATAGAGATTTTCGTTTTATCCATTAAAAAATCACAAATGGTTTGAGTAAATAAACGATTGGAATCTTCTTTGAACATATTCATTAAATCAGATTCGACTTTTTTGTTTAAATCATCAACTGTTTTAACATCTCCTTCTGGAAAGAGCTTTGCAAACAACTCTTCGTTAAGCTCAGCCATTTCCATCTTTTTGATATCATTAATGGTGAATTTGAATTGTTTTGATAAGCCTTCTAGCTCATCTTCTTTAAGGCCAAGCATTGATGCCAGGTCTTTGGAGTCTTTTGAAACTGTACTCGGATCTATTACGATGTAATCGTCAACTTTTTTTCCTTTTAACGATTTTACGGCTTTTTTATCCGTTAAAAACTCCATTGAAATAGTAGAATTATGTTCTACACCACCTTCTTTTGGCTCGTTGTTGGCTTCTAGCTCTCTAAACAAGCCCATTACCATATCCGTCTCGCCAACTTCCTCAGTAGATTCTAATTTACCATAACGTTTACGTAAGTCTTCAATTTGTTTAGATATAAGCTTGGCATCAACTTTAACCATGAAATAATCCATACTCTTTTTGGAACTCAATGGAAGATCAAATTTTGGAGAGATCCCTATTTCATATGAAAACTCAAAGTCTGTTGGGTTATCTAGATCCCCCTTAAATGTATCGTCTTGTAAAGGGATTGGATTTCCTAAAATCTCGATACTTTCGTCTTGTATATACTTATACAATCCCTCATTAGAGATTTTATTGAGTTCTTCAGCCAAAACATTTTTTCCATATTGTTTTTTAATCATACCCAATGGTACGTGACCCGGTCTAAAACCAGGAACTTTGGCCTTTTTTCGATAATCTTCAAGTGTCGACTTAACCTTTGATTGGTAATCATCTGCTTGAATTTGAACTTTTAAAATCGCATTTAGCTTATCGGCTTTTTCTTGTACTACGTTCATTATGTTAATATTAATTCAATAAAAAAGGTCTCGTTCAGTAGAACGAGACCCATAATGGTGCGGATGGAGGGACTCGAACCCACACACCTTGCGGCACTAGATCCTAAGTCTAGCATGTCTACCAATTTCATCACATCCGCAATTATTTCAATTTGAAAGAAAACTTTCAGGCCTTAAACTCTTTTAAAGCGGATGCAAAGATAATTTTTTTTAAGACAAATGAAAAGAAAATTTAGGTCCTTGTGTTTTGGATATTCTGACGAATTTCTTTCATGAATTCAGAAGCATACACAAAGTCAGTAATTTCAGGGTTTTCAGTCGTTATAATTGACTTTTTATCACCCTGCCACCATTTTTTTCCTTCATAGATAAAAATAACATTTTCACCAATTTCGATTACAGAGTTCATATCGTGTGTAATTACCACGGTAGTCATATTATATTCTTTGGTTATGTCCTGTATTAATCCATCAATTAATATGGCGGTTTTCGGATCTAAACCTGAATTCGGTTCATCACAAAATAAATATTTCGGGTTCATAGAAATGGCCCGTGCAATTCCAATTCTTTTTTGCATACCACCACTACATTCTGATGGCAATAGTGCATTTTTACCAGAAAGATTGACTCTTTCTAAACAGAAATCTACCCTTTTTTTAATTTCGGCACTTGATTTATTGGTAAACATGGTAAGGGGGAATCCTACATTTTCCTCTACATTCATTGAATCAAAAAGAGCTGAACCTTGAAAAAGCATTCCAATTTCTTGGCGTAAAGCTTTCCTCTCTTTTCGTTTCATTTTATTTACATCTATACCATCAAATAGAACTGAACCATTATCATTTTTATAAAGCCCAACTAAAATTTTTAGCAAAGTAGTTTTTCCGGAACCACTTTCCCCAATAATAAGATTTGTTTTTCCTTGTTCAAATTTATAAGTCATGTCTTTTAAGATATGAACATCTCCAAAGTGTTTTTCTATATTTTTAATTTCTATCAT